>JAEEGL012678220.1_pt1 | contig 13894 bp, 9 predicted proteins | sample 9134231 | NCBI WGS metagenome assembly JAEEGL01 (sample SAMN16246548, study PRJNA631951) | gut metagenome | biome: gut microbiome; feature: rumen; material: fiber-attached | host: Bos | place: Iran: Karaj | collected 2018-10
GACCCCGGTGCGCGACGGCACGTTGTAGAGGATGGTCGGCACCTTCGCGGCGTCCGCGATCGCGGTATACATCCCGACGAGACCCTTCTGGGTCGCTTTGTTATAGTAGGGGGTGACGACGAGGATCGCGTCCACACCGACCGAGGCGGCGTATTTCGACAGATCGACGGCGTAATCCAGTTCGTTCGACCCCGTCCCCGCGATGACGGGAACTCTGCCCGCCGCCCGCTGAACGGCGTAGGCGATCGCGGCGCGGTGTTCCTTGTCGGAGAGAGTGGACGATTCGCCCGTCGTGCCGCAGGCGACCAGGGCGTTGATCCCGTTTTCGATCTGCCAGTCGATGAAGCGCCCGTAGGCGTTGAAGTCGACCCGTCCGTCCTTGAACGGGGTGATCAGGGCGGTGGCGATCCCGCGGAATACGGTTTTCTTTTGCATTTCGGTATCCTTCTTTCCGTTTTTTTCAAAACAGAGCGCCGATCCGCGAAAAATTACGGATCGGCGTCGAAAAGATATACGATACACGTCACGACACACAAAACCGATAGCTCTCCGCGAAACGCGACAGTTTTACGGATGTTCTCCGGAAAACCAGCTATCCGGGCGATCGAGACACCGGACACTTCGGCGCCCATCCCTTTCCCGCGGCAAAACCCTCGGTCGGTCGAAACCCCGCGGTTACTCTTGATGCGGCGCGCCTCTATCTTGTTAGACCGTATTCTATCATATCGACTCGGGTTTGTCAAGACGGAAGATCAAATTTTCGTCTTTTTTTCGATTTTCCCCGTCCGGGAGGGGTCACGCCGGGGAAGGAACGGGGCGCGGGATCCCGGATCAGGATATCGGCTGCCGCCCTCGCTCCGCTGCGGGCGGCGGTCGGAAGACCACCCGGCATCCGGCACCAGCCGGAGGCGAGCGAAACGTTCGAGAGCCCCTTTACCCGTTCGGGCAGCCGCGGCGGGATCACGCCCGAGGGGAGCAGCCATCCGATATAGTCGCCCCGGTCGGCGGAGGTGTAGCGCAGGTAGGTCGCGGGGGTCCACGCGTCGATCGCACGCGGCGCGGAGTAGGGGAACGCCTCTTTGATCGCCTCCTCGACGGATTCGACGAAGGCGGCTTTCTTTTCCGCGTAGTCGGCGCCCCGGGCAAGCCACGGTCCGGCGTCGGCGTCCGAAAGAAAACAGATCGCCTGTAAGACCGTCTTTCCCTCGGGCGCGAAACCCGGCTCGTGGGCAAACGAACGCAGGATCACCCGCCCGCCGGTGCGTTCCGGCAGTTTCGCTTTGTCCCCCGCGATCACGTTGGTCCACGCCGCACCGGGCGGGAAGGGAGAGGGCAGCGAGAACGCGGCGTGCAGCGACGAGAAACGAGGGGTGCGCGGGTCGTGATCGGTCCGTTCCAACGCCTGCGGCGCGTATTCCCGCGGGAGCAGGCGGGAAAAGGTGACGTGGGGATCGCAGGCGGCGATCACCCGGTCTGCGTCAAACGCGTCGCCCCGATCGGTCAGCACCGCCTCCGCCCGACCGTTCTTTACGACGATCCCGGTCGCCCGTACCGAACAGATCAGTTTGCCGCCCGCCGCCGCGAACTTTTCCGCCATCCGTTCCGCCACTCCGGGGGACCCCCCGGCGGGCAGATCCGCGTCCCCCGAAAGGAATGCGGAATAGGCGAACAGAAGTCCGAGCGTCGCGTACTCCCGTCCGAGATAGTCCGAGAAGAAAACGCCGAGGTCGCGGTCGTATAGCGAGTCGGCAAAGTCCCCGACCGAGACCCGGTACCACCGCGCGACCGCCGCCGCCCGCGCGAAGGGGGAACCGTACGCCAGCGTCCTCGCGGCGTGAAAGAATCGGCGGACCGCCCTCGCGTCGCGGGGGCTTTTTTCGGAAAGTTCCGCCTCGGCCCTGTCGGGATCGCGCCACATGGTCAGGGTCGAGCCCGCAAGATGCGAACGGTAGAAGAAGGGAGATCTCACCACCCCCACGCCGTCCCCCAGCACGTCGAGCGAACGCCAGAGCCGATTGAGACTTGATCCCTCCCGCGTTCCGTTCAGCCAATGGAGGCAGTTGTCGATCGTATGCCCCTCCCTCGTCCAGCTTCGGAGATTGCCGCCGGGTCCCGCCTGCTGTTCAAGCACCGTCACGTCCCAGCCCCCCTCCGCCAGCCGGATCCCCGCCGTCAATCCCGCGGGTCCCGACCCGATCACCACCGCTTTTTTCATTTGATTTCCTCCTTTTCCGTGATACCGGGAGTCTCTCCCGATCCTCGCCGGAATATGCAAAGAAAAAAGCGACCCCGCGTGAATAAACCCCGCCTCCCCGGGGAATCCTCGCACTACCGAATACCGGGAGGAAAAAGAAATGAAAGAAACGAAAAAGAAAAACCGTAAAAGGGCGTTTGCAGGCGGGGCGTTCGCGGCGCTCTCCGTCCTGCTCGCCGCCCTGTTTCTCGCCGTTTCCCCCGTCTCGGGGGAGGAGGGGATCTACCGCGACGTGATCCGTCTGCATATCCTCGCCGCCTCCGACGGGGAGAGCGACCAGAACGACAAACTCGCCGTCCGCGACGCGATCCTCTCCGAGTACGGCGATCTGTTCCGCGCCTTCTCCGACCGCGCCGAAGCCGAAAACGCGCTGACCGAAGAACTCCGCGACGCGATCGCAAAAACCGCGAAAGCGACGCTCTCCGAGAGGGGAAGACCGTCGCCCGTTTCGGTCACGCTCCGGGAGGAGGACTATCCGACCCGCGACTACGGCACACTCTCGCTCCCCGCGGGGCGGTATCTGTCGCTGCGGGTGGTGATCGGGGAGGGCGCGGGGCAAAACTGGTGGTGCGTTCTTTTCCCGCCGCTCTGCACCGCCGCCGCCGTCGAGGGCGTTCCGCTCGGGCTCTCCGACGCCGAATACCGATTGCTGACCGGCGGCAAAGCGAGCGTCCGTTTCAAAACGCTGGAACTGCTGTCAAGCTGGTTTCGCGGATAAGGATGTAAACTTTTTGCGACTCGTCTTGCACAATCCCCTCTTCTGTGGTACAATATCCGTGTAGAAAACGGGTCTTGCCCGGGAAAGGATCGGTCGCGCCGTGTTTGATTTTTCGTCGTCCCCTCTGCTTGCCCGCCGCACGTCCGGCGAACGCCGGTTCCGGCTCTGGGTCGAACTTCTCCTCGCGTATCTGATCGCGATCTTCATTCCGTTCTTCGCCGGATTCGTTCCGGGCGTGGCGGCGACCCTGATCCTCGGTTTCAACGGTATGATCGGTCTGTTCAACGACGCGCTCTCGTCGGGGATGGCGGGCGGCGCCGGCACCATCGACCGCGAGGCGTTCAACGCGCTGACGCAAAGTATTGCCGAGAGCGACGGCTACCGTCTCGCGGAACTGTTCGGCGAGGCGTGGGTGATCGCCGCCGCGATCTTCGTGTGCCTCGTTTTCCACCGCCGCTCGCTTGCCACGATGGGGATCGAAAAGAAGGGCGCCCTCAAAAAATACGGGCTCGGACTCGTCTTCGGCGCCGTTCTCTGTTCCGCGACGGTCCTGCTCTCGGTCGCGACCCGCGCGTCGAGTTTCGGCGGTCCGTCGGATAACGTCAGTTACACGCTTCTGATCTTCTTCCTTGTCGGCTTCGTCATTCAGGGCGCGGCGGAGGAGATCTTGATCCACGGTCTGCTTCTGACCTCGCTTGCCCGCGGGATGCGCTGGCTCCCGGCGGTCCTGCTCAGTTCGCTGACCTTCGCGTTCCTGCACGCGGCGAACGGCGGGGTGACGCTGCTTTCGCTTCTGAACGTCTTTCTGTTCGGCGTTTTCATCGGGCTGTTCGTTCTCCGCACCGGCAGCGTGATCGGCGCCGCGGCGCTCCATACGGCGTGGAACTTCACGGAGGGGCATATCTTCGGCTGCCGGGTCAGCGGATTCCCCGCGTCGACGGGGTTGTTCAACGTCACGGCGGACGCCTCCCGCGCCTCCACCAACGGCGGCGCGTTCGGACCCGAGGGCGGGCTTGCCGCCACGATGGTCCTGATGCTCGCCCTGATCGCCGTCCTGTTCCTCCCGTCCTTTGGAAAGAAGAGCCGGGAAACGCCCTGATTCCCATTCATACTCCCAACTTCCCCCGACACACTAACCCGTGTCGGGGGAATTTTTTATGAAAGGGGGAAGGTCGTGAAAAAAGCAGTTCTGTCGCCGCTTATCTCGGCTTGTATCGCGCTGCTCGTCGCGGGGGTCTCCCCGTCTTACCGAGCCGTCGACGCCGCCTGCCGGATCCTTTCCGACCCGCTCCGCCGTCTGCTTGCCGGGATCTCGTCTCTTTTCGCTTTTCCCGTCGCGGAGGCGGCTCTCTTCGTCTTTCCCGCGGTCCTCGCGCTGCTCCCGTTCCTTCCGCGAAGGAAAAAAGGAGCCGCCCTGCGCTTGCCGTCCCTTGCGTTTGCGTTCTGCTCGCTCTTCCTTTTGCTCTCGGTCCTCCCCGCAAGACGGATCGCCCCGTCGCCCGAGCCGGTCTCGGAGGACGATCTGACCGCGTTTACCGTTTGGCTCGCGGAACGCGCGAACGGGGAGGAGGCGCTGCTCCCCCCGGCGAAGGGAAAGGGAACGCCCCCCGCCCGCAAAAGCGTGAACGAACTCTCCGACGCCGTGACCGACGCCCTCAAAAAAACAGGTCTTTGCCCGACGGAGCCCTGCCGGGTCAAGGCGACTCTGTTCCCGGGATCCTTCCGTCGGTCGGGGCTGCTCGGCTACCAGTTCGCGTTCACCGGCGAGGCTGTGATCGACCCCCGCGCCCCCGCCTACACCCTTCCGTTCACCGCGGCGCACGAGGCGGCGCATCAGGCGGGTGTGCTCTCCGAGGGTCTGGCGTCTTTCGTCTCTTACGTCGCCCTGACCGAGTCCGACGATCCCGCCCTGCGCTACGCCGGATGGACGGGGGCGCTCGACGCGTGTTTGGTCTGCCTTCCCGAAAAAACGCGGAACGAGATCGTCTCGTCGCTCGTGTCCCGCGTCCGGGAGGACCTGCGGTTATATGATCTCGTCCTTCCGTCTTCCGACTCCGCCCGGGCGGTCGAGGGGAGCAACGCCGCCGCCATACGGCTTCGCGACGGAGAAACCTCGCGCTCCTACGACCTGTTCCCGCGCCTTTGCTGCCGCCGCTATCTCGCCCTGCCGCGCGGGGACCAAGCCGCCGCCCGCGCCATATACTGACAAGGGGAGAACGTGATCTTCGACGCGCTCCCACTTGACGGGGAGGGGGCGCGGGACTATGAAAACGCTGACCGTGATCGGCGGGCGGGAACTTTCGGGCGAGGTCCGGATCCACGGCTCGAAAAACGCCGCCCTCCCGATCCTCTTTTCGTCCCTTCTGTTCTCCGAGGCGGTCGAGATCGCGAATCTCCCCGCCATCACCGACGTCGGGGCGGCGCTCGCGCTGCTTTCTTCGCTCGGGGTAAAGGTGACGAAAACGGGGCGTGACGGCGTTCTGCTCGATCCCTCGTCCGCCCGCCCCGCGGTCTGCGATCCCGCCGTGACCGGGTCTTTACGCGGGTCGCTCTACCTGCTCGGCGCGGCGGCGGGACGGCTCGGTGAACTGTCGCTGCCGCATCCCGGCGGGTGCAACTTCGGGGCTCGTCCGATCGACCTGCACCTCGACGTCCTCCGGACGATGGGTCTTGCGATTTCGGAATCGGAACGGGGGGTTTCGGTCAGGGGACGTCCGAGAGGCGCTCTTTTTCGATTTCCCGCGGTCTCGGTCGGCGCGACGGTCAACGCCATCCTCGCCGCCGTGCTCGCGGAGGGAAGAACGGTTTTGACCGGCGCCGCGCGCGAGCCGCACGTCCTTGATCTGATCGCCTTTCTCCGGCTTGCGGGGGCGCGGATCCGAACGCCGTCACCCGGGACCGTCGTGATCGACGGCGTGCCGCGGCTGCACGGGATCACGTACCGGGTCTGCCCCGATATGATCGAGGCGGGGACCTATCTTCTGTTCGCTATGGCGGCGGGCGGCTCTGTCACGCTCCGCTCGGCGGCGCCGGAACAGCTTGCGCCGATCCTGCCCCTCTTTTCGGGGATGGGCGCGCGGATCGGGGTCGGGGTCGACGCGCTCTCGGCCTCGCGCAAAGGACGCCTCCGTCCTGTCCGGGTCGAAACCGCGCCCTATCCCGGTTTCCCGACCGATCTGCAGCCCCAGTTGACCGCCCTCGCGTGCCTTGCCGACGGGGAAAGCGTGATCTGCGATCCCATCTTTCCGACCCGCTTCGGCTACGTTTCGGAACTGCAAAAAGCCGGAGCGAAGATCGACGCGGCAAACGGGCGCGCACTCGTTGCGGGGGGCGCAAAACTCACCGGGGCGATTATGACCGCGCCCGACCTTCGCGCAGGGGCGGCTTTGACCCTCGCCGCGCTCGCGGGGGAGGGGGAGAGCACCCTCGCCCGATACGACCTGATCGAGCGCGGGTACGCCGATTTCTGCAAGACGCTCGGTTCGCTCGGCGCCTGCGTCAGAATCTCGGACGGCGGCGCCTGACGTGCCGTTTCGCCCCGCCGAGAAGACCCCCGAAGGTCGAGAGCAGAAGGATCGCGGGATACTCGATCCACCGCGCGGCGGCGGGCGCGTTCCCCGCAAGGATCAGCGAGAGAACGGCGAAAAGCAGCGCAAGGACCGCCCCGCCCGTAAGACCTATCAGCAGCCCTTTCCGTTTGTAGAAGCGGGCGGGCAGAAACCCCGAGAGGAACGCGGCGAAAACGAGGATCGCGGCGGCAAACGGACGGATCAGCTTCGACGGATCCGCGTTTTTATAACAAAGGAAGGAAAGCAGAAGGAGCGTCAGCCCCGAGCATACCAGCGCGAGCGGGACCCCGCGGGCGAGACTGCCCGCAAATCCGCGCTCGCTCCGACTTTTTGCAAACGGTTTGCTTTTCATTTCTTTCCCTCCGTCGCCCCCCGCCGCCCGGCGGGGTGTTTTTTCATTTTCAATATATGGGGGAGAACGGGGGATTATGCCGCGCGCCGCGCGGCTCGATATACGGAGCGCGAGGCGCTCCCTTCGATATAATTGCCGCGTTACGACGCGGCAATTTCGATATATTGCCCTTGCGGGCAATTCGAGATGCGCTCGCTTTGCTCGCGCGAGAACGAGGGAAGGGAAAGCGACTGTCTCTTTTCTCGTCGCGCTCTTGCGCGACATATCGAATGATCCCGGGACGGGATCATATATCGAAAGCGCCGAAGAGGGAAGTCCTCTTCGGCGCTTATATCGAATTGCGCGGTTCGGCGCGCAATATCTCGAGCGCGCGGCACGCGCGCATAGGTTCCGCCCCGCGCCGCCTTATTCCATTCCGAGTTTCTTTCGGAGGAACTGTCCCGTATAGGATTTCGGGTTGCGGGCGACCTCTTCGGGCGTACCCTCGGCGACGAGGGTGCCGCCGGCGTCGCCGCCCTCGGGACCGAGGTCGATGATGTGGTCGGCGGTCTTGATCAGGTCGAGGTTGTGCTCGATGACTACGACCGTGTTTCCGCCCTCAACGAGCATCTGCAGCACGTCCACAAGGCGGTGAACGTCGGCGATGTGCAGTCCAGTCGTCGGCTCGTCGAGAATATATATCGTCCTGCCCGTGCTGCGCTTCGACAGCTCCGTTGCGAGCTTGACGCGCTGTGCCTCACCGCCCGAAAGGGTAGTTGCGGGCTGACCGAGCTTGATATAGCCCAAACCTACGTCGTAGAGCGTCTTTAGTCTGCGGTAGAGCTTCGGGAGGTTCGCGAAAAACTCCATCGCTTCCTCGACAGTCATGTCGAGCACGTCCGAAATGCTCTTGCCCTTGTATTTGACCTCGAGGGTCTCGCGGTTGTAGCGCTTGCCCTTGCAGACCTCGCAGGGTACGTAGACGTCCGAAAGGAAGTGCATCTCGATCTTGATTATGCCGTCGCCCTGACACGCCTCGCACCTGCCGCCCTTGACGTTGAACGAGAAGCGGCTCTGGTCAAAGCCGCGCATTTTTGCGTCCTGAGTTGTGGCGAAGAGCGCGCGGATATCCGTGAACAGTCCCGTGTAGGTCGCGGCGTTCGAGCGCGGAGTCCTGCCTATCGGGCTCTGGTCGATCTCGATCACCTTGTCGAGGTTCTCGACGCCGCGCAGCTCCTTGTGCTTGCCCGAAATCGTCTTGGCGCGGTTCAGCTCGCGCGCGAGCGTCTTGTACAGTATCTCGTTGATCAGCGAGCTTTTGCCGGAGCCGGAAACGCCCGTGACGCAGACGAGCTCGCCGAGTGGAATTTTTACATTGATATTCTTGAGGTTGTTCTCGGCGGCTCCTCGTATCTCGAGGAACTTGCCGTTGCCCTTACGCCTCTCCTCGGGTACAGGCACGGCGCGCTTGCCGCTAAGGTACTGTCCCGTGACGGAGTTCCCGCACGCCTTTATCTTATCCACGTCGCCGGTGCAGACGATCTCGCCGCCGTGTATACCCGCGCCGGGGCCGACGTCGACAATGCAGTCGGCGGCGTACATGGTCTCCTCGTCGTGCTCGACTACGATCACCGTGTTGCCGAGGTCGCGAAGGCGCTTGAGGGTGCCGAGGAGCTTTTCGTTGTCGCGCTGGTGAAGTCCGATGCTCGGCTCGTCGAGGATATACAGAACGCCCATCAGAGAGCTGCCTATCTGGGTCGCGAGGCGGATACGCTGGCTTTCGCCGCCGCTGAGAGTGCCCGCGCTGCGCGAAAGGGTCAGGTAGCCCAGACCGACGCTCTTGAGGAAGTTAAGGCGCTCGGTGATCTCCTTGATGATTTCAGCGCCGATGATACGCTCCTTCTCGCTCAGCTCGAGCGACTGAATAAAGTCGATCGCGTCGACAACGCTCTTTTTACAGAAATCTGCTATATTGATTCCGCCGACTGTGACGGCAAGGCTCTCGCGGCTCAGGCGGTCGCCCTTGCAGTCGTCGCAGGGGATCTCCGCCATGTAGGTGCGGATCTCGTCCTTAATCCAGTTGGACGAGGTCTCGCGGTAGCGGCGGTCGAGGTTGTTTATCACGCCCTCAAACGGGTGCTCGTAGGTGCCGCTGCCGTAGACGGACCGGCGGTGCAGGGTGAGACTTTCGTCACCGGTGCCGTAGAGGATCTTATCAACAACGTCGTCGGGCAGGTCGCGTATCGGCGTGCTCAGCGAGAACTTGTATCTACGAGCGAGCGCGTCGAAGTACATCGCCGCGATCGTGCTGCCCTCCATCGCCCAGCCGCCGCCTTTGATACCGCCGTCTTTTATACTTTTATTCCTGTCAGGAATTATCTTGTTCTCGTCTATCTTGAGAAAAACGCCCAGACCCGTGCACTTTGGGCAGGCTCCGAAGGGATTGTTGAACGAGAACATTCGCGGGGTGAGGTCGTCGATGCTGACGCCGTGGTCGGGACAGGCGTACTTCTGCGAGAATATCACGTCCTCGTCGCCGAAGTTCACCATGACGATGCCGCCGCTGTGCTTTGACGCGGTCTCAATGCTGTCCGAAAGCCGCGAGGATATCTCGGGCTTGATGACAAGGCGGTCGACGATGATCTCTATATTATGTTTTTTATTTTTCTCTAAAGGAATTTTTTCCTGCAGATCGTAGACGATACCGTCGGCGCGCACGCGGACAAAGCCCGCCTTTCTCGCGCTGTCGAGAACCTTGGCGTGCTCGCCCTTTCTTCCGCGAACCACAGGCGACATAACCTGTATCTTGGTTCCCACGGGGTACGCCATGATTTTGTCAACAATCTGGTCAACCGTCTGCTGGCGTATTTCGCGGCCGCAGACCGTACAGTGCGGCACGCCTATCCGCGCGTAAAGAAGTCGCAGATAGTCGTATATCTCCGTGACGGTTCCGACGGTCGAGCGCGGGTTCTTGGAGGTCGTCTTTTGGTCGATTGAAATCGCGGGCGAAAGTCCCTCTATGCTCTCTACGTTCGGCTTGTCCATCTGGCCGAGGAACATTCGAGCGTAGGACGAAAGGCTCTCGACATAGCGGCGCTGACCCTCGGCGTAAATCGTATCGAAGGCGAGCGAGCTCTTGCCCGAACCGGACAGCCCCGTGATAACAACGAGCTTTTCGCGCGGGATCTCAACGTCGATATTCTTGAGGTTGTGTTCCTTCGCGCCTTTTACAATAATCTTTTCAAGTGACATAGCTATTTTCCTGTCGTTTTGTATTTATATTAGTATACCATATTAATTTGAAAATATCAAGTGTTTTTCGCAAGTTTGTTCGAGGTTTCAGCGGTAAAAAGCGGCGGAAGCTCCTGACCTCCACCGCCTGTTATTATTCTTCTGCAGAATTATCTTCCGCTTCGTCGGGTGCCTCGACAACACTCTCGTCAGCCGTTTCAACAGTCTCGGAAGCAGGCTCTGTTACCTCTTCCTCAGGCTCTTCCTCGGGCTCGACATAGGTGCCGTTCATGACAGCCTCGAAGTCCGCACCGCTCATCTTCTCGTGCTTGATCAGATACGCGGCGATCTCATGCAGCTTGTCGATATTCTCGCTGAGGAGCTTCTCGGCACGCGCGTACGCGTCGTTTACGATCTCGAGAACAAGCTCGTCGATCTTCGCCGCAGTCGCCTCGCTGTAGTCCTGAGTGCGCGCCATATCCCTGCCTAGGAATACGCTGCCGCTCTCGGAGCCGTAGTTGACGCAGCCGAGCTCCTTGGTCATGCCGTACTTGGTGACCATTGCGCGCGCGGTCTTTGTTGCGCGCTCAATGTCGTTGGACGCGCCTGTGGAAATGTCGTCGAGGATCAGCGCCTCGGCAACGCGTCCGCCGAGGGATACCACGATATCCTCGAGCATCTCACTGCGCGAATTGTATGACTTGTCCTCAGTGGGCAGAGGCATTGTGTAGCCGCCAGCCATTCCGCGGGGAATAATCGAAATCTCGTGAACGGGATCCTGCGTTTCGAGCACGTCGAAGAGGATAGCGTGACCTGCCTCGTGATAGGCGGTGAGCTTCTTCTCCTTGTCGCTCATGACCTTGCTCTTCTTCTCCGCGCCGACAACGACCTTGATGGTTGCTTCCTCGATCTCCTTCATGGTGATCGCCTTCTTGTCGGCACGTGCCGCGAGAAGCGCCGCCTCGTTGAGCAGGTTCTCGAGGTCGGCTCCTGTGAAGCCCGCGGTGGTCTTTGCGATCGTGCGCAGCTTTACGTCGGGCGCAAGAGGCTTCTTGCGCGCGTGAACCTTGAGGATAGCCTCACGGCCGTTGACGTCGGGATAGCTTACTACAACCTGACGGTCGAAGCGTCCCGGTCTGAGAAGCGCGGGGTCGAGTACGTCGGGACGGTTGGTCGCGGCGATGAGGATTACGCCCTCGTTTACGCCGAAGCCGTCCATCTCCACGAGAAGCTGGTTAAGGGTCTGCTCGCGTTCGTCGTTGCCGCCGCCGAGACCTGCGCCTCTCTGTCTGCCGACGGCGTCGATCTCGTCGATAAAGATAATGCAGGGCGCGTTCTTCTTCGCCTGGTCAAAGAGGTCGCGGACACGCGACGCACCTACGCCGACGAACATCTCTACAAAATCCGAACCCGAAATCGAGAAGAACGGTACGCCTGCCTCGCCCGCGACTGCGCGCGCGAGAAGGGTTTTACCTGTTCCGGGAGGGCCTACGAGCAGTACGCCCTTGGGAATGCGGGCACCTAACTTGTTGAACTTCTCGGGGTTCTTAAGGAACTCGACGACCTCGGCAAGCTCTTCCTTCTCCTCGTCGGCTCCTGCCACGTCGTCAAAGGTCGTCTTGCGCTTTTCGTCGTTGGTGTTCTTGATCTTTGCCTTGCCGAAATTCATCTCTCTGCCGATGCCGCCGCTTCCCATGCGCTTCATCAGGAATATCCACGCTCCGATGAAGATTGCGACCATAATGATCGTCGGGATAAGCTCGAGCAGGAACGAATTGTCGCTCGCGCGGATGTAGTTGTACTTTACAGGCTCGTCGGGCGACGACTTCTCGTTTATCTCCTCGATGAAGAGGCGGATATCGGCAAGCTGTCCCTTGACGACGACCTTGGACTTTGAGTCTGTCTGCTGGTCTGTGCCCGCGAGAGCTGTCAGCGGATTGCTCGCCGCGCTCTCCTCGGTCTTGGGATACGCCTTCTCGCCCTCCTTGAGGGTGATCTCGATAGCGCCCGAGCCGTAGTTGATAGTGTAGCTGTCAACCTTGTCGTCGATGAAGTACTGCACAAGCTCGGATGTCTTTGGTGAATCCGACTGGCGCGTACTCAGAAAAATCGCCGCGACAACAATCAGCACAATCGGGATTGCGAGATAGAGCAGCAGGTTGCGCGTCCTCTTTTTATTGTCCAAATTATTTCACACTCCTTGGGTTTGTTGACCGCGGGGTCGCCGCCGTCTGTATCATTCATAAACGGAACGTTTGAGGATTCCGATATAAGGCAGGTTGCGGTATTTCTCGGCATAGTCGAGGCCGTAGCCGACGATGAACTCGTCGGGGATCTCGGCGCCGCAGTAATCCGGTACGAGAGGTACCTTGCGGCGTGAGGGCTTGTCGCAGAGGGTGCAGACCTTGACGGAATTTGCGCCCTTTGTCATAAGGTAGTTCATGACGAAGTTGAGGGTGTTGCCCGAGTCGATGATGTCCTCAACCACCAGAACATCCTTGCCCTGAACAGGCAGAGTGAGGTCGCTGACGATCTTGACCCTGCCCGAGCTTTCGGTGCCGCTGCCGTAGCTCGAGGCAACCATGAAGTCGATCGAAAAGTCGAGATTCACGCGCTTCATCAGATCCGCCATGAACGCGACGCTGCCCTTGAGCAGTCCGACCATCATAAACTCTTTGTCATTATAATCTTTTTCTATCTGTTTTGCAAGGGACTTCACAATTTTTTCAAGTTTTTCCTGCGAAAGCAGTACGGATTCAACGTCCTTGTGTAACATCATAGCACTTCTCCCCGTTCAGTTCAATGGTTAGATTTTGGTTTTGGGCGTATATTTTACCCTGAGTTGAATATCCCAGCGCCTCGCACCAGAGTACAACGCTGCCCTCACACAGGCAGATCACGCTGTCCCTGAGCTTTGAGGGTACTCCAATCTCGCGCAGAGCCTTGCCGAGAGATTTGGTTATATTTCTTTTTTGGAAAGAAAACATATCTCCCTCGCGGCGGGTGCGGAAAATCAGGGTTTTATTTTCTTTATTAGAATTATCTATCGACGCGGCGACGAGCTTGTCTATAAAGCTGAAGCTCACGCTGCCGCGCAGCTCGACTTCAGGCATCTCTGGGCTGCCGCTGCCGGCGATACAGAATATATTGCGCCTGCAAACCGCGGTATATTCGCGGCTAAGCTCTGCAGCGCCGCCGTTTCTGAGGATATCAGCAATAAGTCCGAGCTTCTTGGAATCGGTTTGAATATAATATTTCTTTAACAGAATATTAATTGCCGTTTTCAGGACGGCCGGGTGGTTGTCAAGCAGCCTGTCCGCGAAATATCCGTAGTCGGTTTCGGCGGCTGTGAGAGCGGCGTCCGCCTGAATGTCGAGGTAATCCGAGACCTCGGCTGCCGTGTCGGTGAAGCGCGTTACCGCAGCTTCAAACGACGGATTCAGCTCACGAAGTACGGGAATCACATGGTGGCGGATTTTGTTTCGGGTGTACTCATCTCCGAGATTTGTGCTGTCGGTGACGAAGTCAAGCCCGTTCTCCGCGCAGTACTCCTCGATCTGAGCACGCGTGACCTCGATCAGCGGACGGATGATCCTGCCGCGCTTCGGCGGAATGCCTGCCGCGCCGCGAAGAGAGCTTCCCCGCGCGAGGTTAAATATCAAGGTCTCGGCGTTGTCATCAGCGTTGTGGGCGGTGGCGATTCTTGCGTTATGCGCTTCGGCGAGCGTTCCGAGAAAGGCGTAGCGCTCATCTCTGCCGCAAAGCTCCTCGCTGACGCCGCGCTGCTTTGA
>JAEEGL013284129.1_pt1 | contig 13894 bp, 15 predicted proteins | sample 9134231 | NCBI WGS metagenome assembly JAEEGL01 (sample SAMN16246548, study PRJNA631951) | gut metagenome | biome: gut microbiome; feature: rumen; material: fiber-attached | host: Bos | place: Iran: Karaj | collected 2018-10
CAGGCAAAACAGTCTGATAGGTTGAGGATGAATCACAACTTTCATCAGAGCCTTGATGATAAGTGCCATCGATTCCTTAATGCCGTGGAGCCAGGAACTAAGGTACCGATCCATAAGCATCCCACGAAGGATGAAACATTCGTGATTCTGCGAGGAAAGGTGCAGGTGACTACGCATAGGGATGATGGCTCGGTTATCGAGGACGTGATGCTATGTGCAGAGGAAGGTAAGTATGGTGTGAATATCCCGAAAGGGGTGTGGCATACGATAGAGGCCTTGGAGGCGGGGAGCGTGATATTTGAGTGCAAGGAGGGCCCGTTTGTAGAGCATGAGGTGGACGGGATTTTGATAGTTAAGAGATAATAGAGATTGTGAAGGGGTATGGTTGATGAGGCTATGCCTCTTTGTGGTTTGAATGGGCACGGAATGAACTGCCTGACTATGAATAGACAAGCAATGCTATGCAACTAAGTGAAAATTGACCATGTAATCCGCTTGGGGTTCTTTCAGTCGCTTCGCTTTTTGAAAGCGACGCAGGCGTCGAGCGTGCCCCCAAGACCCCATACCATCTGTTATGAATGACAAGAATAATAGATAATATAAAAATATCTAAAAAAATATAGATATTATTTGTTTATCTAAAGAATTATAGATATATTTGCCGACGATAAAAAGATTAAAAGGCTTATGGTAGCAACGATTTCTGCAGATATAGTGCGCTCAACATCAATGTCGACTGACGACATGATTATATTGCGCAATAGGCTAAAGGAGTTACTAGAGGTTCTGGAAAAGGATTATCCAGGATTCTGGGCCAGGATAGTACGGGGCGATAGCATAGAGTGCTTTGTGCCAGAATACAGGTATGCGCTGAGGATAGCTGTCTTGATTAAGTTGTTTATAAAAATAGAGGTGGCTGGGTTTGAATGCCATGAACTTCTTCAGCGATATGGAATCAGATTCTCAATTGGAGTTGCGGATATCAAGTACGCAGAAAAGAAAGATGATATTATCAATGGTCCGGCAATCTATATTTCGGGCAGGAATCTTGATGAACTAAGCCGAAAGGACAATATATTTACTGCTTTCGAGATTGATGGGGCTCCAGAATCATTTAGTACTTTACTGGATTCGTATGTGGCACTGTTGAGCAACCTAGTTGATTCGTATTCGGCCAAGCAGGCTGAGGTGGTCTTCTATAAGTTGATAGGCTATAAAGAGGTGGAAATTAGTGAGCGATTAGGAATATATCAATCGTCGGTGAACACGAGGTCGACAAAGGCCCAATGGGGATTGTTGAACACGGCTATTAAGAACTTCGAGGAATTAGTATTTACAAAGATATGAATTTGTTTCTATGCTTGTTGTTGGCACATGTGGTGGCTGACTTTGTACTGCAGAGCAAGAAGGTATGCAGGGAGAAAAAAGAAAAGAAATGGTGTAGTAGGTATCACTATACGCATGCTTTGATTGTGTTTGGGTTGGCTTACTTGGTAGCATGGGATGTGAATTTTTGGTTGTACGCCTTGATAATTGGTGCTGCTCACTTTGCGATAGATATGTGGAAATCGTATCGTGAGGAGAATGTGAAATGGTTCTCTGTCGATCAGATACTACATATCGCTGTGATGGCGGGCGTGGCATTATGGTGGTGCTCGATGAATGATTGGAGCATGCCTTTCGCTATTCCTGTCAAGTATGTTGCGTTGGCCATAGCCATAATAGTTTGCTGGAAACCGGCAAATATCTTTATCAAGCTGATGTTGAAGCATTACAGTGTGAATTTGCCTAAAGAAAAGGCGAGCGGATTTAATGCTGGGTCGTTGATTGGTGATATTGAGCGTTGGTTGATATTGGCGTTTGTGATTATGCAGCGTTATGAAGCAATTGGACTACTGATAGCGGCAAAATCGATTATCAGGTTTGGAGATAAAGAAACCACAAAGACGGAGTATGTGCTTGCCGGTACGCTGATGAGTATATTTATTGCAGTGCTGGCAGGGGTGATGGTGAATGCAATCTAATCATTATGTGCGTTATTCTGAAAGACGTAGAGATAGATGGATGATTTGCTGAAGATGGTGCCAACAACCCGATATCAGGGAAGTAAGAGAAAAATTCTTCCTTGGTTATATGAGTGCATGCAAAACTATGAGTTTCATACGGTCCTGGATGCATTTGGTGGTACTGGAATGGTTAGTTATCTATTTAAAAGAATGGGAAAGAGAGTAACGTATAACGATCTTTTCCAATTTAATCAAAGGATTGGGGAGTCTATCATAGAAAATAGTAGGACTCACCTGACAGCGGCTGATGTGGATTTCTTATTGTCTGACAACAATATCCCCAGTTCTTTTATTAAAGACAATTTTCAAGGGATATACTATCTTGATGATGAGAACCTATGGCTTGACAAGGTTATTTGTAATATAGAAACTCTAAGCGATTTCTACGAAGGCAAAAGACTGACGTATAAGAAAGCAATAGCATATAATGCTTTGTTCCAGTCATGTTTGGCGAAGAGACCATATAATCTCTTTCATAGGAGGAATCTTGAAATGAGAACAAGGGACGTAGAACGTGGTTTCGGAAATAAAACGACCTGGGATAGACCATTTTCAGAACATTTCCGTTCTTTTGTAGATGAAATTAACAAATCAGTTTTTTCATCCCCAGAGAGATGTAAGGTAATATGCCATGATGTCTTTGATATTAGAACAGGTTATTTTGATTTGGTGTATTTAGATCCACCTTATCTAAGAAAGTGTGGGGAGGGTAATGAGAGTTCGGATTACCTTAAATGCTATCATTTCTTAGAGGGGATTGCAAGATATAACCAATGGGGCAGCCTTATTGATAATGACACACAGAATAAGAGAATAAAGGCATCTTTTACTCCGAATTATTTCAAACCAGCAGATGCATTGATGGTATTTGAGAGATTGATAATGAAATTCCGGAGAAGCGTAATTGTTTTGTCGTACAGATATGGAGGAACTCCGTCGATAGACGAACTTTCTGAAATCATGCTGAAATATAAAGAGCATCTGGATGTTTATGATCGCCATTACAAGTATGCTTTGAATAAGCAGAATGGTGATGCAGAATTAAATAGAGAATTTTTACTAATTGGTTATTGATATGAAAATATTTGGAAAGAATAAGAGGGCTTCTTCGATATTGACTTTTTCTATAATATTAGTACTATTATTGATATTGGTGGTTATTGTGTATTTGTTGGAGGATGATACCACAAGTAAACTCAGTGCATTTACATGTAGCCTTGCAGCAGGGCTTGTTGTAGCAATAATACAGTTAATTATTGCATGGCGAGATTATTCGCAAAATGAAGAACTTAGAAAATTGGAGCTATTAGAGATTCTTTTTGATAGGGATTCTAGAACAAAGTATGAGACGTATATAAAAAAATCGAAGAGGAATATTGATGTTATGGGGGTAACTGCAGCTCGTTTTTTTAGTCATTTTGCTGATACTGATATGGCTGCAACTGAAAATGCCAAGGTTTTGTTAAATGCAATGGGTAGAAATGTAAAAGTAAGAATCTTATTGCCATCAGACGAGTTCCTACCAAATGAAACTAAACGTCAAGATGCTAATCGTGTTAGAGTGCAATACAGTAAGCTCAAGGAGAAATATCCTGATAATATAGAAGTTCGATATTTTGATCATACAGCGGCACATAGTATTTTCAGAATAGATGATACTTGTATAATTGGACCTGTGTTTCCGAGATTAGAAAGCAAGTATACACCAGCTTTACATGTGATGAAGTCTAGTCCTATGGCTTTGAACTATATGGACTATTTTGAAAAAGAGTGGAAGGACGCCAAAAAAGGATGAAATGTTAAAGATCAAGGCATTTCCTAGGATACACATATCCCTGATTGGAATGAATAGGGATGGTTATAGAATAAATGGCGGGATTGGTTTCTCTATCTCGTCACCCACAATGGAGATGTGTTTTACTTGTTCTGACTCAATAGAGGTTGTTGATAAAAGAGTGTACGGCTTTACTCATGATGAGCTTAATCGATTGGTTGACCATCTCCGTCATGTAGCCATCCAAGAATGCCTTGATGTTGGTATAAGATGTGAGATTTGTGAAGGCAGAGTGTGTTCGCATATAGGATTTGGATCAAACTCGATGATTTATCTTTCTTGTATAGAAGCGCTATTTATAATAAATCATCGAGATTATGACGAAAAAGAAATAGTTAGATTATCTGGAAGGGGTGGTACTTCTGGTATAGGTGTTAATACTTACTTCAAGGGAGGCTTTGTTTTTGATACAGGCATAGTTAATACCGAACATAGACAATTGTCGCCTTCTTCTTCATTCGTTAAGGTGGATCATCCTGAACCGCTTCTGATGAAGAGTCTCATGATGCCGGATTGGGAAATGGGGGTATGTATACCTTCAATAAATCATAAGACAGAAGATGAAGAGAAAGAATTCTTTCAAGAAAACTGTCCTATAGATAAAAGGAATGTGGAAGAGATTCTTTATGAAGTGGTATATGGCGTAATCTCTTCTGTAATGGAAAAGGACTTTGAAACATTCTGTAAAGCAATAGACAAAATACAGCACACCAAGTGGAAACAGCTGGAGCGAGGCCTCTATGGCTCGGAGTTATCCAAAGTTGAGATGGCTATAAGAAAGGCAGGGGCTAGTTGTGTCGGTATGTCAAGTTTGGGTCCACTTCTATATTTCTTTGGTGACGATATTGATGGTATTATTGAACGTATTGAAAAAACTGTGCCTCAGATAGATTGCTTCAAGACTTCATTTAATAATTCTGGGAGGGTAGTGTCGTATGACTGATATCACATTTGTAACCTCAAATAAAACAAAACTGGCTCATGCTCGATATCTATGTAGGAATTATGAAGTAGATATTAAGTATTATAAGAAAATGTTTTATGGATATGCTTATAAGGAGCCTAGAATTTTTGATAGGAAGCAGTTGCTTTCTGAAAGTTTCAAGAGTGCGCTTGATAGATGGAAGAAATATGTTACAGAGCAAGATAATAGATTATTCTTTATTGAGGATACTTCTGTAAGAATAGATGCACTAAGTGATGGAAGTCATGAGGTGCCAGGCGTGGATGTTAAGTATTGGATGCGAGAAACTAGTTTCGAGAAACTAGATAAAATACTCAAAGCCAAAGGCAACAATCGGAAGTGTTGTGTGATGTCGCATGTGATATTATGCCTGACGGATGAACTGAAAAATAAACTTGGAATCGAAGAGGATTATAAAGTTTTTACTAGCACGGCTTATGGAACTATAACAGAGAATGAGTATGATTTCGATACCAATATACTTTATCCATGGTTAGATAATAAGTCGTTTAACAAATGGTTTGTGCCTAATGGTTGTGATAAACCTGTTAGCATGCTTGATATAACACAAGCTGAAGCGGGTGATTTTAGAAAAGGGGCATTTGAGAAAATGCTATCATTTTTGGCGGCTAATGGAGCAATAAGAAACCGATTATCTGTTGGAAACCAACTGCGAATACAGTTCTACGATAGTTTTGTTATATGTGGAAAAACTTGTTCTGGTAAATCTACAATAGGCAGATATTTAGCTGATGAATATGGCTATTATCATATAGAAGCGAGTGAGTTCATGACACATAAACTCTTAGACACGCATGGTAGTATATCAAATGTGGATAAGCACGTATTCGCTGCCAAGATGTTGCAAGCAGAGCCGTTATTTGTAGTAAAAAAGTTGGTAGATTATCTCCATGATCATGAAATTAATGATAAGTTCGTAATCACTGGATTTCGGACAGAAGAAGAGGTTAATGCTTTTTCAAAAGCACTTCCGGCTGATAAGATACATCTGATATTTATTAAAGCGGATTATGAAGAAAGGTTCTGGCGTTGGAAGCTAAGGCAACGTGACTGTGAACAATATACAGAAGAACGTTTTAAAGAAATAGATACTATTCAGGAAGAAATGGGAGTGGGTAGTATTGAGAATGTGAAGAGCGTGATGACTCTCGATAATAACGTGGATGGCTTATCACATTATTTTAGGGCTTTCCGTAAGCAGTTCTTAATTGAAGCAGAAAGGGATGCAATTAGGATTAACAAAAAAACGATAAAATCTCTAAATATATCTCTAGAGAAAGCAATCTTGATAACGCTGGCAATTGAATGTCAGAAGGATGAATCAAGGTATTTTACAACAACGGAAATATCGCATTTAATAAATCGCTATTTTAAAGACTATAAAAAGAATAAGAATAATGTTAGCCGTTATTTTAATCAATCTTTTTATGTTTATTACGAGGTAAAATATGAAAATCGTAAGAATAGATATAAAATTTCACCTATAGGTTATTCTGAGGCACTGAAGGTGTATAGATGTCAATTGTAGAGCCAATATGAAGGTGGCTAGTGAGGTAAAGGCTCCTGTGTTGATGTTGAGGGACCTTGGTGACTCCTTTGGCGCGGGAAGCGTCGAGTATAATGCGAATAACAAGCGAGAGGGTGAGTCAAGTAATTGACCGCCCCCTTGCTCGTTTTTGAGGAAAAGTCGGGCGGAATGTGTGATTTTTGTCATTAGGCTTGGAAGGGAATCGTTTTTTTGTATATTCGCGGTGAAAAGGCTCTTGGATTTGATAGCAGAGTTGCGGAAAATAGAACCAAGAAGAATAAGAAGCGTATGATAGCATATAAATATAGATCAGGAAGAGGAACGAAGGATGATGATGGGAAGGATATCTTTGAACGAGATATAGAGCTCTTGTCACAAGATACCATATACATCCCAACTATTGAGCAGTTGAATGATCCTGCTGAGGCTTTGTTTGACGATAGCCTTTTCAATCTGCAGATGAAACTGTTCAAGCCATTTGCTTCTAGCGGTTCCATGGAGCGGGTGAAGGTCGCTTTACATGATTTGTATAATAAAGTGCGTTCGTCGGGTATATATTCTCTGAGTATGGAACCTGTCAATGAGTTGATGTGGGCTTATTATGCTAGTGGACATTGCGGGTATGCCATCATCTTTGATACTGAGGTGCTTTCGAAGTCCTTCAAGGAGGTGAAATACGATAATATGTACGAGATTGATGTGGTTTATTCAAAGAATTTGCCTAGATTTGATATAACTAGAATCAAGAGACAATCAATAGAAGATATGCTACAATGCTTTGTGGGCAACAAGTCGAAGGTTTGGGAGCATGAGGCAGAGCATAGGCTCGTGTTTGACAAAGGAGGTCGGGAGCTGAAGATAGACTATAGGGCAATTAAGGGATTTTTGTTTGGATGTAGGATGGTAGAGAAGGATATCGACTTTATAATGAAGACCTTTTCCGGTCGAAATTTGGATTATTCAAAGATTGTGCTTAAGGATAATTCATACGAACTGACGTTGAAAAAACTGAAGGACAGATATCCTACGCCTGAAAAATATTGTCCAAACAAGGTGGAATATGACATAGAAGAACTTCTTAAGAATGATGAACTTATTGGATGCGTAGGGTACAAATACAGATCTTATGTGGAGGCGGCCTTGAAGGAAGTGAGTAGAGAACCATTTGTGATAGGCATCGATCATATTGTAGTAACGGATGACCAGCAATATCCAAATATCTTAATATGGACGAATATTAATCAGGAAGATACGTATAGGCCTTACCGAAAGTTTGAATATGATGTGGTCGGTGGAAGACTCGTCGCGAGATAGGGCTATGACAATGAGAATGTTTACATAGATGACATATTATGACGCAAGAAGAAAGATGGCAACAGAATTATGATGAGGTGATGCGGTTCGTGAAAACGAATCGCAGAAACCTGTCGAAATATGAAATGACAGAAAGACGGCTCTATACGTGGATGAAGCATAACCGGAAGCAGATGAATGCTGGGGTGTTGAAGCTAGAGAGAGCTGCTGCATTTAAAGAGTTGCTGGCGGTGTGTGAGGGGTATAGGAGGAAGAATCAATACGAATAATCTCATGACGAAGAATAAACATAAGAAGAAAAAGATTAATCTCTTTTCATGGCCTCAGAAGAATTGGAAAAAAGTTTTGGTTTGGTTGGCAGGCCCATTGGTGACCATTATTCTGACAAAAGCATGCAATGCCATTTGGCCAGATACTCCGGTCGTCGTGAAAGAGCATACTGATACCGTAAAGGTGGTTCATTCAATGGATCCTATACAAGCAGATTCGGATAGCATCATAAGGGAGCAGATAAAGTATCAGTTAATGAACATTGAAATGCTGAATAAGTATGAGGAGCAGATTACGGGTAAACGCGAGGCTACTAAGGTTAATGTCTGTAAGATAATAACAGGGAATCCATATCCGAATAGTCGCGGATACACTATGCAAACGACGTCGTCATATTGCTTCATAGAATTGAATGCAAATGGACCATTTATAGATATCGCTTATGATTTCTTTCATGAGGATTATATTGACTTGGTAAATACACTTTGCGTGAAAATATCTCGAAAAGATAATGAAGGAAGGGATTTCATCGTTTCGGACATGAACTATGAGCCTCATATGGGGGATAATGGTTGCATGGTTAGAATGGTGAATGACTTTCCATCTGGACAGTATACAATTGAGGCGGGTTTTATTTTAAAGGAGAATAAATTAGACAAGTATCCGACATTTTATCGCCAAACTTTCACATTTAAGAAGTAAGGATATTATTAGCGAAGAGAGAAAAAAGGTGGTATTTGTGGCGAAAAATCATGGGAAAAGATAAAATAATGCTAATTGATTTGCGATAATTTATATGATTTGTTTATTTTTGCAAACGAAATAGCGAACTGATGTTTATAAATTGCGATAAGATGAAGAGTATTGCACTATATTATTGCACGAAGTGTCAACAGGAAGAGTTTTCTGTTGATACAAATAAGATACTTGAGACCGCAGAAGGGCGAAAGAAGGAGGGAGAAAATTATATTGATAAGGAAGCTGATCCCAAGGGCGACCTTAAAACAGAGTTTCATGTAAACATTTGGAAGGTTGAAGAAGGTACTTATAAACTATCACCTAGATTTTATTTCGATTTCGGTGTAATGTTTCCGAAAGAGTATAAATCCCTTTGCTTATATCTGCCTTTCGAAATAGAGGGCTCGCCAGAGGATTTGTCGGGGTATCTAACTGGTAATCAGTCGACTTTGAGTGCGGTGTTTAATGCTGACACCCGTACCTGGGCACATAACAATCCGAATTATTACAATGTTACGTTTGTGGGTGGTGACAAGTCTTTCTATTTCTATAAGCTTGGTTCGTCAAATTTTGAAAAAACATATTTTTCTGAAGATGATCCAAAACAAGGCTTCTTTTTAAAGATATTTATTAATGGCGATGTAGATAAAGACAAGGGAAAGAATGACATTGAGGCTGATTTGATATATGTTAGATTCCGTGTGATGTTGGCCAAGGATAGTAATTTTATCCGTACAGAGCAAATAAGCAATGATTTGCTACAGGCAGCGTTTTCTAGTACTGATTTGATAGATGTACGTATTAATGAGAGCCGTGTGCTAGATACCAAGATTAGGGAGCGGATGGAGCAAAGGGATTTTGAACCGTTTGAGTTCGATAAGATTCATTTATTCTATATGGTGGACACAAGGGAAAATGTGGATAATGGTAGTTCACTTAAACAGGATACTCGAATTGTAGAACAGGAACAATGGGGCGACTATATACCCAAGACTTCTTTGCATAATACGACATTTGTAGCATATCACTGGAAGAAGAGAAGAAAGTATATTGACGAAATAAAAAAGATGAAGGAGGAACCGATAAAGACCTTCAATGTGTTCTTTAGTACTATCTATCCAAAGACCAACATCAAAAGGCTCGCTGCCTATACGTTTGTGGTTGTGATGTTGGGATTCCTTGGCTCTATGCTTTCATTCCGCTTGCATGAGCTGACATGTGTTTGGTGGCCGAGTTTTGTGCGTCCAGCCCTCATTGTCATGATGCTCTTGTTCGTGGCGGGCTATTTTATAAAGCGAAACTTTGGTGGTAAGTGGTTTGAAATATTCAGGAAACGGTGATAAGTAGAGTCCTTATAGGTACAGACCTCTTGATAAGTTACCTTCGGAATGCAGATTATTCTGATGGTATGGCTATCGTGTTCCGATGGATACAGCTTATTGGTGCCCGAAGGATTGCTGACATGGGATCGGTGTTTATAGCGACCCATTTTGTAAGCAATGATGAGGCTAAAAGGCTGAAAGGGTTTGATTTTATCAAGGCGATGCCTGTCTTAAACATTGGCTTGCAGTATTATGCCAAGTCGATGATGATGGATGCTAAGATGAAGTCTTTGCTGATGCAACTGAATCTTTTAGAGGAGGGGATGGCTGACATCCTGATAACTGAGAATAAAGAAACCCATTTCCTGGCTAAGCAGCGTTCGTACGATGATAGGGTGTACACCATAGAAGAGTTTATTGAGATGTGTGTCACTGAGCATCGTGAACTGGACGAAATGAGGGGCGTGGTGTTGGAGAAGGTGAAATTTGGTACACTGTCGCTGAATGACCGCTTTTTCAAAACCTTTATTGATGAGTATGCTCCTTATTATTTTTCCTGGTTTGCAAAGAAGGCGAATGACTTTGTATATGTGGCGAAAGACACCGAAGGAGGCCTTCACGCTCTTTTAAAGTTGAAGGAAGAAACAATCACAGAAAACGAAAAGGATATAAAACCATCTCTGCCTGCTGGTAAATACTTGAAGATTAGTTCGCTGAAGGTGGACTATACCGGGCAGAAACTTGGTGAAAGATTCCTGAGGATTATCTTTGACCAGGCAGTAGAGAAAAAGGTGGATTACATCTATTATACTATATATGGCAATAGTAATCAGCGCAAACGTCTGATAGGAATGCTCAGTAAGTGGGGGTTCAGAAAATGGGGTACAAAGGATACTGGTGAGCAGGTTTATATGAAGCTTTTCAGAAGAGAATTTTGTCCAGAACCAATCTTACAGTATCCTTTCCAAAAACGTGAGTGCAAGATATATCTAATTGCGATTGAGGGTAACTACTCTGATTTACTTGTACCTCCGACTGAAGATAGGAGTCATTTCTATGATTTTGAACCTTTTAAGAATGCTATAAGGAAACTGTTGGTACTTGACAGTAAGAATGTGCAAGTGAAAGCGGGCGACTGTTTGCTGTTCTATAGAAAAGATAATAACGATACTATGAGTTTTATTACAGCAGCAGGCGTCGTTGATGGACTGTACACATCGTTTGTGAATGAAGATCATTTTATTCGTCGATGTCAGAAGAGGAGTATCCTTCCATATCAGGCTTTACATGAGTATTGGTTAAGATATGAGGGTAAGCCTGCGATAGTGGAATTCCTGCATAATTATAGCTTTAAGATTAGTGAGATAGGAAAGGATAAGATTTCTTCTGCAGGTATAGACTTAAATAACCAAAGAATGAATACACTACAGGAATTATCGGAAAAGCAGGTAAGACAATTAATTGGTGGAACAGCATATGAAAAAGATTTTATTGTCGATTAAGCCTTGCTATGTTGCGGAGATTCTTGCTGGAAGGAAGACTGTGGAATATCGTAAACGGATTCCACAGGATGATACTGTCAGGCAGGTATTGATCTATTCCTCTCATCCGGTGAAAAGAGTGGTGGCCGAGTTTACACTTGGGGGCTTCTTATCAGGATCCCCTGAATGGCTATGGGGTCAAACATCTGAAATAGGGGGAATCACAAAGGAAGTTTTCGCCCAATATTTCGAGGGTAAGAACATCGCTTACGCATATCTGATAGATAACCTTCATGTCTTTGAATACCTCAGGCCTCTTAGAGAATACGGCATGGAAAAAGGCCCGCAGGATTTCTGTTACGTGGAGGACTAAATTGTTTTTGTTGGATGCCAAGGGAACGGGGCAGTTGCATCCTTGGGACAATAAATCTACAAGTGGATACGTTTGAAATAAAGGTATGAACGGATGAAGGAGGGATTACATTGAAACCGTGACAAATGGTAACGGTTTAAACAGAATAGTGAAACGTTTATAATTTAGTAACAATATATGTGGATTACTTATACAATTATTTTTGTAGTATTACTCATTCTTGAGTTGGTGTATTTTAAGGTTGCAGACAAGTGTAACATCATTGATAAACCGAACGAGAGGTCGAGCCACTCGACGATAGTGTTGAGGGGTGGCGGCGTGATATTTGCGATATCGATGGTGATTTGGTTTATAATGGAATTAGTTCAAGGGGTTCAAGGAGTTCAAGAGTATATCCCGTTTATGGGTGGACTGATTCTGATTGCAGGGGTGAGCTTCTGGGATGATGTGAAGTCGTTGCCTGACAGGATAAGGCTGGTGGCGCAGTTCCTTGCTATGGGACTGGCTGCGTGGGGTATGATTCAGGGATCGGAGTTGATGGCTCTGGAATGGTACTGGTTGGTGTTAATCGGTATTGCTGCATTGATTGTATTTGTTGGCGCAACGAACATCATCAACTTTATGGATGGTATCAATGGGATAACAGCAGGCTACTCTCTTGCTGTGCTCGTTCCGCTGCTGATGGTTAATGGTTCAAGAGTTCAAGGGGTTCAAGGAGTTCAAGGGGTTCAAGGAGTTCAAGAGTTTATAGAACCAAGTTATTTGATTGTGGCGATTATCGGTGTACTGGTATTCTGCATCTTTAACTTCCGTCCAAAGGGTAAGGCGAAGTGTTTTGCCGGGGATGTAGGGTCAATAGGTATTGCGTTTATCATGTTGTTTGCTATCGGTAAGCTGATTGTACAGACGGGTGATGTGACTTACTTGATTTTGTTGCTGGTATATGGCGTGGATGGCTGTCTGACGATTATCCATCGTATCATGTTGCACGAGAACCTGGGGGAGGCGCACCGCAAGCATGCGTTCCAGTTGATGGCAAATGAGTTAAAGATTGGGCATGTGAAGGTGACTCTGTTGTATATGGCGATGCAACTGGTGGTAAGTCTGGGATTCATTTATCTGATACCGAATACGGTGGCTGCGCATTGGGGGTATTTCGTAGGGGCTATCCTGGTGCTGGCTGTGGCGTATGTACTGTTCAAGAAAAAGTATTATCATTTGCACGAGGAGTACTTGGCTTCGCTGGAAGCACGGAAATAAGGATTTACGGATAAAGGGTATTTAATATGACGATAAACCAAGAATTACTGGAAAAACTGTTCGAAGAGGCGAAGGTAAATCCTCGCCTTAGGACGAACCTAGACCTCAGGACATCTGCAGAGGATGGATCGCAGCGTATGCTGAATGCGATGTTACCAGGAACGGAAGTGGCCATCCATAGGCACCCGATGAGTAATGAGAATGTGATACTCATTAAGGGAAGGCTGGATGAGGTGCTGTATGAGGAGGTGACTTCTGAGGATGGCAAGGTGACACTGAAGGAGACTGAGCGCATACATCTTTGCCCGGAAGAGAGTGCGTATGGATGCCAGGTTCCGAAAGGGGTTTGGCATTCCGTGGAGGTGATTGAGCCTTCGGTGATATATGAAGGGAAGGATAAGAAGTATGGGGAGGATGGGAGTGAGACGTTCGAAATGAGGTGAGATGAAAATTCAAAGACGATATGAGATAGGGGGATAAAGATTGTGAAGGGGTATGTGCGGGGAGCGCATGCCTCTTTGTGGTTAATGGGGGAGGAAGCGAAAGTATGTTTAAGATAATTGCATTACGGGTGTTAGATGGTTGTCCCAAGAACTTCAGAAAGTTTTTGAACAATAAGAAAACCTATTTCTTTTATAATAGCTACGAAGATGTAGGAGATACATACTTTGTTCGTAAGAAGCAGAATGTAGAACAGAAACTGAGGGTTTACGACATAAAGGG
>JAEEGL014119539.1_pt1 | contig 13894 bp, 12 predicted proteins | sample 9134231 | NCBI WGS metagenome assembly JAEEGL01 (sample SAMN16246548, study PRJNA631951) | gut metagenome | biome: gut microbiome; feature: rumen; material: fiber-attached | host: Bos | place: Iran: Karaj | collected 2018-10
CTCCTGGACGGGCTGCATCCCCGCGCCCAGGGCCGCGAGGCAGCGGGCGGTGGCGTGGATGTCTTGCGAGATCCGGCCGATGCGCACGCGGCAGGGGGCATCCGCCAGCGCGGCGCAGATCAGCAGCCGGTGGGAGCAGGACTTGGACGCCGGGGTGCGGACCGTGCCGGTCAGTTTGCCCGGAAATACGGTGACGTTCATGCGCGGCCCCCCTCAGCGGCACCAGTCGATGAGTTCTTCCACGGGGACGTCCAGCAGGACGCATTCGCCGATGCGCCGGGGGACCGCCAGGGTGATCGTGCCGCCGCGGCGCTTTTTGTCCGCCAGTGCGGCCCGGGCGATCTCTTCCGGCGGGAATTCCGCTTCGGTGGGGAGGCCGCAGGCGGCGAACGCCTGGGCGACGGCGGGGAAGAGGTCAGTCTCCGAGATGCCATTTTTCCAGGCGGCGCGGGCGATCATGCAGGTCCCGATGGCCACGCACCTGCCGTGGGACAGCGCGTAGCCCGAGAGCTCCTCCAGGGCGTGGCCCAGGGTGTGGCCCAGGTTCAGCAGCCGGCGCGGGCCGGTGTCGAACTCATCCTGTTCCACCACGTCCCGCTTGATGGCGACGCAGCGGCGGACGATTTCCTCCAGCCCGGCGGTCAGTTCGCCCCGGCGCATCCGCTCAAACAGCGCGGGGTCGGCAAGGATGCCGTATTTCACGACCGCCGCGGCGCCCTCCGAGAGCAGGTCCGGCGGCAGCGCTTCCAGGATGTCCGTGTCGATCAGCACCAGGGAGGGCTGACAGAACGCCCCGGCCATGTTCTTGGCGGCGGCCAGGTCCACGGCGGTCTTGCCGCCCACGGAGGAATCCACCGCGGCCAGCAGCGTGGTGGGGATCTGTACGAAGCGGATGCCCCGGGCGTACACGGCGGCGGCGAAGCCCGCCATGTCCCCCGTGACGCCGCCGCCCAGCGCCACCACGATGTCGCTGCGGGTGAGGGGCTGAGAGGCCATGAATTCCAGGATGTCGCTCAGGGTGCGGAGATTTTTGTGTTTTTCGCCGTGGGGGAAGGAAAAGCGGCGCACGTCGAAGCCCGCGGCGGCCAGGGAGGCGGCCGCCCGGTCGCCGTACAGGGCGTCCACGGTGTCGTCGGCGATCAGCGCCGCCGCATAGGGGGGAATGACCGCGGCGACGCGCGGGCCGACCTCCGCCAGCAGGCCGCGGCCGATGAGGACGTCGTAATTCCTGGATGCGTGAACTTTTACCCGGCGCATGGCGTTCCTCCGTGATTTTTATGCTCCGATCGTTTCTCCCCGCTCCGTTTGGTCCCGGACGGGACGAAGGCAGGCGGGGAGGCGGCGATGATTTTATGCCCGACTGCACAGCAGTCGGGCATGCGAACGGGATACCGGGGGACGCCGTCCCCTTGGGGGGAAGGTTGAATGCCTTTGGCAGTTCAAGCCCGGCAAAGGCCGGACCGCGGACGGTCGATCCTTCGGACCGGGCGCCGCGCCTCCGGGGCGGAGCCCCGCATGACCCCGTTCCCCCGCAGCCTCACTTCCGCGGGTCGCTGTCCTTGATTTCCTGAATGAAGGCCTTCACGTCCGGCGCGCCGAACAGGGCGCTGCCGGCCACGAGCATGTCCGCGCCGGCCTCCATGAGGGGCACGGCGGTCTTGGTGTTCACGCCGCCGTCCACCTCGATGACGGCGTCCACGCCGGCGTCGTCCAGCAGCTTGCGGGCGTCTGCGACCTTACGGACGCAGGCGGGGATCATCTTCTGCCCGCCGAAGCCGGGGTTCACGCTCATGATGAGCAGCAGGTCGAAATCGCCCATGACGTAGTTCAGGCAATCCAGGCTGGTGGCGGGGTTCAGCGCCACGCCGGCCTTGCAGCCCGCGGCGTGGATCTGCTGCAGGGCGCGGTGCAGGTGGTTGGTGGCCTCCGCGTGCACGGTGATGATTTTCGCGCCGCTGGCGGCAAAGGCGTCGATGTAGTTCTCCGGGTGCACGATCATGAGGTGGGCGTCCACGGGCAACGGGCCCTGGGCGGCGGCCTTCAGGATGGGCATGGCGAAGGACATGTTGGGCACGAATATGCCGTCCATGACGTCGAAGTGCAGCCAGTCCGCGCCGGCGTCCGCCACGCGCCGGATGTCTGCGCCCATGTTCATAAAGTCTGCGGAAAGCAGAGAAGGTGCGATTTTAATCATATCTGTCCCTCCAACGTGTTTTCATTTCATCCAGCAGCGCGACATAGCGCGCGTGCCGGCTGGTATCGATGTTGCCTGCCTCCACGGCGGCGCGGACGGCGCAGCGCGGTTCCGAGGCGTGAGCGCAGCCCTGAAAGAAGCACTTTCCCTCGTAGGGCTGGAACTCGGGATAATAGCCCTTCAGCTCCGCGGGATCGAACAGCTCCGTCTCCAAGAGGGAGAAGCCGGGGGTGTCCAGCACCATGCCGCCGCCGGGCAGGGGGAACAGCTCGCAGTGGCGGGTGGTGTTCTTGCCGCGTTCGATCCTGCGGGAGATGTCGCCGGTCTCCGCGCCCAGGCCGTACAGGGCGTTGACGAGGCTGGACTTTCCCGCGCCGGACTGCCCCGCCAGGGCGTGGACGCTGCCGCGCAGGGAGTTCCGCAGGGCGTCGATGCCCTCGCCGGTGCGGGTGGAGACGGCCATGGGGGAGACATCCGCCCCGGCGTACTGGCTCGCCAGCGCGGCGGCCTTCGCCGGGTCCAGGTCCAGCTTGTTGACCGCCAGGCGCACCCGCAGCCCGGCGCGGCGAGCGTTGACGATGAGCCGATCCGCCAGCAGGGCGTCCGGATCCGGCGCGGCGGCGGCCAGCACCACCAGCACCGTGTCGATATTGGCCACGGGGGGCCGCGTCAGCTGGGTGGCCCGGGGGAGGATCCGCAGGATCCAGCCGTGCTCGTCGTCGTTGCCCGGGGTCATTTCCACCTTGTCGCCCACCATGGGCTTCATCTGCTCCCGGCGCAGCTTGCCCTGGGCGCGGATGGTCTGTACGCTTCCCTGTTCGTCGAGGGCGTAGTAGAAGCCGCCTACGCCCCGGAGTATGATGCCCTGCAACAGGGTCCCTCCCGATCATTCAAATTGGATCACAGTGCTTTCCAGCTGCACGCCGTCGATGACCACCTGCAAAGCGTGCAGGCCGCTTTCCGAGCTGGTGAGGGGGATCGTGTGGGTGCCGGCGGACAGCGTCTGGGAATACGCCTCCGTGGTGATCCCGGAGGGGGCCGTCAGCAGGATGGACACCGCGACGTTGTCCAGGGGCACCACCACGAAGAAGTCCGATTCCGGATAGTACAGGGGGTTCTGGGACTGACTGATGGTGAGGTCCACCGTGGTGCCCAGCAGCACCTGGGAATTGGGCTCGATGCTCTGGGCGATGACCGTGCCGGCGGGGGCGTCGGCGGAATAGCCGGACACCACCGTGCCCAGTTCCAGCCCCGCGGACTCGATCAGCGCCTTCGCGCCGTCCAGCTGCAGGCCGGAGAGGTAGGGCATGCCGGTGCGCTCGCCGCTGATCTGCAGTACGATGGATTCCCGTCGGGAATGCCAGCCGGCCTGGGGGGATTGGGCGATGACGGTGTTCACCGTCTTTTCGCTGAGCACCCGCTCCACGGTGACGTCCTTCGCGCCCAGATCGGACAGTTCCGTCAGCACGTCGTCCAGGTTCTCGCCGGACATGTTCTCCAGGTAGAACCACTCGCTGCCCAGGCTGATGACCACCTCGACCTCCTTGCCGCGCTTCAGGCGCGTGCCGGCCGCGGGATTCTGGCTGATGAGCTGGCCCTCCTCCACGTCCTCGCTGTACGTGCCCTGGGCGCTGAGGGCAAGATCCTGCTGTTTCAGCGCTTCCTGCATTTCCGCGTAGGTCATGTTTTCCAGGGAGGGGACCTTCACCGTGCGGTACATGGTGCGGAAATACCAGGAAATGAGATATATGATGATGATGACGGCGAGCACGGTGGCCACCGCGCCCAGCTGCATGAGGTGGCGGTGCCGGAGTTCCTTTTCCCGGCGGCGCTTTTCACGCAGGGCGTCCTGCTCTTCCCTGGAGAGGGGATATTTGACGAAGCCGCCCTTGGGATGGGCCACAGCGCGGCGCAGGTCGGCGGCCATCTCCTCCGCGCTCTGATAGCGCTTGGCGGAATCCTTGGCCAGGGCGCGCAGCACCACCTCGTCCAGCGCCTTGGAGATGCGGGGCTCCGTTTCCCGCATGCTCTGGGGGGCCTCGTTGACGTGCTTCAGCGCCACAGAGACGGATGTCTCGCCGTCGAAGGGCACGGAGCCGGTGAGCATTTCATACAGCACGACGCCGACGGAGTACAGGTCGCTCTTTTCGTCGGCCACTTCGCCGCGGGCCTGTTCCGGGGAGAAATAGTGCACGGAGCCCATGGCGGCGGTGCCCTCGTCCACGCGGGTGGTCTGGGCGGCGTTTTTCAGGCGCGCGATGCCGAAATCCGCCACCTTGACGTGGCCCTGGGCGTCCACAAGGATGTTCTGGGGCTTGATGTCCCGATGCACGATGCCGTTCTTGTGGGCGTGTTCCACCGCGGCCAGTATGGAGAGCGCGATGTTCACGGCCGTGTCCTGGTTGAGGGCGCCGTTCTGGCGGATCAGCTCCTTCAGGGTCTGGCCGTCCACGTATTCCATGACGATATAGCGCATGTCGCCCTCGGCGCCCACGTCCAGCATGTTGACGATGTTTTCGTGGGAAACCTTGGCGGCGGCCTCCGCTTCACGGCTGAAGCGGCGCACGAAGTCCCGGTCGGATTCGTATTCCGGCCGAAGGATCTTGATCGCAACGGTTGTTCTGTTCTGTAAGTCCCATGCCCGGTACACCACAGCCATGCCGCCGGTGCCTACCACCTGCTTGATGACGTACCGGTCAGAGATGATCCGGCCAATCATTCAGCAGCCTCCTCGCAGACCACCAAGAGGGCGGTGATGTTGTCGTGTCCGCCGCGCTCCAGGGCGATGTCGATCATGTCCTGGAGGCGGGCTTCATAGTCCTTGTCCGACAGCGCGCACCGCAGGATCTCCTTTTCCTCCAGCGCGCCGTGGAGGCCGTCCGAGCACAGCAGGTACAGATCGCCCTTCTGGATTTCCAGGGAGAGGATGTCCACCTCCACGCTTTCCATGGTGCCCAGGGCCCGGGTGACGAAATTCCGGTGGGGATGGTATTTGGCCTCATGCGGTGTGATGAGACCCTGCAGCACCATTTCCTCCACCAGGGTGTGGTCCGTGGTGACGCGCATGATGGCGCCGTTGCGGATGAGGTACGCCCGGCTGTCGCCCACGTGGGCGATCAGCGCCAGGCCGCTGTCCTGGCACAGGGCGGTGAAGGTGGTGCCCATGCCGCTCTGGTCCGGGGTATCCTGCCCGGCCTTGTGGATGGCGCGGTTGGCCTCCTCCACGGCGCTGCGCATGGCCAGCTCCATGGGCAGTTCGCTGCGGCGCATCTCGTCGGAGAACACCCGGATGGCCATGGCACTGGCGATTTCGCCCGCGTTGTGGCCGCCCATGCCGTCGGCGACGGCGCAGAATTCTTCGCCGGGCGCGGGCAGATAGTATGAGTCCTCATTGATGGGACGTACTTTGCCGATGTCCGTGCGCGCAAAGGCTTTCATGCGTTGTCGTTCCTCCGATCGATCCGAGTTGGCGCAGTGTTTCCGCCGGTCTGCTCCATATCCTTCAGCGCCCGGCGGCGGAGCTGGCCGCAGGCGCCCTCGATGTCCGCGCCCATCTCCCGGCGGATGGTGGCGGATATGCCGCGCTGCAGGAGCCGGGCCATGAACGCCTCGGCGTCCTTCCGGGAGGTGCCTGCGAGGCCGCGCTCCTTTACTTCGTTGAGGGGGATCAGGTTCACGTGGCACTGCATCCCCTTCAGCCGCCGGGCGAGCTCGTCCGCGCAGGCGAAGCTGTCGTTGAAGCCCTGAATCAGCGCGTATTCAAATATGACGCGCCGTCCGGTCTTGTCGATGTAGTTTCTGCAGGCCGCCAGCAGCCTGTCCATGGGGTTGGCGTTGGCCACGGGCATGGTCTGGCGGCGGATGTCGTCGTTGGGGGCGTGCAGGGAGACGGAGAGCGTCACCGGCAGGCCCTCGTTCGCCAGATCGTACATGCGGTCGATGAGGCCGCAGGTGGACAGGGAGATGTTCCTGAGGGAGATGTTCAGCCCGCGCCCGTCGTTTGCCAGGCGCAGGAACTTCATGACGTTGGCGTAGTTGTCCAGGGGCTCGCCGCTGCCCATGAGCACGATGTTGTGGACGCGCCGCTCCGGGCCGCTCTGGCGGATGTGCCGGTTGGCGCACAGCACCTGGCCCAGCATCTCGCCGGGGGTGAGGTTTCGCACACGGCCCTCCAGGGTGGAGGCGCAGAAGCGGCAGCCCATGCGGCAGCCCACCTGGGTGGACACGCACAGGGTGTCCCCGTGGTGATAGCGCATCACCACGCCCTCGATGAGGTTGCCGTCGTTCAGGGCGTACAGGAATTTCTCCGTCTCGTCCGATTTGGAGGGGTAAACCTCCAGGATGCGCACGGGGTTGGCCGTGGCCTCCGCCGAGAGCCGGGCGCGCAGAGCCCCGGAGAGGTTGGTCATCTCGCCGATCTCCGCGCCGCGGGCGATCCACTGGGCGATCTGCCCGGCGCGGAATCTGCTCTCGCCCAGGGAGAGCACATACCGCTCCAGTTCGTCGTATGTAAGGCCGTTCAGCTCGATCAGTTCCGGCATCATGTCCTCTTTCTGCGCAGGCGGGCGATGAAGAAGCCCTCCACGCCGTCGCGGCAGGGCAGAAGCTGGATCATGCCGTCGGAGTACCCGCCCCGGAGCCGTTCGGGCAGCCAGGAGGCGTCCGGATCCGGCTGGAACCCGGGGTGCTTTTCCAGGAACGCGGCGATCCGGTCTGCGTTTTCCGCGGGCAGGATGGTGCAGGTGGAGTATACCAACAGCCCGCCGGGGCGCACGAAGGCCGCGCAGTTATTCAGAATCTCCGCCTGCAGGGGCGGCAGGCTGTCCAGCGCCTCGGGAGTGAGGCGGTATTTGATGTCCGGCTTTTCGGAGATCACGCCCAGGCCGGAGCAGGGAGCGTCCACCAGCACCGCGTCCATGAGGCCCTCGAAGGCCTCGCAGGGCTTGCGGGCGTCGTGCAGCGCGGGGCGGAGGTTGTCCAGCTGCAGCCGCCGGCCCGCCGCGCGGATCAGCTCCACGCGGTGTTCGTGCACGTCCCAGGCGTGCACGCGGCCGGTGCCGTTGAGCAGTTCGCACAGCAGGGCGCTCTTGCCGCCGGGGGCTGCGCAGGCGTCCAATATCTGCATGCCCGGTTTGGGCTGACAGGCGTAGGCGGCCAGCATGGAGCTCTCGCCCTGGATGGAGAAATAGCCCCGACGGAAGCCGTCCAGGTAGGAGAGGTCACCCGCGCCGGTGACGATATACGCGTTTTTGACGTCCGACGCCGTCCAGTGGAAGCTGCGCTGGGTGAGCCAGTTCTCGAACTCGGCGGGTGAGATCTTCATGGTGTTGGGGCGGACGACGGCGCGGCTGTCGCTGCCGCTGGGCCAGGAGAGGATCCGTTCCGCCAGCTCTTCGCCGTATGCGTCGATCAGCCGCAGGACGATGTGTTCCGCCACGGAGCAGCGCACGCTGATATAGCGCACGGGGTCCTCTTCCCGGTCCGGCAGGAGGGAATCGCCCTCGTCCCGGGCCCGGATGAGCGCCCGGAGCACGCCGTTTACCAGCCCCGTGAGGCCCTCGCGGCCGCAGGAGCGGGCCTGCTTGACGGCCTCGTCCACGGCGGCGTGGTCCGGGATCCTGTCCATGAACAGGAGCTGGGCGGCGGCGACATGGAGGATGTCCTCCGTCACGGGATCCGCGCTGGTCTGCATGAAGCGGCTGAGGGCATACTGGAGCCGCAGGCGGTTTTCCGCGGCGCAGTAGAAGATGCTGGCGGCCAGGCGCTTGTCCTCCGGGGACAGTTCGCTGCCGTCCAGCTGGCGGGACAGGGCCTGGGCGGCATACGCGCCGCTGCGCACCACGTCCTGGAGCGCGCGAAGGGCGGCGTCCCGGGAGGTCGTCCTCTGGGACGCGGCGCGATGGGGCGCGGGTTTGCGCGGGCGAACGCCGAAGGCGGGGCGGGAGGCGCCGTCCCGGCCATCCGGCCGGACGGGGCGCTTTTCATCCCGGAAATTCCGGTTGTCAGACATGTTCAAAGGTTCCTTTCATCAGCGAAAAACGGTGCCGGGCTCGATCTTTTTGCCCATGAGATACGCCTTGGCGGACATGCGCTTCGCGCCGGGGGCCTGGATCTCCAGGGCCTCCAGCACGCCCTCGCCGCAGGCGATGAACAGGCCCTCCTTCGCGGAGGCGGCCACGACCGTGCCGGGCGCGGCGTCGGAAGACACGTCCCCGGGGCGGGCGAGGTAGATCTTCAGCGCGCCGCCGTCGGTTTCCGTCCAGGCGCAGGGCCAGGGGTTCAGGCCCCGGGCGAGATTGCCGATCTCCCGGGCGGAGCGGGTCCAGTCGATCTTCCCGGTCTCCCGGCTGAGCATGGGCTCGTAGGAAGACTTTTCCTCGTCCTGGGGAACGGGGGCGATCTCGCCGCGCAGGTATTTGTCCAGCGTTTCGATGAGCAGTTCCGCGCCCAGCTTGGCCAGGCGGGCGCTCAGCTCCTCCGCGGTCTCCATCTCGCCGACGAGGGTGGAGCGGGAAAGCAGCATGGCGCCGGTATCCAGCCCACGGTCCGTCAGCATGGTGGTGACGCCCGCCTCGACATCGCCCATGACGATGCACCAGTTGATGGGCGCCGCGCCCCGGTGGCGGGGCAGCAGGGAGGCGTGCACGTTCACGGTGCCCAGGGGCGGCACGTCCAGCAGCTTCTGGGACAGGATCTGCCCGAAGGCGGCGGTGACGGCCAGGTCCGGCTTCAGGGCGCGCAGGGCGTCCAGGCCCTCCTGGCGGCGCAGGCGCTCGAACTGGAACACGGGGATGCCCAACTCCATGGCGCGCTGCTTCACCGGGCCGGGCACGAGCCTGTTGTGGCGGCCGGAGGGCCGGTCTGGCTGGCAGAACACGCCGACCACGTCGTAGCCCGCGTTCACCAGGGCGTCCAGCGAGGGCACGGCGAAGTCCGGCGTGCCCATAAAGGCGATTCTGGTCATTTGGCCCTTCCTTTGCGCTTCTTTTCGGCCAGCTCGGCCTGTTCCTGCTCGTACTGCTCGGTGACGTCCTCGATCATCTTATCGGTATACACGATGCCGTCCAGGTGGTCCAGCTCGTGGCACACGGCCTGGGCGAGAAAGTCCTCGGCCACGATCTCGATGGGCCGGCCCTTCCTGTCCTGGGCGCGCACCACCACGCGGGTGGGGCGCTCCACGGTGCAGCGCCGGCGGGGGATGGAGAGGCAGCCCTCCACGCGGACCTCGGAGCCGGAGGACTCCACGATCTCAGGGTTGACCAGCTCCAGCAGGCCGTCGCCGATGTCGATGACCACGCAGCGCTTCAATACGCCCACCTGGGGCGCGGCGAGGCCCACGCCGTCGGCGGCGTACATGGTCTCGGCCATGTCGGACAGCAGGGACTGCAGCCGCTTGTCGAAGACCTCCACGGGCCGGGAGTGCTTTCTGAGGACGTCGTCCTCGCCGAGGATAACGATCTTGCGAATTGCCATTTCTTCCTCCGATTTCAATACATATTGGCGGGATTGACCTCCATTTCGGCGCGCACGCCGTCCCGGGGCTCGTCCGCCAGGGCCTGCATGAACGCCTCCGTGGCGTCCAGGTCGCCCTTGTAGGACATTTTCAGGAACACCTGCCAGCGGGCCTCGCCCTTGAGCAGCCTGATGGGCGCTTCCAGGGCGCGCATCTGCACCACGTCCTGCCTGCGGCCGTCGTCCAGGAAGGCGTTCAGCCGATTTTCCGCGTCCTCCGCGGCGGCCTGGGCGGTCTCCGGAGATTTCGCGGAGAACAGGATGCGCAGGATTACCGTGAAGGGCGGATACAGACTGGCGCGGCGGAAGGCGGTTTCCCGGTTGTAGAAGGCGCGGAAGTCCTGCTTCGCCGCCAGCTGCAGGGCGTAGTGGTCCGGGTCGTAGGTCTGCACGATGACCCGCCCGGGCCTGTCCGCCCGCCCGGCGCGCCCGGCCACCTGGGTGATCAGCTGGAACGTGCGCTCGGTGCTGCGGTAGTCCGGCAGGTTCAGGGTGGTGTCCGCCGCCACGACGCCCACCAGGGTCACGTTTGGGAAGTCCAGCCCCTTGGCGATCATCTGGGTGCCGATGAGCGCCTGGGCGTCGCCGGAGCGGAAGCGCTCCAGGATGCGGGTGTGGGCGTCCTTCTGGCGGGTGGTGTCCAGGTCCATGCGCACGGTGCGGACGGAGGGGAACAGCCTTTCCATCTCCTCCTGCACCCGCTGGGTGCCCGCGCCGAAGAACTTGATGTAGCCGCTGCCGCACTGGGGGCACTTCTGGGGCGGCTGGCGGGTCGCGCCGCAGTAGTGGCAGCGCAGCAGGTTTTCCACCTGGTGATAGGTCATGGATATATCGCACTGGGCGCACTTTTCCACGTATCCGCAGGCGCGGCAGGACACGAAGGTGGAATGGCCCCGGCGGTTGATGAACAGCATGGCCTGACTGCCGCTGTCAAAGCATTCCTGCAGCGCCCGGATCAGCCGCGCGGAGAATATGGAGCGGTTGCCGCGGGCGAATTCCTCCCGCATGTCCGCGATCTCCACCTCCGGCAGGGGCATGCCATTGATGCGCTGGGGCAGCTCCAGCAGCCGCAGGCGGTTTTCCGGGCGGACGCCGGGCATGGCGCGCATGTAGGTCTGGATGGAGGGGGTGGCGCTGCCCAGCAGCAGCACCGCGCCGCTCTGCTCCGCGCGATACCAGGCGACCTCCCGGGCGTCGTAGCGCGGGCGGCGGTCGGACTGGTAGGTGTGCTCGTGCTCCTCGTCGATGATGACGGCTCCCAGGTCTTTGAGGGGGGCGAACACGGCGCTGCGCGCGCCGATGGCTACCCGGGCCGCGCCGGTAAACAGCCTGCGCCATTCGTCGAAGCGCTCGCCGGTGGACAGGCCGGAGTGCAGGATGGCCGCGTCGTCGCCGAAGCGGGCGCGGAACCAGCCGGCCATTTGGGGGGTGAGGGCGATCTCCGGCACCAGCACGATGGCGGTTTTGCCCCGGCGGAGAGATTCGCGGATCAGGCGGATGTACACCTCGGTCTTGCCGGAGCCGGTGACGCCGTTCAGCAGGAACCGGCCGCCGCCCTCATCCAGCGCGGCGATGAGCTGCTCCGCGGCGTAGCGCTGGGCGGAGGTGAGCTCCGGGTCCTTCGCCCGCTCCGGGGCGTCCGGCACCAGGGGCGCGCGCAGGGCGCCCTCCCGATAGATTTCCACGATGCCCTTGTCCGCCAGCGCCTTCAGCGCGGCGGCCGGGAACGCGGAGGTCTCGGCGGGGCCGGCGGCCAGGGCGGAGAGCAGCTCAGCCTGCTTCTTCGCCCGGGGATTGGCGGCCAGGAACGCGGCGGCGTCGGGGGCGTCGGGGGAGAGGCGCGCCATGCGCTTTGTCTTCTCCCGCACGCGCTCGCCCCGCATCTCGGCGGGGATCATGAGCCGCAGGGCGTCCACCAGGTTGCACAGGTATTTTTCCCGCATCCAGCGGGCCAGATCCACCAGCTCCGGCAGGATCACGGGCTCCTCCCGCACGGCGCGCAGGATGGGCCGCACCTTTTCCGGGGCCAGGCCGCACTCGTCGGACAGGGAGACCACGAAGCCCTCCACGGTGCGGGGACCGAAGGGCACGGCCACCAGTTGGCCGGGGGCGACGTTCATGCCCTCCGGGATGGAATAGGAGAACAGCCTGTCCACCGCCTCGGCGGAAAGGTCCACGATGACTTCCGCGTACCGCATCAGGCCTCTCCCCGGATCTCCAGGACCCGGTCCAGGATGGCGTCCGCCGCGTCCTTTTTGGACATCAGCGGCAGCTTCCGCACGTCGGAGGGGGTGATCATGGTGATGATGTTGGTTTCCACGCCGAAGCCCGCGCCGGGCTGGGTGACGTCGTTGGCGCACACCAGGTCGGCGTTCTTCTTCGCCAGCTTGCGCCGGGCGTTTTCCAGCACGTCGTTGGTTTCCGCGGCGAATATGACGAAGGTCTGGCCGGGGCGTTTGGTTTCCCCCAGGGCCCTGGCGATGTCCGCGGTGGCCCTGAGGCGGAGCGTGAGACCCTCCGCGCCGTCCTTCTTGATCTTGATGTCGGACACCGTCTCCGGGGTGTAGTCCGCGGGGGCGGCGGCCTGGATGACCACGTCGCAGAGCGGCCCGCGCTCCAGCACGGCCCGGCACAGGTCCGCGGAGCTCTCCGCGGGCACCAGCTCCACGCCCTCGGGGGCGGAAAGGGCGGTGGGCCCGGAGATGAGCACCACCTCCGCGCCGCGCCTGCGGGCGGCGGCGGCGAGCTCGTAGCCCATCTTTCCGGTGGACCGGTTGGTGATGTAGCGCACGGGGTCGATCTTCTCCACGGTGGGGCCGGCGGTGACGGCCACCTTCAGCCCGGCCAGGTCCTGCCGTTCGGGGAACAGGGCGTCGATGGCCGCCAGGATGGCCGCGGGCTCCGACATGCGGCCGATGTCCTCGTCGCCGCAGGCCAGGCGCCCGCGCTCCGGGCCCACGAACCGCACGCCGCGGGATGCCAGCGTGGCCAGGTTGGCCTGGGTGGCGGCGTTCCGGTACATGGCGCAGTTCATGGCGGGGGCGACGAGCACGGGGCAGGTCATCGCCAGGAACGTGGTGGAGAGCAGGTCGTCCGCGATGCCGCAGGCGAACTTGCCCAGGCAGTTTGCGGTGGCGGGGGCCACGGCGAATACGTCCGCCCACTTGGCGAGGGCTACGTGCTCGATTTCAAACTTCCGGTCGAAGCTGTCCACATAGGCGCGGTTCCCGCTGAGGGTCTCGAAGGTCAGGGGCGCGACGAATTCGCAGGCGTTCTTCGTCATGACCACCCGCACTTCCGCGCCGGCCTTCTTCAGCCGGCTGACCAGGTCCGCGGTCTTGTACGCCGCGATGCCGCCCGTGACGCCCAGCGCCACATGCTTGCCCTTGAGCACGCAAATCACCTCCTGGGGTGGATTTCCAATGAACAGAACCGGCGAAACTCATGAGAGTTCCGCCGTCGGTCGGTTATGCCTCTTCGGGGGCGGCCTCTTCCCGGGAGTAGGTGATCAGACCGCGGTTGATCTCTTCGATGGCGATGGAAAGGGGCTTGGTCTCCTTGGTGTCGATCAGGGGCATGCTGCCTGCGATGAGCTCGCGGGCGCGCTTGGACGCTTCCACGGCCAACGTATAGCGGCAGTCGACCTTTTGCAGCAGTTCGCCGATGGGCGGATCGATGATCATGGCGTGTTCCTCCTTATTGGTCAAAAGATGCGGACAGTTCGTTGATGAAATCCATGCGCCGGCCGATCTCGCAGCGCTTGGCGGAGATGATGGCGTACACCTGCTCCGCGGCGATGGAAAGGGCGTCCGGCACGTCGTTCCAGTCGTAGTGAATGATGACGTAATTGTATTTCGGGGCCTGGGCGACCTCCTTGGCCACGTTGCCCAGGCGCACGCGGATGGATTCCTCCGTCTCGGTGCCCCGGTCCCTGAGACGCTTTTCCAGGTTTTCCCGGCTGGGCGGGGACACGAAGATACCCGTCACGTCCGGATCCCGGGCCATGGCCTGCAAACAGCCCTGCACGTCGATTTCCAGGATCATGTCCCGGCCGGCCTCCAGCGCCCTCTGCACGGCGGCCTTGGGGGTGCCGTAGCGGTTCTGGTGGACGTGGGCCCACTCGTAGAACTCCCCGGCGGCGATCATCCGGTCGAATTCTTCGTCCGTGACGAAGAAGTAGCTCACGCC
>JAEEGL010113361.1_pt1 | contig 13893 bp, 10 predicted proteins | sample 9134231 | NCBI WGS metagenome assembly JAEEGL01 (sample SAMN16246548, study PRJNA631951) | gut metagenome | biome: gut microbiome; feature: rumen; material: fiber-attached | host: Bos | place: Iran: Karaj | collected 2018-10
GGTGCCTGGGCAACCACCATCTCCATGGCCTTCTCGGCTATCCTGGCGGTTCAACATTTCATGAAACCCACCTCCTTCATTCATTTCAAACGTCACTGCTGGCAACCAAAGATGTATATCATCAAGAACGTTCTCGCTATAGGCATCAGCCCCTTCTCCATGAACGTAGCCTCCTGTGCTGTAGTGGCATTACTCAACAAACAACTCATCATGTACGGTGGCGACCTCGCTGTAAGTGCCTATGGTGTTGTCAATCGCATCTCCCTCATCGTGTTCATGATAATGATGGGTATCTGCCAAGGTATGCAGCCCATAGCAGGCTACAACTACGGTGCCTGTCTCAATAAACGACTCAAGCAGGTCTATACCCTGTCCCTGAAATGGAATGTCGGCACCGGAATCGTAGGCATGCTGCTTGCACTTCTCATTCCCCGACTCCTGGTCATGATGATGAACAACGACTCCCAACTTATCTCTATTGCAGTTCCCGCCATGCGCTACCTCTTGGTCATGGCACCCCTTATTGGATTTACCGTCACTAACTCCCAGTTCTTCCAATCCATCGACAAACCTTGGATTGCTATCGTAACCAGCCTTTCTCGACAATTCATTTTCCTCATCCCCATGATGTTCCTCGTGCCGCTAATCTACATCGACCTCGGTGCCAACGGTCTCTCCGGGGTATGGTGCAGCTGCACCGTTAGCGATGTCCTCGGAGCCGCCCTTTCTGCTATTCTACTCTACAGTCAGCGCAAAGTATTCATCCCCGGATACATCCCGCCCGAACGCAAACCCCGCAAAGAACGCGGACCTAAAGAATCTGACAAATAACAATACAAACCAAAACCATTACCCATCATGAAAAAAATCTGTCTCCTGTCGCTGTTTTTAATCCTTGTACAGCTAACCTTAGCTCAAGGCGAAAACAAACGCGTACTTTTCATAGGCAACAGCTACACTGACGTAAACAACCTTCCCCAACTCATCCAATTGGCTGCCGAAAGCACTGGCGATTGCATCGACTACCGAAGCAACACCCCCGGCGGCTGCACTTTTCAAGAACACTGTAGCAACCAATCTATGGAACTCATCCGCCAAGGCGGCTGGGACATCGTCGTATTGCAGGAACAAAGCCAACTACCCTCTTTCCCTCTATCCCAAGTGCAGAACGATTGCTTCCCCTATGCCCAGCAACTTGTCGACTCCGTCTATGCCATCAATCCCGACGGTGAAGCCATGTTCTATATGACTTGGGGACGTGAAAACGGCGATCCCATCAATGCCAATGTTTTTCCCCCACTCGCCACCTACGAGGGTATGGACAGCCTTCTTTACGAACGTTACATGTACATGGCCCGCACCTTCGATGCCTCCGTTTGCCCCGTTGGCCGTGTATGGAGATACCTCCGCGCCAATACCGACATCCGTCTTTATTCCGGCGATGGCAGCCATCCCTCACTCCAAGGCAGTTATGCCGCTGCCTGCGCCTTCTATTCGCTCATCTTCCGTCGGTCTCCCCTCTCTATCACCTACAATCCCGGAATCGAAGAACGTGAAGCCCAAACGATCCGCAACGCCGTCCAAACTGTAGTATTCGATACCCTCTCATTCTGGCTCCGTCAAACTCCCGACACCACCCTCCCCGACACCACTGTCATCGATACCACCACCCAAGACTCCACCTCCATCGACACCACAACCACCGACACCACCCTTTGTATCAACTTCGAATTTCCCGAACGCAACGTCCACATCTCTGTCTACCCCAACCCCGCCAACAACGAAGCCACTATAGTCGTTGACGGCTCCGCCACTGGCTTCGACGCAGTCCTCTACGACCTCCGCGGCCGACGTCTCCGCTCCTGCAAACTAAACCAACGAACCACAGTCCTCCCACTCGACGGCCTCGCCCCAGGCATCTACATACTATCCATCCTCTCCCGACACGACACTCGCACTATCCGCCTAATCAAACAATAACCACTACCTGAGCAACAATGCAACACCCATGAAACACACCCATTACATACTACTGTTCCTGCTCTTTTTAAGCATCGGAACAGCCTCTGCTCAGAAAAAACAAAGCACTGCCATCTCACCCACCACACGCCCCAAAATAGGCATCGCTCTCAGTGGTGGAGGTGCAAAAGGTGCCGCTCACATCGGTGTTCTGAAATACCTCGAAGAAATAGGCATGCCCATCGACTATGTAACCGGCACCAGCATGGGCTCCATCATCGGCGGCCTCTATTCGCTCGGCTACACCCCAGACGAACTCGCACAACTCATCGCCGACATCGACTGGTCCCTCTACATGAGCAATAACGTCGACCGTCGCTTCCAATCCTCCTCCATCCGCGCCCGCAACAGCACCTACCTCTTCTCCGTACCCTTTGGTCCCGGCTACCTCTCCAAAAAAGCCTTCGACATCCTCTCCACCCTCCCCAGCGGTGTCATTAACGGTGCAAGCCTCACCAATCTCTTCAGCCGTCTCAGCCTTGGTTACAACGACTCCATTAACTTCAGCCAACTTCCCATCCCTTTCTCATGCGTTGCCACCGACATCCTCACCGGCGACTCCGTCATCCTCAACCACGGCAACTTTGCCAAAGCCATCCGCTCAAGCATGGCCATCCCCGGTGTCTTCTCCCCTGTTGAATGGAACGGCCATCTTCTCGCCGACGGCGGCATGGTCAACAACTTCCCCGTTGACCTCTGCCTCGACATGGGTGCCGACTACGTCATCGGCATCGAACTCGCCGAAGAACTCGCCAGCGACCCCGAACAAATGAAATCCCTTCCTCAACAACTCACCCAATACCTCAGCATCGCCGTACAAAACAACCGCAGCGAAAACCGCAACCTCTGCGACGTCTACATGCACCCCGACATCACGGGTTACAACATGCTCAGCTTCAGCCACGCTGCTATCGACACCATGGTGCGTCGCGGCTACGAATGCGCCAAAAGCCACCACGACGAACTCATGCAACTCAAACAACGCCTCCTAAACTTCCCTCCCGACACCCCCTCCTACCGCCCGCGCAAAGTCCTCAAGCTCTCCCCAGACGATACCATTATGCTCACCTCTGTCATCTACAAAGGCATTCTCCCTTCCGACGCTCACTGGCTTATCAGCAAAGGCGGTCTTGACGATGGCACCGTCACCACCTTTGGCTCCATCGAAAACGCCGTCAACCGCATCATGGGCACCGAAGCCTACTCCTCCATCACCTACAACATCTTCACACAAGACAAAATCGTAATCAACAACAAACCCATCCCCGCCTGCAAACTCATCATCAGCTTTGAACCTTCCGAACCTCACCTCCTCGCAATCGGATTCCGCTACGACTCGCAAGAAAAAGCCTCACTTCTCCTTCACCTGGGCATCAACGAACAACGCCTCTCAGGCTTCAAATTCGCCATCGACGCCAACCTGAACTACAACATCCGCTTCAAAGCCAAAGCTTCATGGTGCAACATGGGCATTGGCGACTTCAACCTCGCCTACCGCTACCACAACAGCACCGTAAACCTCAACTCTGTCGACTCCCTACCCTACTCCGTCTGGCGCGTCAACCACCATAACTTCAGTTTCTTTATCTCCGAATTCCATCTTCGCGACGGCACATTTGCCTTTGGATTCGACGAAGACCTCTATTCCAACATCAACAGTTTCTCTCTCGACAACGTCATTTACGATGGCATCTTCCAATTCGACCGTGCCAAAGCATTCTTCGGAGTATTCCTACGCGGACTCTACGACAACCTCGACAACGCATACTTCGCCACCCACGGCATCTACGCCAACGGCAACATCAACTGGCGCATTGATAACAAAAACCTCTTCAAACAACTCGAACTCGGCTTCCTCGACCTCAACTTCTGCGCCCAAACCTACCAACCCGCCAACGACAAACTGACCATCATCCCACAATTAGCCACCCGCATCGTCATCGGAAACTCCTCCGGCTGGTACGACAACATCATCGGTGGCACCATACCCGGACGCTTCATCGACCACCAACTCGCATTCATCGGTCTCAACCGCCCTGTCCACGTCGGAAACTTCGTAGCCATCGCACGCGTCGACTTCCGCTACCGTCTCCTCAGCAAAACCTATCTCTACCTTCTTCCAAACGTTGCCTATACCTCCGACTGGCCCCGCCGTTCCGCCACACCCCCCGACATCAACTTCGGTGTAGCCCTCCGCGCTGCCTACGACAGCTCCCTCGGCCCAATCTCGCTCGACCTCCAATGGAACACCTTCACCCACCGCATGGGTCTATACCTAAACATCGGACACGTATTCTAAAATCCCGCCCAATGATACACACAACCTTCGGCACCACAGCCACCGCCGACCGCTACATTGAAGTCTCCCAAAAAGAACAACTACTCGACCTCATCTGCAATGGCACCCTTGACAACACCCCGCTACTCATCATCGGCTCCGGCAGCAACATCATATTCACCCGCCATTTCAACGGCACCGTTCTCCATCTCACAAACAAAGGCATCACCCTCCGCTCTAACGACTCCGAATCCGACTCTCTCCTCGTTGAAGCCGCCGCAGGAGAAGAATGGGACACCTTCGTTCAACACTGCATCAACCACGGATGGTATGGCACCGAAAATCTCGCCGCTATCCCCGGCACCGTTGGGGCAGCACCCGTCCAAAACGTTGGTGCATACGGCATAGAAGCCAAAGATATCATCCACTCCGTTAAAGCCATCCACATCGCCACCGGCTTTCAACGCACCCTCTCCAACCACGAATGTCAATTCGGCTACCGCGACAGCATCTTCAAAAATGCCCTCAAGGGACAATACATCATCTGGTCAGTGACATTCCACCTTCGTTCTACCTTCTCTCCCAATACGCAATACAAAGCCCTCTCCGACGCCCTCGCCCAGCAAGGCATTACCACCCCCACCGCCAGACAACTTGCCGACACCATTACCTCAGTCCGATGGAGCAAGCTCCCCCGTCCCGAAGAAACCGGAAGTGCCGGCAGCTTTTTCAAAAACCCCATCGTATCCGCCGAACAATACCAACAACTCCTAACCCAATACCCCGACATAGTAGCCTATCCCTCCGGCGACCAATATAAGCTCTCTGCTGGCTGGCTCATCGATCGTGCCGGCTGGAAAGGCCGCACCATGGGTCACTGCGGCGTCTATCCAAAACAAGCCCTCGTCCTGACCAACCTCGGCGGCTGCACCGGCAACGAAATCCTCGCCCTTTCCGACGCCATCACCTCCGACATCCAAAACAAATTCGGCGTCACCCTCCAAAAAGAAGCAATCATCATATAACCATCCCCCAAACAACATGAATACAAAACCCGAAACCTTCTGGAACTGGTTCACCACCAACAGCGAGCAACTAACCATGCTCAATGACCTTGACGAACCCCAACGCCAGCGTCTACTCGACGAAATGCAACACCAACTCACTGCCTATTGCGACGGCCTGACCTTCGAAATCGGCGAACAAACCGCCCAAGGCCGTACCCTCACCATCAGCGCAGAAGGCGACTTCGACCTCTTCCGCTACGTAGTCGAACTCACCGACAACGCCCCCGATATCGACTGGTGGGAAATAATTCCCTTCCGCCAACCCAAAGGCAAAGCCCTCAAAGTACTCTTTGACAAATACAAATTCGAAACAGCCAAGATGGCCTTCATGCAACTCGAGAACGAAGAAGAACCCGACATAATAGGTCTGCGCATAGCCCTACCAGATATCGACAACGGTCTCAGCCCCGACCCCAACTCCCAAGACGACGATGACCTCCTCGTTGGTGTCTATGTCACCATCGAAGCACTCATCGGCGAATTCGACTGCGCCACCCTCATCGGTTACGTCGAACTCTGCCCCATGCCCAAAGAACCTTTCAAATCCGGATTCCGCCCCCTCGACGACCTGCCCGAATTCGTCGAATGGTTCAAACGCTCCCGCGAAAAAGATTAAAACGGCCCCTGAAACCGTCTTATTTTCATTATCCAGCAACTCAATCCATCGCCCCTGCAAACGGCCTCTAATACTCATTCTCCAACCCAGAAAAACCATCACTCGGCGTACCGATTCTCAATCGAAAAAGAAAATATTTACCTAATTGAAAAAATAATCGTATCTTTGCATACGAAACAAGACAAAATAATATTAATTTAATTCATATTACTATGAGCAAAGTAGATGTTCTGTTAGGGCTCCAGTGGGGTGACGAAGGCAAGGGCAAGATAGTGGATGTCCTCACCCCTGACTACGATGTCATAGCCCGCTTCCAGGGCGGTCCTAACGCTGGCCATACCTTAGAATTCAACGGAACAAAACATGTCCTCCACATCATCCCTTCAGGCATATTTCACAAAGACAAACTCAACGTCATTGGCAATGGTGTTCTGATTGAGCCCAATATCTTCAAACACGAAGTTGAAGCCCTCCTTAAAAAGAACGTTGATGCAAGACAGAACCTTTATATTTCTCAAAAAGCCCACCTTATCTTGCCCACACACCGCATGCTCGATGCTGCCAACGAACAAGCCAAAGGCAACGCTAAAATCGGCTCCACCCTTAAAGGCATAGGTCCTGCCTACACCGACAAAATCGCCAGATCCGGCCTACGCGTAGGCGACATCAAAGCCATCGACTTCCGCGAGAAATACGAACTGCTGAAATGCCAGCACCTCCAAACCGCTCACACTTTAAAATTCGACATCGCTGCCTTCACCATCGACGGACTGCCCATCGACGAATACGAAAAGCAATGGCTCGAATCCCTCGAATTACTCAAAGAATTCAAAGCCATCAACAGCGAATATTTCATCAACGAATGTCTCAAAAAAGACATGAAAGTATTGGCTGAAGGTGCGCAAGGCTCCATGCTCGACATCGACTTCGGCTCCTACCCCTTTGTCACCTCATCCAGCACCATTACAGCCGGAGTATGCTCAGGCCTTGGTGTGGCTCCCTCCAACATCGGCCGTGTCATGGGTATAAGCAAAGCCTACTGCACACGCGTCGGTGCCGGCCCCTTCCCAACCGAACTCTTCGACGAAACAGGTCACAACCTCTGTGAGATAGGACATGAGTACGGCGCCACCACCGGCCGTCCCCGCCGCTGCGGATGGATTGACATCCCCGCTCTGCGCTACGCCTGTATGCTCAACGGTGTTACTGACCTCTTTGTCACCAAACCCGATGTCATGAACTCCTTCGATGAAATCAAGATGTGCATCAACTACAACATCAACGGCGAAACCACCGAAGAAATTCCCTTCGAGTTCAACGAGGTCGAAATCAAACCCCAACTCCGCTCTTTCCCAGGCTGGAAACAAAGTCTTGAAGGCATCACCGACTATAATGCCCTTCCCCAAAACCTGCTCAACTACCTCGACGCCATTGAAATCGCCACCGGCGTACATGTGTTGGCAGTATCCATCAGCCCCGACCGAAAGGATGTCCTCTTTAAAAGGAACTAACCGACAAAAAAGAACCTCAATCAACAAATACAATCACAACAGTTACAACGTATTGCAAAAAAGATAACATTTTTTTTAACTTTTGAGGCAATAAAATATTAAAATGCTCGTTTTTGGGCAAAACATGTTTTATAGATGAAAAAGATAGTCCTTTTGCTCCTTCTTGTATTGCCGTTGGCAACAATGGCTCAAACCAAGATCAAAGAGACCCAGGTGCCTAAATCAGTCTTGAACGCCCTGGACAGAAAGTACGATTCCTACAAGGTTAAGACCTGGTACCGTTCCCCTGGACAATATGTCGCTGAATTCGTCTACGACGGACAGAACGGACGTGCCTACTTCACCCACAATGGCGATTGGCAATATAGCTCTTTCCCCACCAAACCCGAGGAATGCCCTACTGCCATGAACAGCTATTTCACCGACAACTACCCCGGCTACAGAATCCGCACCATTGACTATGTCGAACAAATGGACGGTGATGTATACTACCGGATGATTATTGTCAAAACCGGTGTGGGATACAATGACAACGAACTCATCTTCGACCCGCGTGGCCGCTTGCAAAAGAGTAACGCACCTGACCCCGATGCCGTCAAACGTGAGTTCTACACACTAAACAATCCTGACGAAGAAGACGTTGCCGACGAACATCTTCGCAACCTTAAGAGCAACAAAGGTGGCAAACGCCCCATGCCTGTAGAAGACGTTCCCGAAGTACTCAATATCGACACTTCAGAGGCCATCACCTCCCATTTCGGTAAGATTTGTCCTCCCTCCAAGGTTGTCGAAGGTCCCGAATGGGTCAACCGCACCCCTGGTCAGGTTGTCGCCTACTACATCAACCGTCAAGGTGTCGAAATGGAAGAAGTCTACGATGTAGTCACCGGCACCCACATCATGAGTGGTAAAGTCCTCGACAAAAACCACTACACAGCTGCCATTGTTAAGTATCTTGAACAAAAATTCAAAGGCGAAGCCTACAAAATCGAGCGCATGATTGTATATACATACGACTCCAAATGGCGCGTCGACGGCAAAAAACCAAAGCCCTACACCTACGTCGTAGTAAGCCAGAAAGTGCGTGGTCTTGGCAACAAACTTAAATTCACCCGTATGGAATTTGACTCTGGCGGAAACTTCACCAACCTTCTTGCTCAACCCCTCGACAAGAACGACATCCAATAACCGAATCACATTCCGTACATATACACTATAAAAGGCTCTGTCACAATTCTTGTACAGAGCCTTTTCTATTGAAACATGGACAGCAGTAAATCAAACCAACAAAACCCAACCACAACATTACCTGTTGTAGAAGTGGTTGCCGCAATCATTTTCGACAACAACCAAATCCTTGCCACCCAGCGCGGCTATGGTAAGTGGCGTGGCTGGTGGGAATTCCCCGGCGGTAAAATCCAACAGGGAGAAAGCCGTGAAAAAGCCCTCATCCGTGAAATCAAAGAAGAATTGGATGCCGAAATCGTAATCGACCGCTTCCATACAACCGTCAACTACTACTACCCCGAATTCCATCTCAACATGCATTGCTACTTCTGTCATTTCCTCTTCGGAAATTATACCCTCAAAGAACATCTCTCCGCACGTTGGCTCTCAGCCGACAGTCTCAATACAGTTCAGTGGCTCCCGGCCGACCTAAACTTGGTGGCCGAACTATCTCAAATGATGCAATTCGAAAAAAAATAGCCACCAATATTCATATTCAAAAAATAATTCGTATCTTTGCAATCTCAATTGTTTCCAACAATATCGTCGGATATAATTGAGTACCACGCGGATATGGCGTAATTGGTAGCCGCGCTAGACTTAGGATCTAGTGGCGAAAGCCGTAACGGTTCGAGTCCGTTTATCCGCACCACAATAAAAAACGGGAAGCAAAGCATCTGTCTAAGCCTCCCGTTTTTTATTCTTTCAAAAAATCCATTCCACCCACTCGGATGACACAATAAGAATCCACATTCTCCGTTATAGAAAATTGCATGAAAAAATATCTGGTCATATTGACGCTGCTGCTCGCCACCTACCAGGCTCAAGCAAGCTATTTGCTCATCCCCATGGACGAAGCTCAGAAAAACCATCTGAAGGCATACGGTATTGCCTACTTCGCCCTGCAACGCGAGGTTGAGGTCACTTGGCTTCTAAACTACCGCGGTGGCAGTTTCATGATGAAATATGCCGACCTTCTCGACAAAGAGTGCCGTCTGAGAGGTGTCAGCACCGAAGTCATCGCCGATGGACAGTCTTCTGCCATTCTCTCCGAAATCGCCGACCCCTCTGTAAACATGGACGCTGTCAAGCTTCAAAAAGCCCCTAAAATAGCCGTCTACTCCCCTAAGAACAAACTACCCTGGGACGATGCCGTCACCCTCGTACTCACCTATGCCGAAATCCCATACGATGTTGTTTACGACGAAGAAGTAATGGCAGGAGTATTACCCTCCTACGACTGGCTCCACCTGCATCACGAAGATTTCACCGGACAATATGGCAAGTTCTGGGGAAACTATCGCAACCAACAATGGTACATCGAGGACGTCCGTGGGCAAGAAGCAACTGCCACCAAACTTGGCTTTGCCAAAGTAAGCCAACTAAAACTGGCTGTGGTCCACAAAATCCGCGACTTTGTCATGGGCGGCGGGTTCCTTTTCGCCATGTGTTCCGCCCCCGACAGCTACGATGTCGCCCTCTCGGCTGAGAATGTAGACATCTGCGATGTAATGTTTGACGGCGACCCCATGCAGCCCGATGCCCAACTGCAACTCGACTACAACAAAACCTTTGCATTCAAAGATTTCAGAATAAGCACCAACCCATACGAGTACGAAATCTCTACCATCGACATCGACGACAAAACCCACCAACGCGCTGTCAACGAAAAAAACGACTTCTTCACCCTTTTCGAATTCTCCGCCAAATGGGACTGGGTTCCTACGATGCTCACCCAAAACCACACCCGCATCATCCATGGTTTCATGGGACAGACAACAGCTTTCCGCCGCGAATGCGTCAAGTCATCGGCTGTTATCATGGCCGAGAACAAAGCCCTCGGCGAGGTTCGCTATCTCCACGGCGAATACGGAAAAGGTACTTGGACCTTCCTCGGCGGACATGACCCCGAAGACTACCGTCACTACGTCGGCGACCCGCCCACCGACCTCTCCCTTTTCCCCAACTCCCCAGGATACCGACTCATTCTCAACAACATCCTATTCCCTGCTGCAAAGAAAGAAAAACACAAAACATAATCCCTTCCTCAATCCCGCAACATAATTATTTTTATAAACTTTTTTCCCGATTCTCGTGACTATGACAAAACAGTTCATCCTCGCTTTAGCTTCGCTCCTCTCTATATCCGCCGTCGCCCAAAACTGGACAAATTACACTACTAAGAATTCAAACCTTACCGGCGACAATATTTTGGCCATCACCGCCGACAATCGCGGCACCCTCTGGGTTGGCACCACCCAAGGCCTGAACAGCCTTAAAAACGGAACCTGGACCGACTATTCCGACTTCAACGAGAAACTAAAAAACCAATTTGTCAACTGCCTCGTATCCGAAGGCAACACCCTCTGGATTGGCACCGACGACTACGGCGTCATCGAGTTCAATGGCAACCGCTGGTTCGAACACAGCGAAGAGACCCGTCGTCTCAACATGAAATACATCCGCGACATCGCCGTCGACCATGCTGGCACCAAATGGATTGGGGTAACACTTAGCGGGTTTGTCTCCTACGACGGTGTAAACTGGAACAAATACACCGCTGCCGAAAGCGGCCTTCTCAGCGACTTCATCCTCTGCGTCGTGGTGGACAACCGCGACCGCAAATGGATTGGAACCAACGACGGTCTCTGCTTACTCGACGGTAGCCGTTGGACTTCCTACACCACTCGCAACTCCAAACTGCCAAACAACAACATTCTCTCTATCGCCATCGACCGCGACAACGTCAAATGGATTGGCACCCTCGAAGGTCTCTGTCGTTTCGATGGCGAAACATGGAAAATCTACAACACCGACGAAAGTCCTATCCCCGGCAACCAAATCAACGACCTCGCCATCGACAAAGACGGCCTTCTCTGGATGGCTACTGACGGTGGTGTCGCCGTATTCGACCGCCATAACCGATGGGACACCTTCCGCACTGGCGACAAACTGCCCCGAACCATGTTCCAAAACGTCACCATCGACCGCAATGGCAACTACTGGTTCGGCACCGAGGACAAAGGCCTTTTCTGCCTGTCAGGCTATAAGATGGCAAACCCCGACGAACCTGCCCAAACCGCCCAGACCGATTCTCCCGATCCCACCCAACCCTCTAACGATAACTCCTCCACCGGACAGCAGCAATCAGACCAACATAATACCGCCGCTACAGAATCCGAGGCTCAGGAAGACCGTATCAAACTAACTCCAAACCTCGAAGAAGGCTACCTGACCATCTCCATGAATTCACCCGAAGCGCAAGTCACCTTCCTCAACGCCAAAGGCGAGAAAGTACGCACTGTACCCAAATATCGAAACGGTAGCCATATCAACATCTCCAAAATGAAGAAAGGTACCTACACTGTCAAAGTGAAAACACCCAACGGCACTCGCACCGCCAAATTCACCCTGAAATAATCTCAAAAAACAAAGAATAAAAAATCCCGTTATGAAAAAAATCCTATCATTACTTCTGTTTGTGGGTCTTGCCTGGGCCAGCATGGCTCAGATAATGGATCCTGTCAAATGGACGTTCCAAGTAAAAGACCTCAACGAAAACGAGTCGGAACTGGTATTCACAGCCCAACTCGACGAAGGCTGGCACCTTTACTCCCAGCACACCGACCCCAATGGCCCTATTGGCATCTCCTTCGAATTCACACCCTCCAAAGATTACGCCCTGAAAGGCAAGGTCAGTGAACCAAAACCCCACGAGGAGTTCGACAAAGATTTCAACTGCACAGTGCGCTCCTTTAGCGGACGCGTGGTGTTCCGCCAGAAAATTGAACGGCTTTCTGCAAAAGACTTCAAAGTCAAGGGCACTTACAGCTACCAACTCTGCAACAACGGTTCATGCATCGCCCCCGAAGACCGCGATTTCACTTTTAATGTAAAAGGAGCACAGCATCCCAACGATGCCACAGCCAAGATTGAAGAACCTGTTGCCGACACTGCAACAGAAGTTCTTCAAGAGAACGAAGCAACCATCGACACCGCAACTCCCGCTGTCTCCGAATCCAACTCCGACACCAAACCCGAAGGCAAACAGCAATCCCTTATTGTCGTGTTCTTGCTTGCCTTGCTGGGCGGCGTCCTCACCATGTTCACTCCCTGCGTCTTCCCTATGATTCCCATGACAGTCAACTTCTTCATGAACTCCACCGACGATAAACGCGCCTCACGCCGCCAAGCATGGTTCTTCGGCTTCTCCATCGTCTTCCTCTTCGCCATCCTGGGTGCCATCCTTACACTCATCTTCGGACCCGAAGCGCTCTACTTTATCGGCACCCACTGGATTCCCAACCTCATTTTCTTCATCATCTTCCTCATCTTCTCTCTCAGTTTCTTCGGCCTTTTCGAAATCAAGATGCCCGAGAAATGGATTAATAAATCCGATGAGCAAGCCGACAAAGGAGGCCTCCTTGCCCCGTTCTTCATTGCCCTCACCACCGTGCTCGTCTCCTTCAGCTGCACCGGCCCCATCCTCGGTGCTGCACTCGTCAGCCTCTCCACCAGTACCACCGACCGCTGGGTATCCCTCATCACTATGCTCGGTTTTGGCATCGGCTTCGCCGCTCCCTTCACCCTGCTGGCCATGTTCCCCTCCGTTCTCAAGAACATGAAATCCGGCGGCTGGCTCAACACCGTCAAAGTGGTCTTCGCCTTCCTCGAATTGGCCTTCGGTTTGAAATTCCTTTCCATGGCCGACCTCTACTGCCACTGGCGCCTGCTTGACCGCGAAACATACTTGGCTCTTTGGATTGTCATCTTCGGTCTAATGGGCATGTACTTGTTGGGCAAACTCAAATTCAAAGGCGACGAGGAGGTTCAACACATCGGTGTGGTACGTCTGTTTTTAGCAATCATCGACTTGGCTTTTGTTGTGTATATGATTCCTGGCCTGTGGGGAGCCCCCTTAAAGGCCATCAGCGGTTTCGTGCCTCCCATGACCACACAAGATTTTAACATCGAGCGCAGCATCGAAGACAATGCAGCCACCTATGTTATTGACCCAAGTCAAAGTACAGGTGTCAACGCCCTACCCGCCAACCGCAAATATGCCGACAAGCTGCACTCCCCCGACGGCTACCACGGTTTTTACGACCTCGACGAAGCCAAAGCCTACGCCAAAGAGGTGGGCAAACCCATCTTCATCGATTTCACTGGTCACAC
>JAEEGL010291614.1_pt1 | contig 13893 bp, 14 predicted proteins | sample 9134231 | NCBI WGS metagenome assembly JAEEGL01 (sample SAMN16246548, study PRJNA631951) | gut metagenome | biome: gut microbiome; feature: rumen; material: fiber-attached | host: Bos | place: Iran: Karaj | collected 2018-10
ATATTAATTAGAAATAATCCATTTATAGTTAATATATAAAATAAATTAAGGGGGTTAGAATATGACAAGAAAAGAACAAATTAAAAGATTAAAGGAATACAAATATTATGTATTATCTTTAATAAATGAACAAGAAGAAAATAAAAATGAAAAAAATAAACAAAAAGAAAAACAAAAAGTTCTTGTGCTTACTAAAAATTTTTATGGGAGAAATTTAAAAGTAGGTTATGAAAATAACTAATGTCAAATTGTGTAAATATAATTTTTACAAAGTATACTATATTTGATATTATTATAATAGGAGGAAATGTAGTATGAATCAAGAATATTATTATAGATTAAAAAAAGCAGGTAATGATTATTTTGTAGGATTTATGACTGAATTAAAAAAACAAAATCCTGATGTTGATATTAAGGGTGTTCTAATTTCTAAAAAAGATGGACAAAAAATATATTTAATTGTAACTCCACAGCCAATCGAGAATTTACAACCAACAATTGGATATTTTGGTAATGCCTTAAATAGAACTATTATTCCTGAAACAAGTGAAGAATATAATTCAGATTTAGAAGGAGATTATTTACACTTTAATGTTAGTGAAAAAATGGGTAGTGACTTTTGTAAACAATTAAATGAATTAAATCCAAATGCAGGAATTACTTATGAATATGATAAAGAACAAAAAATAGGTACTATAAAAAGCTCTATAGCTTTGGATGAAATTAATTTTCCAGAAGGATATTATGGTGGTATAGGAATAAATGAAAAGGGAAATGTCGGTTATTTAAATGATAGAATTACTAATTATTCAGTTATTTTAGATAAAAATTATGAATATAAAAGTGTACCTAAAGCACAAAAATATTTTGCTTCAAAAACAAAAACTAATGTTGCATTAAAAACAATTGAAGAACCAGTAGAAACTGAGGTAGAAACAAATAAAGAAGAAAAAAATGAAAAAGATTATTTAAGACTTATTGCTGCTCAAAATGAAAGTGAAAGAACATTAAAAATAGTTAAAACTGGAAATACTATTAATGAAGAGAGAAGAAGAAAAATACATTCAGCTATTTTATCAGGAGTCTTTATGGCTGGTATGGTAGCAGCTGTTCATTTTTCAGGTTTTGATGTAGATGATGCCATTAGAATGGAAATTGAAGCAATTAATTCAATGGATGCTTTAAAAGAATATTTAGGTATGATTACTCCTGCAATGTGGGCTACGGCAGCTGGTACAGTTATAAATATAATTAATTTTATTAATCATCGAAGACGAGAAAGAAATGCTACTATTGAGCTTGAGGATATGCGAAGATATGCACCAGAGAATCTTCAAGATGTAGTTGAAAGACAAGCAAGGAATAAATAAGGAGGAATATTATGTTTGATAAAGAAGGAACAATAATATTATCAGATAATAATGAATATGCAATTGTTGATCAGTTTAATGATAATGGAAATAATTATATATATTTAGTAGATATTAATAATAATGAAAATGTTATTTTTGGGAAATTAAATAATGATGAAATAACTAAAATTACTGATGTTGATGAACTTGAAAATGTAATTAAACTTATTAATGCTCATTTAAATAATTAACAAAAGCTATCAATTTGATAGCTTTTATTTTAAAGAATAGTGGTAATATGATGAATAATGAATTTGAAGATAGTTTAAATTCATATCCAATTGAACTTATAAATTTCAAACTTAATACTAAATCAAAATAGAAAGGTGATGTTTTATGATTTTAGAGGAATATAGAGAAAAATATTTATTATCAAAAATTAAATTGAATAATTTTTGGAATATAATGAATAGTACTTTAAAAGAAAATAATATATTAATTAAAGAATTATTTAATTATTCTGATATTAAAGAAAATAAAGTAAAGTTTAATAATTATGAAGTTTTATTGTATAAAGAATTAATAAGTAATTTGTTAGATATAGTATATTTAGATTTTACTATATTAAATAAAATCTTAAATAATAAAAATGGAAATAATATTATAGAAATGTATAATAATATTCCTAATGATATTAAAGATATATTAAGATTAAAGAATTCAAATATAGAAGATATTATTAAATTATATAACAATATGGATAATTATGAATTAGATACAAGCTTATTTAGTTTAGAAGATTATTGTATTAATCTGAATGATATACTTGAAATGTTCTTTGAAACTGATAAGTGGTATAGAGAAAGAGAAAAATACTTAAATAGAGAAGAAGGTAAATTAGAATATAATATTTATTTAAAATATGCAAATGTTGATAAATAAAAAGTATACATAATTATACTTTTTTTTCATACATTCTAATAGAGGTGAATTATGAAGAAAGTTTTAATAGTATTATGTAGTTTTTTATTTATTAGTTCTATAAAAGCTGAAGAATTATCTTTTGCTGATAAAGCTAAAAGTGCGATTTTAATGGAAGCATCAACAGGAGAAATAATATTTGAAAAAAATAGTCATGAAAGATTAGAACCTGCTTCTATGACTAAAATGATGTCTATGCTTTTAATAGTAGAAAGTATTGATAAAGGAATTATTAATTGGGATGATATTGTTACAGTCTCTGAAAATGCATCAAGTATGGGAGGTTCACAAATACTTCTTGAAACTGGAGAGAAGATGAGTGTTAGCGATTTATTTAAAGGAATTGCTGTGGCAAGTGGTAATGATGCTGTTGTAGCTATGGCTGAAAAAATAGCCGGTTCTGAAGAAGCTTTTGTAAATATGATGAATAAACGTGCTAAAGAATTAGGACTTAAAGATACAAATTTTAAAAATCCTCATGGACTTGATATTGCCAATCATTATTCAAGTGCATATGATATGTCAATAATTGCTAAAGAACTTGTAAAGCATGAAGAAATATTTAAATATACTTCTATTTATGAAGATTATTTAAGGCAAAATACTGATAGGCAGTTATGGCTTGTTAATACAAATAAATTAGTTAGATTTTATGATGGTGTAGATGGTTTAAAAACAGGATATACTACTGATGCTGGATATTGTTTAACTGCAACAGCAAAGAAAAATGGTATGCGTATAATTGCAGTTGTTATGGGAGAACCAGATAGCAAAATAAGAAATGCTGAAGTAACAGAAATGCTTGATTATGCATTTGCTCAATATGAACTTGAAAAAGTATTATCAACAGATAGTGTACTTGGAAAACAAAAAGTAGAAAAAGGAAGTCCTGAATTTGCTACCTTAATACCAACTACTAATATTAATTTATTAAATAAAAAAACAGAAGAAAAGAAAAATGTGACTTATGAATTACATATTGATAAAATAAAAGCACCTGTAAAAGCAGGTGATATAGTTGGTAATGTAGAAATAAAAGATGGAGATAAAATAATAAGTAAAATAGATGTGACAATAAAAGAGGATATTAAAAAAAATAATTTTATTTCTTTAATATATAAAAATTTAATAGAAATGATAAATGGTGATTTTAATTAAAAAATTATGATATAATACTATAGAGGGTAGTATTATGAAGAAAAAAGTAAGAGAAATTAAAATTCATTTAAATAATAATGAAGATGTATATAATAAATTTAATAATGATATTTTATCACTTGATCTTGGTACATATATCTATGAACAATATATTTTATTAGCTGAACCAGCAGATGTTAAATTAAAGATTTCTAGTGATGAAGAAATGAATAATGAATATAAGATTAAATTAAAAAATATGATTCAAAATTATTTTGATACTAATTTAAAAGAGCTATCTCGTGTGCATAGAGTACAAAGTGCTAAAAATATATTGTTATCAGTAATTGGTATATGTCTTGTTTTAATTGCTCATTTTTTAAATTTTTATAATGATTTTATTATTTCAGAAGTAATATTAGTAGCTGGTTGGGTTTCTCTTTGGGAAGTTTTTGATAATATTATGTTTAAAGAATCAAAATGGCAAATAAAATATAATGTATTTAAAAGATTATGTAAAAGTGAATTTGAATTTATTGATAAAAAATAGAGGTGGTAGAAATATATGAAAAAAGCAATTATTTTATTAGTAATATTAAATATTATACTTGTTGGAATACTTATATATGTTGATAATACTAAAGAAAATGGTAGTAGTGCAGATCCAGTATCTAAAGAAGAAAATGATTTTACAAAATATGATGGTTATATTGAATCAAAACTAGATAGATATAAAGATTATTATAAAAAAAATAGTAATAATGATATTACTATGGAAGAAACAATTAAACTTGTTAATAATGATGTAGATAAATTAGAGGGATTAGAGTATAAAAATTATCTTGTTAAATTAATTGATAGTAAATATTATATATCAGATAATCTTTTAAGATATGTTGATTATTATGACAATAAATCAAAAAATATTGATGAAGTTATTACTAATGTTAATAGTAATATAGATTATGAGTTTTATACGCATACTCAAAAGGCGGATTTAAAAAAAGGTAATTTAATTTTAGTAAATAAGTTTTACTATTTAGATAAGAATTATGAACCAGAAGATTTAGTTCCTATAGATTCAGCTTATACTATGGGTGGAGGATATTTAACTGAAGACACATGGAAAGCTTTTAAAGAAATGGCTGATGTTGCTTATAAAGAAGGAATAGATTTATACTCTGTTTCTCCATACCGTAGTTATAACACTCAAGATGGATTATATGAAAGATATGCAGCTCGTGATGGTTATGAAGAAGCTGATACATATTCAGCTAGACCAGGATATTCTGAACATCAAACAGGTCTTGCTGTTGATATTAATTCTACAGATGATTCATTTGCATATACTGAAGAAGCAAAATGGCTTAAAAAGAATGCTTATAAATATGGATTTATTTTAAGATATCCTGAAGGTAAAGAATATATTACTGGATATCAGTTTGAACCATGGCATTTTAGATATGTAGGTAAAGATGTTGCTAAAAAGATTTATGATGAAGATTTAACTTTTGAAGAATATTATGCTTATTATGTAAATTAATTATAAATTTTGTTCTAATAATTTAAGAATAATATCTTTTTCAGAATCATTTGCTTTATTCCAAATGATTTCAAAAAAAACACCTAAACCAGGAAGAGTAATTTCTTCCTTTTCTTTTATAGATGAAATAATAGCTTCCTTTATTTCATCTTTTTTTGCTCCTTTAAAATTATTTTTTATATGTTTTCTAATATTTGTATTCATATATACCTCCTAATATTATAATGAAAAAAAACTAAAGAATTATTCAAATTTATATTTATTTATTATATAATAGATATTGGTGATAATGATGAATGAACAAATAATAAAAGAACTTAGTGTTAGTTTAAATATTGATGAAAAAAAATTAGTAGCAACACTTAATCTATTACAAGAAGGAAATACAATACCATTTATTGCTAGATATCGTAAAGAAGTAACTGGTAATTTAGATGAAGATCAAATTAAAAAAATTAATGAAGTATATGAATATCAAGTTAATTTATTAAAAAGAAAAGAAGATGTTATAAGACTTATTGATGAAAAAGGATTATTAACAGATGAATTAAAAGATAAAATATTAAAAGCTGAAAAACTTGTAGAAGTAGAAGATTTATATAGACCATATAAAGAAAAGAAAAAAACTAAAGCAACAGATGCGATTGCTAATGGACTTGAACCACTTGCTAAACAAATACTTGCTTTTCCAGTTAATGGTTCTTTTGAAGAATTAACTAAAAAATATATTACTGATAAAGTTAAAACTATGGAAGAAGCACTTACTGGAGCTGGTTATATTATTGCTGAATGGGTAAGTGATAATGCTTATTATCGTAAATGGATTAGAAGTTTTGTATATCATAATGGTATTATTAAATCTACAGTAAAGAAAAATGCTGAAGATGAGGGTAAAATTTATGAAATGTATTATGCTTATAATGAGCCAGTAAAATATATAAAATCACATCGTGTACTTGCAATTAATCGTGGCGAAAATGAAAAAGTATTAACTGTAGGTATTGATGTAGAAAAAGATAAAATATTAGAATTCTTATATAGCAAAATGATAAAAAATGAAAAATCATTTGTTACTAATTTAGTAAAAGAAGCAATTGATGATAGTTATAAAAGATTAATATTTCCATCAATTGAAAGAGAAATTAGAACTGATTTAACTGAAAAAGCTGATGAAGTAGCTATTGATAATTTTGGTAAGAACTTAGAAGCACTTTTACTTACACCACCTATGAAAGAAAAAATAGTTCTTGCATTTGATCCAGGATATGTAAATGGTTGTAAACTTGCAGTTATTGATAAAACTGGTAAATACTTATTTTCAACAGTAATTAAACCTTTTGCTAGTAGTGATAAATCACTTGAACAAAGTAAAACAGTATTAATTAATTTAATTAATAAATATAATATTGATATTATTGCTATTGGAAATGGTACAGCATCTCGTGAAAGTGAAAAATTATGTGCCGAATTAATAAAAGATAATAATTTAAAATGTAAATATGTTATTGTTTCAGAAGCAGGAGCATCAATATATAGTACTGAAAAAGTAGCTAGTGATGAATTTCCAGATTTATCACCAAATGAAAGAAGTGCTGTTAGTATTGGTAGAAGACTTCAAGATCCACTTTCTGAACTTGTTAAAATACCTCCAGAAGGTATAGGAGTTGGTTTATATCAACATGATGTTGCTCAAAATAGATTAAAGGAAAGTTTAGATTTTGTTGTATCTAAAGCAGTTAATAGTGTAGGTGTTAATATTAATACAGCATCTCCATCACTTTTAAAATATGTATCAGGTATTAATAAAAAGAATATTGATAAAATTATTGAATATAGAAATTCTAATGGTAAAATTAAATCACGTGATGAAATTAAAAAGAAAAAAATTCTTACTGATAAAACATATGAACAAGCAATTGGTTTTCTTAGAATACTTGAAGGAGAAAATATACTTGATAGTACAGCTATTCACCCTGAAAGTTATGATATAGTAACTAAATTATTAGACCAAATTGGTGTAACATTAAATGATGTTGGAACAGAAAATTTAATTACTAAATTAGATGCTTTAGATTTAGAAAAAGAAGCTGAATTACTTGGAACAGATATATATACTTTAGAAGATGTAGTAGCTTCTCTTAAAAAACCAAATAGAGATCCAAGAGATTCATATCCACAACCAATACTTAAAAGTGATGTTTTAAATATTGATGATTTGGAAGTTGGAATGAAATTACAAGGAACAGTTCGTAATGTTGTTGATTTTGGAGCATTTATTGATATTGGACTTCATAATGATGGACTTGCTCATATATCTAAACTTACGGATAAATATATAAAACATCCTAGTGAAGTAGTTAAAGTAGGAGATATAGTAGATTGTTATGTAATTGATATTTCTAAAGAAAAAGAAAAAGTATCACTTTCATTAATTGAAGAAAAAAAATAAAAGCTATAGATTATCTATAGCTTCTTTTATTACATTTATGGAATGATTAAATTTTTCTTGTTCATCAAATGTTAATGATAATTTAGCAATTCCCTTAATGCCATTTTTATTTAAAATGGCAGGTTGTCCAATAAATATTCCACTTTCTTGGTGAAATGTAGATACAGTGATAATACTACACTCATTATTTAAAATTGCATTTGTAATTCTTGTTAAACACATACCAATACCATAGTAGGTTGCACCTTTTCTTTCAATGATTTCATATGCAGCATCACGAACACTTACATGTATTTTTTCTAAGATGTCATCAGTTAAATAATTTCTAAGAGGTTCTGGTCCAACAGTAGCACAATTCCAAGGAACAAATTCAGAATCGCCATGTTCTCCAACTACGTAGGCATGAATATTTTTAGGATTAACATGTAATTCTTCACCAAGCATATATCTAAGTCTAGCTGTATCTAAACTTGTACCTGAACCAATAATTTGATTAGTAGGTAATCCAGAATATTTCCAAGTTAAATATGTCATAACATCTAGAGGATTAGTTGCAACTAAGAATATACCATTAAATCCATTTTTCATAACTTCAGTTACAATACTTTTAAATATTTTACTATTTTTATTTATTAAATCCATTCTAGTTTCACCTGGATTTTGATTAGCTCCAGCAGCAATACATATTATAGTAGCATCTTTACAATCACTATAATTACCAGCTTTTATTTTTATTTTAGAAGGTCCAAAAGGAAGACAGTGATTTAAATCCATAGCTTCACCTTCTATTTTTTTCTCATTTAAATCAATTAAAACTAATTCTTGTACTTTAGTATTTTGATTAAGTAAGCAGTAGGCATAACTCATACCAACATTACCACAACCAATAATTACAATTTTATTTGTCATATTATCACTCCTATAATTAGTATAACAAAAAAGCCCTAATTAGAAAAAAGGACTTTTTCAGATCTATATTGTTTAATAATAATTGATAATACAATACCGATAAATATAATTGTTGATATAAACATAATAATTAATTTTATAATATCTAAATTACCACTACTTATTTCATCAAATAGAAGTGAAAAATTAATAAATGGTACAGCAGCTAAAAGATAAGTAGAACTGATATCCATCATAGTAACTAACATACCAGGCATAACTGCAATAAATGTAATTGGCGTAAGAGCACTTTGAGCTTCTTTATAAGTTTTAGATTTACTTGCAAGAGCAATAGATAGACCACTAACAAGAAGTGAAAATCCAAGAGCAACTATAATACTAAATATAATAGTTGGAATACTAAGTGAAAGATCAAATGCTTTTACAATATCAAAATTTTTATTAGCAATAATTAATGATACATCAGCTACAATAATACTAATTATTCCTGTAACAAAAGATGAAAGTGCAGTAGCAAAGAATTTACCTAAAATTAAATCTTTACTTTTAATTGGAAAAGTAAGAAGTGTTTCTAGTGTACCTCTTTCTTTTTCTCCAGCAGTAGAATCAATAGCTGGATATATAGCTGACATTGCCATAGCCATTAATACAAATGAAAAAGCATAATTAAGCAAATATTTTTGAATAAAATTATCTTTATCAATTAATTTGTTTTCTACATTAATAAGTGTAAATACTTCTTCAGAATTAATATTTTTATTTTCTAAATATTCTTTTTGTAATATTTCTTTATAAGCATTGAAATAAGGATTAATTAATGAAAGAGAGTATGTAGATGTATCATTATTATAACCATTAAGAATATAAGTATTATTTTCTTTAGTTACATATAAATCAATAACTCCATTTTCATAATCAGTTTTTAAAGTTTCTTTATCTTTAATAATATAATCTATTTGAAATTTTTGAGCTAATTCTTTTTCGGTTTCATTTAATTCATAATCAAAACCGATTTTATTATAATCTTTTATTGGCTTATTAGCTGTTGAATTAAATAAAGCTGTCATACCAATAATTATAATAGGTATTAATATAGGTGCTAGAAGCATCATCATAAGAGATTTTTTATCACGAAATAATTCTCTTAATTCTTTTTTCAAAATATTAATCATTAGAAACACCTCCTATAAGACTAAAGAAAGCATCACGAAGATTAGTAGTTTTAGTTTCTTTTTCTATCTTTTCAGCAGTTCCTTCTTTAATAATTACACCTTTATTAATTAATATAGCACGATCACAAATGTTTTCAGCTTCTTCCATATAATGAGTAGAATAAAGAATAGTTTTTCCATTTGCTTTTTCTTCTTTAATAAAATCTAATATTACTTGACTAGATATAATATCAAGACCACTTGTTGCTTCATCTAAAATATAATATTTAGGATTATGTATTAAACATCTAGCAATATTTACTCTTTGAGTTTGACCAGTAGATAAATTACCAATACGTGTATGCATAAATTCAGTCATATTTAATCTTTTGCTTATTTTTTCAATTCTTTTTTCAATAGTATCTTTATCAACTTCATATATTTCACCACACATTGTTAAAAGTTCATATGCTGAAATAGTATTATATATTTTAGTATTACCTGAAAGATAAGCAATTTGTTTTTTTATTTCAATTTGATTTTTTTGATAATCTAAATTATCAAAATTAACACTACCACTAGTTGGTTCAAGTATTCCAGCTATAATGCGAAGTAGAGTAGTTTTACCAGCACCATTAGGGCCTAATATTCCAAGTATTTCACCATCATTTGCTTTAAAACTAATATCATTATCAGCAAAGAATTCTTCAGTTTTAGTTTTAGATATTTGTTTAATAAATTTTTTCTTTATGTTTTTAACTTCTATCATATTATTCTCCTTTATAAAAATATTATAGCACAATAACAATAAAAAAACTTCACAAAGTGAAGTTAATATTCGATGGTGTCCTCTTGGGGGCTCGAACCCCAGACCCACTGATTAAGAGTCAGTTGCTCTACCAACTGAGCTAAGAAGACAAGTACGAATTAATTATAACATAAAATAAAATAAAGTAAAGCATTTTAGAAAAAAAATAAGAATTGACTTACGAAAATATGTTCGGTATAATAAATAAGGAAGGTGATAAAATGAATCTAAGTGATATAAAAGGATTAGGAAATGTAGGTATTTCACATTTAAAAAAACTTGGAATAGAATCACCAAAAGATTTAATTGAATTTTCTCCATTTAGATATGATTTTATTAAAAGAAGTAATATTTATGAATTAAAACAAGATGATAAAATAATAATTGATGGAGTAGTAGAAAATATACCAAATATTTATTTCTTTAATCGTAAAATGGATAAAATGACATTCAAAATAAATACTGGAGAAAAACTATTAACAGTTACTATTTTTAATAGAAGATTTTTAAAAGATAAAATAATAATAGGAAGAATAATTACTATTATAGGTAAATATGATAAAGAACATAATACTATAGTTGCAAATGATATTAGATTTGAAAAATTAGGAAATAGTTTAAAAATAGAACCAGTTTATCATACTACTGCTGGTATAAGTAATAAAAAAATAGAAAATTATATTAATAGTATAATTGATAGTAATATTGAAATAAAAAATAATATACCTAATTATTTTATAAATAAATATAAATTTATAGATAAAAAAGAAGCTATTAAATATTTACATAAACCATTAGATTTAAAAGTACTTAATAGATGTATTCTTGAATTAAAATATGAGGAATTATTTTTATTTATGTCTAAAATGTATTACTTAAAAACAAGAAAGAAAAAAATAGATGGTATTGAAAGAAAAATAGATTATTCTAAATTAGAAGAATTTATTAATAATTTACCATTTACTTTAACTACTGATCAAGAAAAAACAATAAATGATATTTATGAAGACATGACTTCAAATAAAGTTATGAATAGACTTGTACAAGGGGATGTTGGTAGTGGTAAAACTATAGTAGCAATTTGTACAATATATTTAAATTATTTAAGTGGATATCAAAGTGCAATGATGGCACCAACTGAAATATTAGCAGTACAACATTATGAAAATATAAAAAAATTATTTAAAGATTATAATATTAATATTAGACTAATTACTGGTAAAACTAAAACATCAGAAAAAAAAGAAATATGTGCTGGGTTAGAAGATGGAAGTATTAATATAGTAATAGGAACACATGCTCTTATTAGCGAAAATGTAAAGTATAATAATTTAGGACTTGTTATAACTGATGAACAACACCGTTTTGGTGTAAACCAACGAGGTACTTTAAAAAGTAAGGGAATTAATCCTGATATACTTTATTTAAGTGCTACACCAATACCAAGAACATATGCACTTACTTTATATGGAGATATGGATGTGTCAAGTATAAAGACAATGCCAAATGGTCGTAAAAACATAGAAACGTATGTCAAGACTGGTAAAGATATAAAAGATGTATTAATGATGATGTATGGACAATTAAGAGAGGATCATCAAATATATGTTGTTGCTCCATTAATCGAAGAAAATGAAAATAGTAATATTGAAAATATTAATGATTTGTATGAAAAAATGCAAAGAGCATTTGGTAAAAAATATAATATAGGAATGTTACATGGTAAATTAAAAAATAGTGAAAAAGAACAAATAATGGATGATTTTAAAAATAAAAAGATTCATATTTTAGTAGCAACTACAGTAGTTGAAGTAGGTGTAGATGTTAAGAATGCTACTATGATGGTTATTTTTGATGCTTATAGATTTGGACTTTCAACACTTCATCAATTAAGGGGTAGAGTTGGTAGAAATGATTTACAATCATATTGTATATTAGTAAGTGATAAAGAAACTAAAAGATTAAATATATTAGAAAAAACAAATGATGGTTTTAAAATAAGTGAAGAAGATTTTTTACTACGTGGAAGTGGAGATTTATTTGGTATAAGACAAAGTGGAGATATGTTATTTAAACTATCTAATTTAAAAAATGATTATAAATTATTACTTAAAGTTAAAGATGATGTTGAAGAATATTTTAAATTACCAGAAAGTATTGATTTTCAAAAAGATATTGAAATTAACATTAATCTTAATTAGAATTAACTTGACAAAAGTTAATAGTTAATATATCATTATAATAGCGTGATAGTATCACGCAGCAGATTCTAACGGTTTTGAATGTTAGAGTCTTAAAACCCCCTGAAGGAGCCGAAAGGCTCCACTTTTTTTGTTTTATGTTAATTCTTGTATTTTTACAAATACATTTACAAATACAAAATTAAAAGACTAGATTACTTTAGTCTTTTTTTGATATAATAAATATAGGTGGTAAATATGAAAAAAGAAACTAAAAATAAGAAAAAAAGTAAAAAAATAATATTCATAATTATAGGAGTATTATTATTTCTAGTAGCACTAGCTTATTTAATATGGCATATTACTAGACCAGTTCCATTTGTGGTTCGAGAAAAAATTGAAATATTAGATGCAAAAGGTGAATATTCAAATCCTGTATATTTATATGCAGCAAATTCAAATGGTGAACAAATTAATGAGGGCATTAATTTTAATGATTCAAAAGCAGAATATAAATTCTATGATTTAAAAAAGGAAACAGATGGTAAATATGATATTTATACATTCAAACAAGATATAACTATACCAGTTGAATATACATCAACTTATAAAGGAGGTAGATGGACTTATTCGTTTAGTCAAGTAGATCCTATGTTATTTGATTACTATACAGGTGAAGAATATAGTAAAGGTATGACAGTTGCAGATAATAGTTTAATTGGAATTGGTATTGATTCTAGTGAAGCAAACATGGGAATGACAACAATTGAATGGGATAATAATAAATATGAAATAGGTGTACTTGAAGAATATTCTGCTAAATGGGATGGAAAAACGAAATTAAGCGGAGATGGAGATAACGCAGTATATGGTGATACATCAAGATCAACAGCATTATTTACGATAAAGGTACCAAAAGATTATGATGGAGTAATGGTTGCAATATTAAAGAGAGGATCCACTGCAGAGTCATATGCAAAGTATAAAGAAAGATATGATAAATATCAAGAATTATTAGAAGATTACAATAATACAGGTAAAAAGAGTGAAGAACTAATAGAATTTGAAGAATACCAATTTAAAATTCGTACAATATTAGAATCTGTGAATGATAAGAATTTAAAATATACAAAAGATGATTACATTGTATTTAGAATGTCAGATATTGAAAAAATAAAATAGATTAAAATGTGATATAATTTGTTTAGAAGGAGGAACTTAAATGAAAAAGAAATTTTTAATCGGATTATTAGCAGTTGTTATGTGTTTTGTTTTAGTAGGTTGTGGTAAAAGTGATAATAAAGAATCATCTAATGCTGCTAAAAATGATGAAGTTGTAAATAAATCATCATGTGTAGCTGAAGAGTATTTATTTCATTCTAA
>JAEEGL012313624.1_pt1 | contig 13893 bp, 11 predicted proteins | sample 9134231 | NCBI WGS metagenome assembly JAEEGL01 (sample SAMN16246548, study PRJNA631951) | gut metagenome | biome: gut microbiome; feature: rumen; material: fiber-attached | host: Bos | place: Iran: Karaj | collected 2018-10
AGAAAAAATGTTAGCGATATGCAACAAATCTTAGATGATTCAACTTCAACTATCAATGGAACTGCAGCTTCTTGGGAAAGTGCAGCAGCTGAAAACTTAAGAGCTAGATATACATCACTAGCTGCAAAATTCTCAGATTTCTATGATGCTATTACTAAGTATGCTAAATTCTTAGATAATACAGCAACTGCTTATGAATCAGCAGATAAGAAAATTGAAGAAAGAGCTAATGAACTTCTTAACGAAGGATATAACGCTTAATAATAAATTAAATGATACAATGAATAATTGTATCTTTTTTTTTGCTTTGATATAATTATTTATATATTAAGGAATGGTAAATAATATGGACTGGTATAAGTTAAAAATAGAAGATATATATAAAGAATTAAATAGTAGTGGTGAAGGTCTATCTAATAAAGAAGCTAAAGATAGAGAAGAATTATATGGAACTAATACTATTACTAAAGAAGAGAAAGATGGTATTATTAAAACTTTCTTCTCACAGTTTATAGACCCTATCGTATATATAATGTTTATCGCTTTAATACTATCTATTATTGGTGGAGAGTATGTAGATGCTATTGCTATCTTTTTCATAATTATAATAGATGCTATAGTAGGTACTATCCAAGAGTATAAAGCAGGTAAAGAAGCAGAGAGTTTATCTAATCTAATTAAAGTTAGATGTAAGGTCTTAAGAGATGGGAAAGAAAGAGTAATAGATTCTGATGATTTAACTATCGGAGATATTATGCTTTTAGAAAGTGGAAATAAAGTATCAGCAGATGCTAGAATAATTGATTCTTTAAACCTTTTAGTGGATGAATCTATTCTTACCGGAGAATCACTTCCAAGAGAAAAGAATAATAAAGTAATTGAAGATACTAAGAGTTTCCAAGATATAGATAATATGATTTTTGCAGGTACTAATATAGTAAAAGGTAGATGCAAAGCAATAGTTATCGCAATTGGTAATAATACCGAAGTAGGTAAAATATCCACAAAGGTAAGAGAAGCTAAAACAGAGCAAACTCCTCTTGCTAAAAGAATGGATAAGTTAACTAAACAAATTACCATGTTAATAGTTATAGCGGCTTTCTTTATAACTATATTAATGTTAATTAAAGGAACTCCATTAAATGAATTATTCACATCAGTAGTTGCTTTATCAGTATCGGCTTTACCAGAAGGGCTTCCATTAGCGCTTACTTTAGCACTTACTATCGGTTCTCACAGGATGAGTAAAAGAAACGTAATTGTTAAAAAGTTAAATGCAGTAGAAAGTTTAGGTAGCTGTACTGTTATCGCAAGTGATAAAACAGGAACTCTAACAGTTAATGAACAAACTGCTAAAATGATACTACTTCCAGATGGAAAATCATTTTATGTTGAAGGATCCGGTTATAACGGAGAAGGAAGAGTTAATCCAAGTGAAGATGCTAGTATCATAGATGTTATTGAAATAGCTAAACTAGGAGTTATTAATAATGAAGCTACTCTAAAAAAAGAAGATGGAGTATGGAAAAGTTTTGGTGATTCAGTTGATATCGCATTCCTTGCTCTAGGAGAAAAACTTAATGTAGATAATAATTTTATCAAGTCAAAAATAATACCTTATGAATCAGAAAAAAAATACTCAGCTGTATTTTATAAAGAAGATGATAATAGTTACTGTACTGTTAAAGGTAGTTTAGAAAAAGTATTATCTTTCTGTAATACAATGATTGTCGATAATAAAAAAGTTAAGATAGATAAAGAGTTAATTGAAAAACAAAATGATGAATTAGCTAAAGATGGTTATAGAGTTATTGCTATTGCAAGAAGTTCTAAATTAGAAACGATACCAAAGAAAACTAATATAGAAGATGAAGACTTACCAGAGTTATCTTTCATTGGATTAGTCGCATTTATTGATCCAATAAGAGAAGAGACAATCGATGCAATTAAAAGATGTAAGGATGCAGGTATTAAAGTAGTAATGATTACGGGAGACCATCCATTAACAGCATATGCAATTGCAAGAAACCTAAATATTGCAAGAAATTATGATGAAGTTGCTACTGGAGAAGAACTTTCTAAGTATCTAAAAAAAGGTGAAGTAGAATTTGATAAATATGTTAGATCTAAAAAAGTATTTACAAGAGTAACTCCAATAGAAAAACTAGAAATAATAAATTCATATAAAAGAATGGGTGAATTTGTAGCAGTTACTGGTGATGGAGTAAATGATGCTCCAGCTATTAAATCAGCATCAATCGGTGTTGCTATGGGAAGTGGTACTGACGTTGCTAAAGAAGCAAGTAATATGATTATTACAGATGATAATTTCTTATCTATAGTAAATGGTATAGAAGAAGGAAGAAACGCTTATAGTAATATAAGAAAAGTAGTATATCTATTAATATCTTGTGGTATTAGTGAGGTTTTATTCTTCACATTATCATTGTTATTTAATTTAAAAGCACCACTAGTAGCAATCCAATTATTATGGCTTAACTTAGTAACTGATGGGCTTCAAGACATCGCTCTTTCATTTGAAAGAGAAGAAAATGAAATAATGAAAAACAAACCAACTAATCCTAAAGAATCAATCTTTAATAAACTTATGTTTAGTGAAGTAATTATTTCAGGAGTATCCATTGGATTAATAGTATTCTTCTTATGGTTATTCTTAAATAACAATGGAGTAGCATTACCTAAAGCGCGTGCTTATGTTATGACACTTATGGTATTCATTCAAAATATCCACGTACTAAACTGTCGAAGTGAAAAGATGAGCTTATTTGAAATAAGAAATAATAGAAATAGATTTGTTATATTTAGTATATTATTCTCTATAGGGCTTCAAATATTAGTACTTTATTTTGAACCACTAACAAGTATTCTTAAAATAGAAAGTATTGATACTATAGAAATACTTTATATGTTGCTATTAAGTTTCCCAATACTTATAATAATGGAAGTATTTAAAAGTTTTGTAAGAAGAAAGGAAAGAAAATAATGGAAGAGTTATTAAAGAAATTAATTGATAAATCATCTGAATTAGGTTTTAAACTAATTGGTGTATTATTTATTGTTTTAATAGGATTAAAATTAGTAAATATTATTATTAAAATTTTGAAAAAAGGAAGAGGATTTAATAAACTTGATAAGAGTGTTCAAACATTTATTATCAGTTTCTTATCTATAGCACTTAAGATAGTTGTATTAATTACTGCGCTTGCTCAGCTTGGTGTTCCAATGACAAGTTTAATAACTATATTTGGATCAGCAACACTTGCAATTGGTCTTGCCCTTCAAGGTGGTCTAACTAACATGGTTGGAGGATTATTAATATTAATCTTTAAACCATTTAAAGTAGGTGACTGGATTGAAGCAACAGGAGTAAGTGGACAAGTAGATGAGATAACAATATTCTATACAATTATCCACAATTTAGATAATACTAGAATTGTTTTACCAAATGGTAATTTAGCAAACGCTAATGTAATGAACTTCTCATGTAATGGGGAAAGAAAATTATGTTTAGATTTTTCTGTTGATTATTCATCAGATATAGATAAAGTAAAAAATGCTCTTCAAAAAGTAATAGATAATGAAGAATTAATATTACATGATAAAGAAGTATTTATAAGAATGACTAAACATGATGAAAGTGCACTAGTATTTACAACAAGAGTATGGGTTAAAAATGAGGATTACTGGACTACTAAATTCAACATGTTGGAAAATGTTAAAAGAGAATTTGATAAAGAAAAAATATCAATTCCTTTCCCACAAGTTGATGTTCATTTAGATAAGTAAGAAATGACTAAAATCATTTCTTTTTTATTGTTAAATAATACTATTTTCAAAAGATTATGATATAATTAATATGAGATAGTAAAATTAAAAATAGGATGTGATAATATGGCAGATGCAAACACAACTACTATAGATTTTGATAAAGTAGATTCAACTATTCAAGATTGGTCTACTTCTATTGGATCATTCGAGCCTAAAAAAGCAAGTGAAGAATCTACATTAATGGCATTACAAAGTGCTGGTTTAGAATCTGGTTTTATTGCAAGTTATGATAAAAACTTCAATGATGCAAAAGAACAGATAACTAACCTTGTAAATGATATCAAAACAGTTATTCAAGAGTTTAAAGATGCTGACGCAAGAATTGGCGATGATAAACCTGATAATCCGCCTGGTGGAGGAGATGATCCTACTACACAACATAGTGATGAAGAATTATTACAACTACAACTTAATGAATATGAAAAATTATCTCTTGAAAACCTAAATGGTATAGCAGAAGAATTAATTAAACTTGCTGAACAAGAAGGGGTAACATTAGACGAATTATTATCTAATGAAAAATATAAAGAAAAACTACAAAGTATTTTAGCATCTAGCCAGTATGTACCAGAAGATTTAAAATCATTAATCCTAGAATCTGATAAAGTAACTCAAGAATTATTAAAAGATATATCAAGTGGTAAGTATCCATCTGTAATTGGATTTGATAATAATACTAAGAAAGTATATTATAACTACTTAGCTAACATAGCTAATGCTAATAATATTACAATGGATCAATTATTAACTGATGATAATTATAAAGACCTATTAAAGAAATCATTTGCTGTATTTAGTGCAGTAACTGCTGAGTTGATAGGGTTAACTGATGATCAAATAACTGAAAAGATAAAAAAAGTTCAAAGTGGAGAACTTGATGGAATAGATAAAGACGCAGCTGAAGTATTAAAAGAATACGCAAGCGAAGGAGACGGAGCTATTGATAGCGTTAAACAAGCTGGTAAGTTCGGAGTATTCGGTAAGATGTCAGAGAAGTCTAGCGACGATTCTTCAAAGAGTGCTGTTTCTTCATTAATTCAAGATTACAAACCAGAAGATGAAGACGTACCTCCAGGAGATACAGATGTACCACCAAGTGGAGACGAAGATGTACCACCAGGTGATACAGATGTTCCTCCAACTGGAGAAGATGAAATACCTCAACTTGATGACTTTGGTGATGAAGATGTTCCACAAGAAGACACTAATCCTCCAACATTAGATGAAGGGGAACATGAAACTGAAGAACCTACTTTAGATAAAGATCAGGACGTACCTATGTAGGATGAGGTGAAAAAATGAGAAAACTAAAAGTAAATTGGACCGAATTAAATGATACTGGTCAAAATATTGAAGATTATATATTAGAGTTTGAAAAGAATAGACTTCTATTTGAAAAAGAAATAGAGAATATAGAAAATTATTGGACTGGAACTGATTCAATAGTATTCCAATCTAAAGCAGTTGAATATCTAGAAGGATTAAAAAAAGATGTTGATTACTTATATGAATGGGCAACTTATTTCAAGAGATCTTCTAAAATATACAATGGAGTAGAAGAAGACAGCCTACAAAAGATAAGAAATTCAGTCGATTCACTATCGTATGAGACAGCTCTTCATGGAGGTGTTGATTAATGAATAACAGTAATATATTTATTAACGCTAATGAAGCAGAAGAAGCAATAAAGAGAATGCGTGAATATAGAGATAACATGAACGATTCTCTTGAAAAGATAAAAATAAACATCGTAAATTTACCTAACGTATGGAGTGGTAATGTTGGAGATGAAAATTATGAAATTCTAAATAAATATTCTAATAATTTTGAAACAATAATAGATAAAATAACTGACTATATAACTTACTTAGAAAAAACAAAAGAAGCATACAAGATTATAGATGCTGAAATAAAAAAAGCAACTGATGAAAATGGAGAAATTAGCATAAGAGGTTAATATTTCCTAGAAAGGGAAGACTATGGATAAACAGAAAAAAAGAGAATTTGATCCAGAACTTAAAAAGATATATGATGCATTAGCAGGAGTATCTTTAGGATCTTTAAGTAGTTTTATATCTAGTAATGAAGATAGCATTAGTATTCTATCTAGTCAGTTAACTACTTGTATTAGTAATCTAACATCAGATGCTTGGAGTGATAAAGTTTCACAAGCTATCGCATCTAGTAGTGAGAAAATAACACAATTATTAAAAAATTGTACTGAACCAGCACACTCAATATTAGGTAAAGTACAATCTACTACAAATGATTTAATCTCTGGACTTGATAACTATAATTCAACTTTAAATAGACTTAATGCTAAAGTTGAAGAACAAAATAAAGAGGTAGATGTATTAAGTGGTATTGATCAGTATAAAACAACTACAACGACAAATGAAAACGGAGATACAGTTGAAAAGACAGAAGTAACTGATGCATATACTAATCAAGTTAATAAGATTAATGGAATAAATGGTGAAATAAAAACTAAAGATGAAGAACTTAAAAACTGGAAAGATACATGTGATGGATATATTTCAATTTTAAAAGGATTATTAAGTGATATAGGTTCTGAAAGTTCTAATGCGGCATTACAAGCTACTATTGGAGTTACAAGAACTTGGGATGATATCAAAGCAAGTGATATCGATCCTAAATTTGGTGATGACTATAAAGCTGAAGGAACAGCAGTTTACGATGCTAATGGTAAATTATTATCTAGAACTTATACAATTTATGACAAAGATGGTAATGTCGTTAGATCTGGAACAATCCATTATGATAATGATGGAAAACCAACTTTAGTTAATTATGTAGAACACTATGATAAACCAACTCCTAAAGAAGAAATAATTGAGCATGCTTTACCAGGAGATGAAAAAGGACTTACTCCATACTTTGATGATGAAGTTGAAGCAGAGAAAACGATATCTGATTCTAAAACAGTTTATGAAGAAGATGAAGATGGCGATGGAGTTGTTGAGTATGAGAAAGAATCTCATGAAGAAAAAGAGTTCACAGATGGTGCTAAGACAGATATGGATTACAAAGAAGAAGGAAAAGCAACAATAACTGAGACTGAAGGAGAGGTAACTGTAGAAGATTCTCCAGAAGTAATCGATGGAGAAGGAACTCTAACTGTACCTGATGGAACAGAATATGGAGCAAAAACTCATGAAGAGTTTGGTGAAAACGGAAGAGACACAAAAGAAATATCTCTTACTGAAAAAGAATCAGGAGAAAAAGTACTAGATGCTACTGATAATACTCTTGAAGTAGATGAGTATTCAAAAGAAAACGGAGTCGTATCTACAACAACTGCATCAGTCGTCGAAGAAGCAGATTCAGATTATGTTACTGTTGCATCTGATAAAGTATGGACAGATTTAGATGGTGAAACAATATCTACTCAAGGATATAGTGCAAAAGTTAATAAAAACGATCCTAATTTAACTGAGATGGAAATCCATGATAGACATCCAAATCACAAAGTTGAAACTCGTTATGAAGATGGTAAATTAGTAGAAGTTGAAACTGTTGACGGTGATGTAGTAGGCTATAGAGAAGTAACTGATAATAAAATGACTGTAACATATGAGTATACTGATTCAAGAGGACAAAAACAAACAAAGACAGTAACGTATAATGCTGGTTCAAGATATGGTGAAGAACAATTAAAGACTGAACTTAGAGATGCACAAAGCGATGCTGGATACGATTATATAGATTGTGGTGATGATTATATAACTGTGGCAGTCACAAATGGACCACAAGAAAACTGGCAAATTGGTGCAGTAACAGTAACTATAGCAATGGATCCTAATGCAGAACTTACAATACCTGAAGCAGCACCTACGATAAATTCAAAATAAAGCTTTAAGAAAAAACTTAAAGCTTTTTTCTTTTATGTTATAATATACTTAGGTGATAAAATGCAAAATGAAAAACAAATAGTATTATTCTTAGAGAAGAATACTGAATTTAGTGAAATTAAAATAGCTAGTGAAATATTTGAAAAATATCCAGTATTAAATAGTCCAATTACTATTCCATATGAAAGTGATAAACCAAATAATCCATTAATTATATTTAATAAAGGATTAATGCAAGTTACTATGAATAGAAATGATTTATCCTTTATATTCAAGGGTGATGATGCTAAAGAATGTATGGATATTATCGAAGGTATAATGGATTTACTTGATGATAATAGAATTGAGTTCATAAGAATTGGATACGTATCTAGTTACATACATACTAAAAAAGAGAAGACAAGTTTTATAAAGAATTTACTTAAGGATCAAAAAGTAATTGGTTCAGAGTTTAACTTAGCATGGTATAAAGAAGAACTTATTGATTCAGTTAAAGTTAACGTATGGGAAAGACATTTAACTGATACTATTAACAATGTTGAATTCTTAACTATTATGGATATAAATACTCCAATGGATAAAGAGTTAAATATTACAAGTGAATTCACAATTGACTTTATTAAAAACTGTGATAAATTCATAAAGAAAACTTTAGATGAAAGATTTTAAAAAAAGATAGAGGTTTCTATCTTTTTTTATGTTATAATTTACTTAAGTTATTGGGGGTGATTATATGAACGGAAAACTCCTTCCTGCAGATACTTATATAGTAGTTAATAAAACAGTTATAAATGAAGAAGATAAAAAAGAAATAACTATGTTATATCAACCTATTATCGGGCATACTGCAGTAAGTTTATATCTAACACTTTTAGACGATTTAAAAAGAAGTTCTATTATGAGTGAAGAGTTTACTCATCATCATTTAGAGAGCATTATGCAGCTAAAACTAACTGATATAATTATCGCAAGAGAAAAACTAGAAGCTATCGGATTAATTAAAACTTACGTTAAAGAAGATACAGTTAACAATTACGTTTATTTATTATATTCACCACTACCAGCAAATGACTTTTTAAATCATCCAAGTCTAAGTATAATTTTATACAATAACTTAGGTAAAAAAGAATATGATAAGATAGTTAATTATTATAAAGTTCCTAGATTAAACTTAAAAGACTATAAAGATATAACTGCTAACTTTAATGAAATATTCACATCAGTAAGTGGTTCTAACTTTATTGAAAATGATAACATAGTAACTAAAAATTATAATCAAGTTAAGATAGATAGTAAGATAGATTTCGACTTGTTAGTAGCATCTATCCCTAAGAATTTAGTTAATCCTAAGTGGTTAAATGAAGATATTAAAAATCTTATTAATGCTTTAGCGTTCACTTATAATATTGACGATTTAAATATGCAAGGAATGGTAAGATCATCTATTAATGAAAAAGGATTAATTGATAAACAAGAATTAAGTAAAGCAGCAAGAAACTTCTATGAATTTGAAAATGCAGGAAAACTTCCTACACTAATATATTCACTACAACCAGAATACTTAAAATCTCCTGGAGGAGATACTTCTGAAAGAGCAAAACAAATATATACTTTTGAAAATGTAACACCAAAAGACTATTTAAGTAGTAAATACAAAAATGGTGAACCAACATTAAGAGAACTTCAAATTATAGAAGACTTAATGGTTAAACAAAAGATGAAACCTGGAGTAGTAAACGTACTTATCGCTTATGTACTTAAAGTTAATAATAACAAGTTCACAAGAGCATACGTAGAAACAATTGCATCTCAGTGGTGCCGTGAAAATATAGTTACTGTCGAAGACGCTATGAGATATGCTGAAAAACAGTTTAAGAAAACTAAAAAACAGGAAACAACGTCTTCTAAAACAGTCAAAGAACCAGTTAAAAACAAAGAAAAACTTCCTGACTGGTTTAGTGATGAAGTTAAAAATAAAGAAATAACTAAGGAAGATAAAGAAGAGTTTGAAGATATATTAAAATCTTTTAATCAATCAAATGATAGTAAGTAGACTACTTACTATTTTTTATTGAGAAAAACCTTCTTTTGTAGTAAAATTTATTTATAAAAGAGAATAAAAAAGCGGTGATAGATATGAGTAACTATCTTCCTAATACAATCGATTTAAATAAAGTTAATGAGATGTATGGTAATGAGAAGAATTATAACATATTACAAGTTACATATAGAAACTATGTCGAAAACTTAATTAATTCTATAATAGACTTTAAATCTATCCAAAAACTAATCGATGACAGCGGTTTAGTTTTTGATAAGATTAATGACTCTAGTTATAATATCTATCATAGAGATTCTAAACTTGATTCAGACTACATATTTATAAGAAACAATATACATATTGAAAATTTAAATGAAAATGAAAGAAAAGCATTAATAGAAAACAAAATATATGAATCTTTTATAACTGATACAATTGATAAGGTATTAAAAGAAAATGAAGATTTCTTATCTTATGATAATAATTCAAATAATTTGGTATTTACTAAAGGATTAATATTTGAATTTGCATACGATGGTTCTAAATTAACTGATGAAGAAAGAAAAGAAAGAGCAGTAATAATAAATCAAATATTTGAAATAATGAGTAAATCTATGGAAGAATCTCCATTCGTAAATAATTATATTATTTATGATAAAAAAGAAGATTACTTTAGACCAAATGTAAAAGATAGAAACAGCCTATTAAGTAAACTTAAAATAGTTAAGACAGTTAATAGTGCAGAAGCTGAACAAAAAAATAATATTGCTAATGAAGAGATTGTAAGCACTATTGAAGATGCTCTTAATACAAAAGCATTAGATATAGATAAAGAAGAGACAAATGATAATATAACTTTCTTAACTGATACTAACAGTATTTCTAAATTAGATGATACATTATTTAATAAGTTAAACCTAATAAAGAAAAAAAGAGAAGAAAAATTATCTAAAAAGAAAGATTCTCCATCTATCGATTTAAGCGATTCAATAGTAAACAATGCTCTTAAAAAAGAAATGGATAACAGTATTAATACTAATAATGACTTACTAGATGTATTAGTAAATAAAGATAATAAAGAAGACGTTAAAGGAGAAAAAACTATAGATATAAACCCTATTAAGAAAGATATAAATAATAAAATTTATATAGGAGATATCGGTAATAAGAAATTTATTATTAGATATATTTCTTCATTTAAGAATAATGATAAAGAATTAAATATGTATGATTACTCAATAAATAATCATCATAGAGCATACTATTCAGAAGTATCTATTGATAAAGCTGATCCTAGTGTAATAGAAACAGTATTTGGAATAGATAATTTAACTGATGCAAGAAAACATAATACAAGTTACCTAGGAAACGTTAAAGATAACTATTTAGTTAAAGATAAAGAAGTGGATAATATTCTTTTATATAGTAAATTACTTAGAAGAGAAAACAGCAATATTGTAATAATAGAAAGTGAGAAAACTGATAATTCTAAAAACTATTATTACATACTAAATCTAGCTGATAATAATGTCTCTTTAGTTAATACTGAAACAGATATATTTAGTAATGTTAATAGTAATGAAGAATTATCTAAATGGTTAACTGATGATGTAATTAACACTAATGGGTATATTGGAAAACTAGGATTAAACGGAGTAATTATTAAAGGAGAATAAACATGGATCTAGGAGTTATAATCTTAATAATTGTCGCAATCATAATGATATCAGTACTTCTATTTATTAAGAGTATTGGTGATAAAAGAAAAGAACCAAATATTAATGAATGGTCTTATAAAAGATATGCAGACTTTTATGGAGAGATGGAATTATCCGATGAAGACTTCTTAAAAAAGATTACTATAATACTAGAGTTAATTAAAAATGGTGAAGATGATATTGATTTCATCGCTAAAGAATCTAATTGTACTATTGAAGAATGTATAATGAAGATAAATTATTTAAAGAATAAAAGAGCACTTGATAATTGTTATATTAATAGAGATACTAATACACTTGTTAAGTGCACAGAAGAAGATATGAAACTTGTAGATAAATATAAAGCATATATTTATGGAAGTCATTTATCACTAGATGAAATAATTGCAGTAGTACCTAGTAATACTAATGATTATAATGAGAAAAAAGAGCAAGTCATAAAAGAATTAAAATATCTTATAGATAACAAAATACTTAATGGTGTAACACTTAATGAAGTAGATAATAAGATTATTTATTATAGTGTTGAAAAACATAATAAAGAGAAAGATTATGTAACTATTGAATGTTCTAAATGTGGAGCATTAAATGATATTAATTATAATAGCAAAGCACGTTGTAAATACTGTGATAATATTATTACTGGACCTAAATCTTTAAAAGAAATAAAAAAGTAATTGAATTAGTATAATTATAGTGCTAGAATATGTTTATAAATCGTTGATTAAGACAAGTAAAATGTATGTTTCTTTGTAGAGAGTTAGCGCCTGGTGAAAGCTAATAAGAAAGATATATTTGAATCTACTTATGAGAGTGGTTAATACCCACCGGTAAAATACCGTTATGTTAATTAAGACCCAAGTAGGATGGCACAGCGTTTCTATGCTCCTATATACTTGAGTCTTTTTTTCATAATTACGATAGAAAGGAATAAATAATATGTTAGATATTAAATTTGTAAGAGAAAACCCTGATAAGGTAAAAGAAAATATTAAAAAGAAATTCCAAGATCACAAGTTACCTCTAGTTGATGAAGTAATCGCCCTAGATAAAGATTTAAGAGAACTAAAACTAGAAGGAGACAACTTAAGAGGAGAAAGAAACACTGTCAGTAATGAAATTGGCTCATTAATGAGAGAAAAGAAAAAAGATGAAGCTGAAAAGAAAAAAGACAGAGTAAGGGAAATTAATGAGAGAGTAGCAGAAATCGAAAAAGAGGAAGAAGAAAAACAAGCAGAATTAAGAAAGAAAATGTTAGTAATTCCTAACATTATCGACGATTCAGTTCCTATTGGTAAAGATGATTCTGAAAACGTAGAAAGAGAAAGATTCGGAGAACCAGTAGTACCTAACTTCGAAGTACCATATCACGCAGACATAATGGCAAGACTAGCAGGTCTTGATAAAGATAGTTCAGGAAGAACTAGTGGTAACGGATTCTACTATTTAATTGGAGATGTTGCACGTCTTCACTCAGCAATGCTTACTTACGCAAGAGACTTCATGATTGAAAATGGATTTACTTATGCAATTCCACCATTCATGATTAGAAGTGACGTAGTAAACGGAGTTATGTCATTCGATGAAATGGAAGCAATGATGTATAAAATAGAAGGTGAAGACTTATACTTAATAGGTACTAGTGAACATTCTATGATCGGTAGATTCAAAGGACAAATAGTTAAAGAAAACGAATTACCAATATGTATGACAAGTTATTCACCATGCTTTAGAAAAGAAGTTGGAGCTCATGGTATCGAAGAAAGAGGAGTATACCGTGTTCACCAGTTCGAAAAACAAGAGATGATAGTTTTATGTAAACCAGAAGACTCTATGGACTGGTATGAAAAGATGTGGAAATTAACCGTTGATTTCTTCAGAAGTCTAGATATTCCAGTAAGAACACTTGAGTGCTGCTCTGGAGATTTAGCTGACTTAAAAGTTAAATCATGTGATATCGAAGCATGGAGCCCAAGACAACAAAAATACTTCGAAGTTGGATCTTGTTCTAACCTAACTGATGCTCAATCAAGAAGACTAGGAATAAGAGCTAAAGGAGAGAAAGAAAACTACTTAGTACACACTCTAAACAATACAGTACTAGCAACTCCAAGAGCACTTATAGCATTCCTAGAAAACCACGTAGAAGAAGATGGAAAAGTAACTATTCCAAAAGCGCTTCAACCATATATGGGTGGAAAAGAAGTATTAATACCAAAAGAATAAAAGATATGTTTAACATATCTTTTTCTTTTACTTATTTACAATAAAATAACAAGGTTTATAATTATAATTGAGGTATTATATATGAACTATGAAGAATTAAGTAACAAATATAATAATTTTTATTATCATTCTTATGATATCGAAGAACAAGAATCTTCTTATTTAATAACATATAATTTTGAAATAG
>JAEEGL012527701.1_pt1 | contig 13893 bp, 14 predicted proteins | sample 9134231 | NCBI WGS metagenome assembly JAEEGL01 (sample SAMN16246548, study PRJNA631951) | gut metagenome | biome: gut microbiome; feature: rumen; material: fiber-attached | host: Bos | place: Iran: Karaj | collected 2018-10
AGCCGAAGGGCGTGAAGTCCATCCCGCCGAACTGGCGGCCCAACAGCAGTCAACCATATCTGCCGAGAATCCGCCGGACGCTTCCGGGCAGGCCCAGATCGTGGTTCGGCAACCCGACGGCCCACCGCCCGACCCAGACACGGCCATGAGGCATCTGCGCCTTTCGATTGTCGCAGTAATCGCGCTGGTGCTTTTCCTTGTATGGCTGCGCCAAAAGAAGTCGGGGAAGTGATTAGAACTCGTCCGGAAGGTCGATGCGCATCGTACGGCTCTTCATGGAGTCTGCATTCTTGGCGTCTTTTGCCGTTGCGGAATTGCCGTCATCCTCGCCAAAGAGCATTGTGTCAATACGGATCGTACGGTTCTTGAGCGCTTCAGGGTTCAAGTCCTCCACCTGGTCGACAGATATCATCTCTTTCTTCTCGGCCTCGCCACCAGGGGCATATGTGGTACCCGGTTCCGATTTGTCAGGCACCAGCAGTATCGCACCGCACGCAGGACATTCAGCCTCGTAACCGACAGTCTCCATCGGCGCCACGATCTCCTGCCCGCAAGTGGTGCATTTGAACGAAATAGCCTGGTCGCCCTTCACCTCAGGCGCATCTATGAAACCTTCCGCCGCACGCTGTTCCGCCTTCGCGGCCGCAGCCTCCGCAAGCGTGGGCATGTCAGACGGCGTCTCCGGCTCGGCCTCGGCAGGCGCCTGCTCCACCGTCGCATCTGCGGCTTGCGCAACCATGGCCTCCGCAACAACCGCCTCGGTATTGCCGGCAACTTCCTTGGGCTCGACAGCGGCCTCTTCCGCCGCTTTCTTCGCCGCGGCCTCTTCTGCCGCCTTCTTCGCCGCAGCCTCTTCCTCCGCCTTCTTCGCCGCAGCCTCTTCCTCCGCCTTCTTGGCCGCAGCCTCTTCCTCTGCCTTCTTCGCGGCGGTCAGTGCGGCGAATTCCTCCAATTTCATGGGGGCGACCTTGGGTGCCACCGTCTCTTTCGCCCGTTTTGAAAGCACTACATGCAAGGTATCGCGCTCCGGCAGGACGAGCTGTTCGCCTGTAACTGGATTTCGCACATTACGAGGCGCACGCCTCACCACATCAAACTTGCAAAGCCCCGGCAATATGAAATAGTTCGCCTTCGCCTCACGATAGGCTATTTCTATTATCGCTTCCAGCGCCGCACGGGACTGGTTCTGCGTAATCCCCGCGCGGAACGCCAATTCCTTGATCAACCGGCTCTTTGTATACGCCCTTTTCTTCGGCACTGCTTCCATATGACTTTGTTCCTTTCTTAATGTTGAAAGCAGAATCCATGCCAAGTCCGCTTGCATTCTTGGCACTGTTTCTGCTACAATAATACCTGCGAACAGAGGTAATTGTCCAATGAAATTCTGGTTTGGAAAGAAAGAAGAGGAACATGCCGTACCTGAAAAGGCGGATGCGGCTGCTGTATTCAACGCCAATGAGGCCACACCTGCGGCCTCTGCCGTAGCACAGGCGCAGTCAGCGCCCATGCCTGCCCCGGCGTCCAAGCCGGCGCCACAGGCCGCCGCCCCTGCGGCGCCATCGGTACCGATACGTCCACAAAAGGGCCAGAAGGCGTTATATTACCAGATGATGAACGCCCTTTACGACGCGACGTTGATTTTGGACGACAATGGGCATGTGGTTGACTGCAATGAGCGTACATTCACCATCTTCGGGCATACCCGCGAGGAACTCTGGGACGTATCCGTGACGACGCTCATCCCCGGGATCAACGCCCAGATATTCGCAAAAATGAAGGAAAGCCTTCATGGGAACAGGCGCGTACTCATCAACGCGCGTTGCCATCGCAAGGACGGCAGCACATTCCCCGGCGAAGTCGGGGCGGGGTTGATGGATCTTACCGGCGAGAACCTCGTGCTGACCATCCGTAACATCGAGAAGCGATCGCCGATAAAGGCCATCATCCGTCCTGCCGCCGGAAACAGCTGATTTCTCAAGCCGGCGGCAATGCGCCTTCGCGTTGGCCCGTCCGGCTATTTCCGTTTCTTGGCCTGGGAAAGCCAGTCCTTCAACACGGCGACCTGGCGGACCGCATCCGTGTAGACGTCGCCGACCGGGTTTTCGAGCGTATACCAGCCATCGTAACCTGCGGCCGAGACCGTCTTGACGATCTTTTCGTTTGGAACCGCCCCCAGCCCAAGCGTCTCGTATTTCCGGTTGTTGTCCTTCTTCTGGTCTTTTAGATGCACGTGCGCTATGCGGCCCTTGGCATACTCCATCATGTCAAGTATGCTCTCGCCGCGACCCGCATAGTACATGTTGCCGCTGTCGAGCGCGAACCGGAGATCGGGAATCTCGTCCAGAAGGCGCTTGAGATATTTGGCGTAGGATCCTGCGTTGGACGTGCCGCCGAAATCCTCGATCGTAATCGTGATGCCGCGCTTGCGGCCTTCCTCGACGAACATCTTCATCGATGAAAGTATCATGGCGAACTCCTTTTCCTGGTCGCCGCCTTCGGTGAAATTGGTCGGCACCACCATCACGCGCGGCACGCCGAACTCGACCGCCTTGTCGAGGCAGAACTTGCAGTCCGCGGCGCCGTTGTCAGGACCGAACATCTTCGGGAAGAAGTAGAAATTGATCGGCTTCAGCTTCGTGGCGGCAAGTTCGGGAAGGTCGGCATCCCTGGGACTTACGTCAAATCCCCTGACGCCCAGCGCATAGAGCATGTCCGCCGCCTCGGCTGTGGATATCCCCCGCTCCTTCGCCGTACGGCGGATGAAACTTGCAAACACCGAGATGTTAGGCTCGTCGCCGCACCCGCATTCGCAACAAGTGGTGCAGCAGCAACCGGCAAGAGCGGCCGCGAGCAACATGGACGAGACAAAACGTACGATTTTCATATATCGACTTTTCCTTTCTTATTGACTGGATGAAACTTTATTCGAAATCGGCCACCATGCCGTTTGCGACATTATGGGCCGTGCGGCTGCCTTCGAGATGAGCCAGTATCACGAGCGCGAACAGCATCGCGGAACCGGGCGCCTGACCGGTGATGATCTGCCCGTCGGCTATCACCGGCACGTCGTCCACATGGCGGCCCATCTCCGGCCTGCATGAAGGATAGCATGTGACCGACTCGTCCTCAAGCACCTCCGCGGCCTCCAGCACCGTCGGGGCCGCGCATATCGCGCATACAAGCCCGCCATCCTCCTTCTGCCTGCGCAGACGCTGCAGGAGCGGTGCACAATTCTTCAGATTTTGCGTGCCTTCTCCGCCGCCAGGTAGTATAATTGCATTGTATTCGTCATCCAGGACGTTCGGGAGAACGGCATCTGTTGACATCCGTATGCCATGCGCCGATACGGCGCAGGGTTCCGCGTTCAAAGACGCGGTGACGACCTCCACCCCGCCGCGGCGGAGTACGTCGACGATGGAGACGGCCTCGATATCCTCGAATCCGTCTGCGAATGCGACTAGGACTTTTGTGGACATGACTGAAAAGAGTATAGCATAATGATGACCCCAGATACAATCGCAAAAATCAAGGAACTGATGCGCGAGGCTTCCGTCTTCGAGGAGGACCTCGATGAAACGTTCATCCTCGGCGGTGGCCCGGGCGGGCAGAAGACCAACAAGACTTCATCAGTCGTGCGGCTGTTCCATCCTCCCTCCGGACTGCAGGTGCGCGTCGGACGCGAACGTTCGCGCGAGATGAACCGCTGGCTTGCGCGCCGGGCGCTCGCCGAGAAGATCCTCGAACGAGAACAGGGCCGTAAATCCGCCGCCCAGCAGGAACGCGAAAAGAAAAGACGCCAGAAACGCCGCCGCTCGCGCAGACAGAAGCAGAAGATGCTCGACGACAAGCACGCACACTCCGAGAAAAAGGCGGCGCGCCGCCCGGTGGACTGGTAACGCACGTCACCTGCGGTAGCGGTGCGTTCCGGACGAATGGAAACGATGCGTGCCATCGCGCCCGAGAAGCCCCAGCTCGCGCATGCCGGGCGTGTCGATGACCATCACTCCCGATGGCAGCATCACAAGTTCCCTGGAGGTCGTGGTGTGCCGCCCTTTCCCGCTCCAGGACTGTATTTCCTGCGTAGCCATCCACTCCTCGCCTGCGAGGGCGTTTACGAGCGATGACTTGCCGACGCCCGACGATCCGATGAATGCAAGCGTGCGACCGGCTGCCACGTAAGGATCGAGCCCATCCAATCCTGCACCGGTCTTCGCGCTGACGGCCAGCACGGGTACGCCACTCGTCCCGACTTGATCCTTCCATCCGGCCACCTGGTCTTCACCGGCAAGATCGGACTTCGTCAGCAACACCACAAGCCGTCTGCGGCATCCCGAGGCGTCCGCCAATTCCAGCACCCTTTCAAGCCGGGCCATCGAGAAATTCTCGTTAGCGCTCATAAGGAAGAACAGCGTGTCGAAATTGACGGCAATCGTCTGGGCACGGCGGCCTGACGACGACGGATCCACCCTTTCAAAGACGGCAAAACGCGGCAATACGCCTGTGATGCGGCTCTCGCCGGACGGGTTGTAGGTGAAACGGACGAAATCCCCCGTCGTCGGCTGCACGGCATTGATGGCCTTAGCGTCTTTAAGGCCGTTAATGTTTTTCGGGAAGCCTTTGCCATTAAAGGCGTTAATGCCCTTAAGGGCGTTAATGGATGAAGGTTCGCGAAACGCGGACGATTTCTTGCGAGCGAGAATCTCGCCTTCCGCGACGTCCGCGACCAGATGGTAATAGTCGCCATGTGCGGAAACTACACGCCCGAACGATTCGCCATCGGACGGACAGCCTGCGGCCGTGCGTATTTCGCCGCCGAAACCGTAGCGTTCAAGGGTCGTCATCCCCCGTATGGCTCCAGAAACTCTTCCCTGAAGTCGAACCCGCCGATGAAATCGGCTCGCGAGTCGGACTCCGTCTTGCCTATGCGCTTGGTGTCGTAAAGGTTGAAGACTATCTCGCCCACGTCCTCGCAGCAGGTCACCCCCCAGTCCGTAAGCACCGTATATGCCATAGGCCCCCAGGCATCCAGCGCGATGTCGCGAAACCATGACAGGAGTTCCTGCCCCGTGACATGACCCTTGGCGTCTTCGGTGGCTTCGTGTATCACGTCCAGGACGAAATCGTAGGCCCTGGAGTCGTAACGACGGTCCTTCGCAAGGATATCATCGTACGACTCCTTGTCGAAAACAAGCTGGGGCGGTTCTTCCATCAAGCCATCCGGATGCGCTCCGCGAGTTTGGCGAGCGCGGCCATGTCACCTTTGCTGTTGGCGAAGGATATCTCGCCACCGCCGTCGCCATAGCGAGGCACTATGTGGAAATGTATGTGCGGTACGGTCTGCCCCGCGGCGGCTCCGTTGTTCTGCAGTATGTTGAACCCGTCGCACGGCAACGCCTCCTTCAAATGGGCGGCGACCTTCTTCACGCGCGCGACGAGCATGGCGAGGGTTGTCTCCGGCGCGTCGAGAAGTCCGGTACTATGCACCTTCGGGATGACAAGCGTATGCCCTTCGGAGAACGGATTGATATCGAGATATGCGAGGACTTCTTCATCCGCTTACACCTTGAAGCTCGGAATCTCGCCTGCGGCTATCGCGCAGAATATGCAGTCGTTTTTCATGATGTCTAGTCTCTCCTTATTTCCGTCTCGTCTCCTTCACCGCCATAGGGCGGCGGCGAAACGCGCGCGGTATAATCCCAACGGTCACCCCACGACTCCTCCACGAGAGCCATCTGGTACTCGCGCCATCCTTCGCGCCATATCATCCAGGCGATCAATATGGAGATGAACCCCCACCCGCCGCCGGTGAACATGGAATGGAGACCGCGAAGCCCAAGCAGCACAGCAAAGACCCGCCCGACGATCATCGCGGCGTATGTCGCCTTCGCCCTGGTGGTGAAAAGGCGTGCGGCGCTGCGGAATATCCGGCCGCCATCCATGGGGAAGCCAGGCAACAGGTTGAAGGCGCCCAGCATCAGATTCATCCACATCGAGAAATAAAGTATGCTGGCGAGCCAGTAGTTCTCGATCGGCGCGAATCTGAGCACCGCCCAGCATGTGCCGGAAAGGAGAAAACTCACGCCGGGGCCGGCGGCCGCGGTAAGGAATTCCTGCCACGCCTTGCGCGGCAGGGCGATAAGCGAAGCGCATCCGCCCAAAAGCGAAAGCGTTATGTCGCGCGTACGATAGCCAAACGCACGTGCGGTCAGGGCGTGACCGAGTTCATGCAGCGTGACGGAGACCGCCAGCGCAAGGGCGACGCTGATTCCGCTTACGAAGGACCTGAAGTCCATCATGAATATCACAAGGAGTATGATGAACGAGAAATCCAGGTATATCGGAATGCCAAAGGCTTCGCAGACATGTATTTTTCGCGGAAACATCTTGCTCCATTATGCCATATCCGGTCCCTGCCGATCTTGAGGCGAAGACACGTCAGGTGTAGCGCAGAACCTCATCGACGGTCGTGTAGCCATCGAGAATGGAACGCACGCCATCCTCGCGCATCGTGCGCATGCCGAGCTCACGGGCCTTTTCGCGGATGATCAAAGTCGGCGAACGCGAATTTATCAGTTCGCGGATCGGGTTCGTGACGCGAAGGTACTCGAAGATCGCCTTTCGTCCCTTGTAGCCCGTGCCGTTGCACGTCTTGCATCCCCTGCCGAAGTAGAATGGACGCCCGCCGATCTGGTCGCGCGTGAGTCCGATGCGATCGAGCGTCTCGGCGTCAGGTTCATACGCCTCCTTGCACTCCTTGCAGCATGTCCTGAGAAGACGCTGCCCAAGCACCGCCTCGAGAGTGGAGGCCACCATGTAAGGCGCGACGTTCATATCGACGAAACGCATCACGGCGCCCGCCGCGTCATTCGTGTGGAGCGTGGAGAACACAAGGTGCCCGGTAAGTGCCGCCTGGATGGCGACCTCGGCGGTCTCCAGGTCGCGGATCTCGCCGATGAGCATGATGTCGGGGTCTTGACGCAGGAAGGCGCGAAGGACCTTGGGGAACGTGTTGCCGACTTCGTGGTTGATCGGCACCTGGACGATGCCGTCGACATCGTATTCGACCGGCTCCTCAGCCGTGAGAAGCTTCGAATCTATGGAATTGATGCGCCGGAGCACCGAATACAGCGTCGTGGTCTTGCCCGAACCGGTCGGTCCCGTGACCACTATGATGCCGTTCGGCTTTTCGATATCCATCGTGAGCTGTTCGTACACGTCTTCGGCAAGCCCGACGTTCTCGAGGTCGAGCGAAGTCGCGCTCTGGTCCAGGATTCGCATTACCACCGATTCGCCATGAGCGGTCGGCAGGCACGATACGCGCAGGTCCACGGGCCTCCCGGCGACGGTGATGGCGATACGGCCGTCCTGCGGCACGCGGCGTTCGGCGATGTTGAGGTTCGCCATGATCTTCACGCGCGAAATTATGGCGGGAGCCATCGACACGTCCGGGGCCTTGACCTCGTAAAGCGCGCCGTCCACGCGGTAGCGGATCTTGAAGTCCTTCTCGAACGGTTCGATGTGGATATCGGCCGCACGGTCGACGACACCCTGGTAAAGTATCATGTTGACGAACTTCACGACCGCGTTGTTGTTGGCGGCCCCCTCCAGCGCGGCGACGTCGTTCGGATCCGACTTGAGCGATTCATCGCCGTCAAGCCCCTCGCCAAGGGACTTCAGCATGTCCGCCACCGAATCGGAGGAGTCACCGTAATGCTGGGATATGCGCTCGTTGACGTCCGCTTCGCGGGCCATCACGAAACGCACTTCTTTCGTCAGCGCAAAGGCGACCTCGTCCGACACGCGCGGATCCACCAGGTTGGATGTCGCAAGCGTCACGCTCGTATCGTCCACGGCGACGCACAGGACGTTGTACATGCGTGCGATGGACGCCGGTATGGCGTTGACGGTGTCGGAATCCAGCTCCATCGATCCGAGATCGACGACCTCGCATCCCTGGTAGGCGGCCATCATTCCGAGCAGGTCGTCTTCGGTGACGTACCCGCCGTCGATTACGAGCTGGCGGACCGGCTTGCCGCCGTCGTTCTTCTGTTCGTCCAGTATGACGGCGATCTGTTCGTCGTCTAGGACACCATTCTGCTTTAACAGGTCGAGAAGCGGATCGAACATGTTATGTTACCGTCCTATCTGTTCCTTGAGCTTGGCGACCACCGTGTCCGGATCCTGCGACTTGGTGATCAGTTCGTCGTAGGAGATGAGCCCTGCCCGATAATGCTGCAGCAGACATGCATCCAGCGTGACCATGCCGAATTTCGCGCCTGTCTGTATGTCCGAGCGTATCTGGAACGTCTTGTTGTCGCGGATACGGCTGCGGATGGACGGCGTCGCAAGCATTATCTCGAACGCCGCGATGCGGCCCGGCTTGTCGGCGCGCGGCAGGAGTATCTGCGATATGACGGCCTGCATGCCCACCGACAGCTGCGTACGCACCTGCTCCTGCTGATCCGTCGGGAACGAATCCACGATACGGTCGATCGTCTCGGCGGCGCCTGTCGTATGCAAGGTGCCGAAGACGAGGTGGCCCGTTTCGGCGGCGGTGATGGCAGCGGAGATCGTCTCGAGGTCGCGCATTTCGCCCACGAGGATCACGTCCGGGTCCTGGCGGAGGGCGCGGCGGATGGCCTCCGCGAACGAAGGCACGTCCGACCCGACCTCGCGTTGCGTGATGAGCGACTTCTTCGACGTATGGTAGAATTCGATAGGATCCTCGATCGTGATTATGTGCACGCCGCGTTCCTGGTTGATGACGTCGATCATCGAAGCGAGAGTGGTCGATTTGCCGGAACCTGTGGGGCCAGTCACGAGAATGAGCCCGCGCGGCTTGAAGAGGAGTTCCCTGACGGTAGGCGGCAGCCCGATCTGATCCAGGGTCAGCAGCTTCGACGGAATCATACGCAGCACGCAGCCCCAGCGGTTGCGTTCCTTGAAGACGCTCACGCGGAAACGCGTGCCGTCTTCGTGGGACACCGCGAAGTCCGCGCCGCCGTGCTTCTCGACCTCGGTGTACTGCTCTGGCGTGCAAAGTTCACGGCAGAGCCTCTCGGTATCCTCGGCGGAGAACGCCTCGTCCGCTATCGGCACGAGTTCGCCGTGCACGCGAAGCTCCGGTGGCATGAACGCGCGCATGTGCAGGTCGCTCGCGCCTTCGTCGATCGTAGCCTGCAGCAAATCGCCCATCGTGATTTCGGTTGCCATTTCAGTATCGGTGACTAGTGGTTAGTGGTTAGTCGTTAGTCGTTAGCTTGTCCGCCGTCTTGTCCACCGTAGCTTTAGCGGAGGTGGAAGCCTTGGCGAAGGCGGATGGCTAGTGGTTGGTGGCTGGTGAACAACGCGCACGGCCTTACTTGATCACGGGTATCTGCGCGGCGGCGACGGATTGCCCGAGCCGGCGCGCCTTTTCATCCGGCATGAATATCTCGATCTGCTCCGCCAGCGCGGGATCGATCGCCTCGAGCCCCATCTTCGCGGTTTCAAGGATGATGGAACCGCCAAGGCCGGACGTCACGCGGCCGAGAATCATGAGGTTCTGGAAGTCGTAGAACTCGTGATACCACTTGGTGGCGTTGGCGAGATACCGGCCGATCATGAGATAGACCCTCAGCGCCTTCTCGTCGCCATTTGCCATGGCGGCCTGTACAACCTTGAGGCGCTCGGGCAGCTTCATGGACTTCGGGAACTTGAAGCCGAACTTCTCGCCGAGGAAATTGACCGCCTGCTGCGAGAAATACATCGCGCCCACGCCGAAATCGCCGGACCATTCGTCGGTGGCGGCATTCGGATTGAGATCCACCGGCGCAAAGGCGAGCTCGCTGATTCGGCCCGTGAGAGCGCCCTTCGGATTGATGTATCCCACGGCCTCGGAAGATCCCATCGCGACGCCCAGGATGCCGTTGCGCTTCGTCGTGATCGCGCCGGCGAGTGCGGTGACGTCGCCGTCGTTGAACACCTCGAACGGCACCTGCCACTCTTCCTCGATACGATCGAAGAGGTGCTGCGCGACTTCATACTTGGCGGGATTCTTCTCCTTTACGCCGCGGATGAGCGAGGCGACGCCGAGCTTCTTGCCGACGAGCGTGCCCGCGGTGGAGCCGCCGATCGCGTCCACCTTGCCGCCGAGAGCCTGCGCGGCCTCCTCGAGACCCGCCGAAAGCTTCGTGTAATGATATTCCGGATCGGCCTGCGGACGCGGATCCCACGGGAACTCCTTGGAAAACACGACCTTGCCCTTCTTGAGCGCGGATATCTTGAAGTCGCTCGCGCCGAGGTCGAAACCGATGCGGTTGCCGTTCGTGTTGTTCTTGACGACCACCTCGCGCTCGTTCGTGACGGGCATCTTCTTGTAGGGGAGTATCACCACCTCGAACGGCTTGCCGTAGAGATCGTTGTAGAAGCCATAGTCGAACGCGCGACGGCCCTTCTTCGTGTAGTCTTTCGCGATGGGCTTGACGATTTCGTCCGGCCCTGCGAGATAAAGCTTCCAGCCGCCCGCCGCCCAAAGGACGAACTTCACGATACGCTCCGCGAGATGGCGCACGCCGGGGATGCAGGTGGGGTCGATGCGACGCGGGATGGCCAGGTCGTAGCGGAAGATATGGCCGTTTTCGCGCTCCCAGGCTATCGATACGAACGCAGGCCTGTCGCCCGCATGGGCACGCAGGAAATCGACCGCCTTGGCGGGCGCCTGGAATCCGGTGTCTTTACATTTGCAACAGCAATTCTTCTTGGCCATGATGTCTATCTCCTTTATGTGTTGAATGGCATGAACTGATTTTACATGATTCCCGAACGGAAATCAAGCAATTGCATTCACAGCTTTGTCTTTATCCTGGGGAAGGGAGTCTGGTTGTAGACCCGTGAATACGGCGGAATGGAATCCATGAGCCACACGTTGCCGCCGATCTCGGAATCGTGCCCGATCGTCGTTTCGCCGCCAAGGATCGTGGCCCCCGCGTAGATGACCACGTTGTCCTCGACGTTCGGATGGCGCTTGTGCCCTTTCATGAGCATGCCGGTCGCCTCGTCCTTGGGGAACGACAGCGCGCCCAGCGTCACGCCCTGGTAGAGCTTGACGTTGCGGCCGATGACAGTAGTCTCGCCGATGACGACGCCCGTGCCGTGATCGATGAAGAAATGTTCGCCGATGGTCGCGCCGGGGTGGATGTCGATGCCGGTGCGGGAATGCGCAAGCTCGCTCATCACGCGCGGCAGGATCGGCACCTTGAGCCGGTATAGCTGATGGGCAAGCCTGTGCACCGCGATGGCGTAGAAGCCGGGATAGGCCATGACTACCTCCATCTTGCTGATCGCGGCAGGGTCGCCCTCATACGCGGCGGCGATATCTTCCTGCAGAGCCGCGCGTATCTGCGGCAGCTCGGACATGAATACCTCTGTCAGCGTGCGGGCCTCGTCCGCGCAGTCGTCTTGACTCTTTCCGGCATCAGCAGCCCCGCCTGCATCTTCCTGACGATAGACCAGCACCTGCCTTATCTGCTCCTGCAGCTCTTCGGCGATCTGCGCGAAGAGACGTTCCACATGCTGCCGGCAACGTTCGTGCGGAACGGCATGGACGCCGTGGCACCCCGGGAATAGCAGCGAAAACAGATGCTTGAGCGTGACCGCGACCTGCACCGCGCCCGGAAGGTTCACGGCTTTGTCGGTATTGGCAAGCGCGCATTCGCTGCAAGGCAGGAATTTCTTGGCTAGTTCGTGTATGTCCATGAAGCTATTATACCATATTTCCCAGACGCGATACGCCCCCCGCTGCGTATCGCCGTACTCACTCGTGCCCTACCGGCTCGACGGCACCGGTCGGCGTCAGATAGACGAGAGGGTTTTCCGTCTTCGTAAGATCGAACGCCTGCCTGCGATAAAGCGTGCCATAGGTCAGGTTCTCGGCCTTGATCGTCTCTACGCTACCGCCCTTGCGCACGACCACGATCGCCTTGTCGTCGAGCATTGACTTGTCCGCGCCGGAGGCCGGGCCGATCGGAAGACGTTTTGTGCGGTTCTTGAAACCGTCCCAATTGCGCATCAACAGGGCCGGATTGAAATTGGCGGAGATGAGAACGGGGATGAAATCTGGCATGGCCTCTGTAACATTGGCGGCAACTATCCATGCGACGTTCTTGCTTTCCAGCCGCTTTCCGTCCATCTTGGGCACGCCAGGCCCTGAAAGCCTGTCAATGAGACTTTTGTCCACGTAGGGCTCCCATTTCGACGTACCATAATTCTTCATGTCGAAAAGCGCGTTGAAATAATCGGTTGCGGACTTGTATACTTGTCCTGAAATATCATTCTTGTCAGTTCCTTCCCCGGCTACCGTACGCGGCCAGACCGAAACCAGGCCAGCATTCTCACGTTCGGTATTGGCCATGATAATACCCATAAAGAGATTCCGTCCATTCATTGACAACGCCGCCGAATTCGCGCTGCGCGTCGCGCTGGAGATCGCCGGGAAGATCGCCCCGGCCAGCAACCCTACCGAAAGACAGCTGGATTGAATCTCGACCACGCCGTCCTTGCCGACGACTTTCACGTCCGCGATTATCTTCTTCACGGCGTCCGGTGTCTTCGAATCTCTTGAGATCTGCGCCGTGGCGGTCATGAGTCCCGTCTTCGCAAGCGTACGGATATTATCGGCGTCCGCCTCAGATGCGGCCCCCAGACGGATCGAGTCCGACAGCATCCCATCCGGCCGCACCTTCGTGTCGATGGTAAGATTCCCCAGCCCGTAGACAAGCGCATCCCCATTCGGAACGAACATGTTGATTGCCTTCAGATCGCTTTTTGAGGTGTTCTGCCGGGCGAGATTGCCGATGCCGGCCCAGCAGATGCGCATGAATTCTCCATTTGCCGCGGAGAAGCCTGCCAGCAAATCACCCTTTTCAGCGCCTTTCCGGTAAAGGCGAATCTGCTTTGCGAGCGCGTCGCGGGAAGTGGCCACCAGTACGAGCTTTCCGCCCAGCGACGTCACGTATGGATCGACATGCGCCTTCTTCATGTCCCTTATCGCATGCGCGTCTTTAGGAATAAAGCGCCACGCCTTCTCGCCCTCCAGTGTCACCTCTTCAAAAGAGAACTCGCCTTTGGACTCCTTCTGACCGACCGAAATGACCTTCTCCAGATCGACTGTTCCACCTATCGCCAGGGAAAGTCCGTCTAGCTGCGGATCGCCATCCACGATCTTCAGGTTTTCTACGGACAATACGGCCCAACGCAGCTTGGCGTCATTAAGTCCGCTTTTTTCAATGAACTCGCGCGCCTTCGGATCACAGCCTGTGAGAATATCCTTCTTGCATGCGGCAATCGTACTCTTGGCGTCCTCGACATCCTCCTTGTCAAACACCGACAGCTCTGACGCCAGTTTCACATAGGCGTCGGCGACCTTGAATGCCTGATCCTTGTCCAGATTCAGTCCGAACGCGAACCTGGCGTCTTTTGTCACCATAGGCTTGAACGTGGAGAGGAACGACGGTGTCGCCGCGACCTCGGAACTGGACGCCTTGGGAGCCGGCCGGGAACTCGACTTGGATTTCCGGTCACCGCATCCGCTTGCGAAAAGCGAAAGCGACAAAACGGACAGCCCGATGACTTTGAATGGAATCTTCATTGTTTCAAACCTTTCTCTTTTTTTCTGTTCCCGGCAACAAACGATTGGATTATATCAAAAAAAACCGCCTACATACAATGGTTAATCGACGAGACGGGCAAGTTCGGCGACGGAGAAATCGCGGACAAGAGGCGCGCCCTTCGTGCCGAACGCGCCTACGGGGCGCGCCGTAAACCGCACTGGCATGTAGAGGATGGGGGCGAGCGCCTCCGCGTCGAAGTCGCACAAGACCGGCTGCGCGTCCATCTTCTCGGCAAACATGTAGC
>JAEEGL014719250.1_pt1 | contig 13893 bp, 9 predicted proteins | sample 9134231 | NCBI WGS metagenome assembly JAEEGL01 (sample SAMN16246548, study PRJNA631951) | gut metagenome | biome: gut microbiome; feature: rumen; material: fiber-attached | host: Bos | place: Iran: Karaj | collected 2018-10
CGCTTCAACGTCGCAGCTTCTTGACCCTGTTGCGAAGGACTGGGATGCGGATCTGTTCCGGTTGCTCGGCCTTCCGACGCATTATCTGCAGCCGATCGTGCCGGCAGGAAACAAACTCGGCTGCTTCACGGATGAGATCGCAGAAGAACTTGGATTCAGCGCCAACGTCATCAATGTTGCGGAGCACGATACCGGTTCCGCGGTCGCCGCGCTGCCGACAGCAGAGGACACGGTCTACATCTCGTCCGGAACATGGTCTCTGATGGGAATCGAGAGAGAGTCGGTAGACATCAGCGATGCAGCCCGTGCCGGGAATTTCACGAATGAAGGCGGTTATGAATACCGCTTCCGCTTTCTGAAGAACATCATGGGTCTCTGGATGATCCAGTCCGTTCGAAACGAACTGTGTGCGCAAGGTGAAATGTATGGTTTCGGCGAGTTGTGCGACCTTGCGTCTGTATCACACATCGAATCAGTCGTTCGCTGCAATGACGGCCGTTTTCTGGCCCCGGCGTCCATGATATGCGAGATACGAGAGGCGTGCCGGGAAAGCGGACAGCAGGTTCCTGAGACCGCCGGAGAGCTGGCCAAGGTCGTTTACGCAAGCCTTGCAAAGTGCTACAGCGAGACGATCGGCGAGATCGAAGCGATTGTCGGGAAGACTTACGATCATATCAACATCGTCGGCGGCGGTGCGAATGCATCCTATCTGAATGAACTGACCGCGAAGGCGACAGGGAAGACCGTGTATGCCGGTCCGACGGAAGCTACCGCGATCGGCAATCTGCTCGTTCAGATGATAGGAGACGGTGTGTTCGGAAACCTGGATGAAGCCAGAAAGTGCGTCTTCGAATCCTTTGGGATAAAGACGTTCCCGGCATGAAGACAATGCGGTAACAAAGGTCCGTCATGTACATAAACCATGTTTTGCATAACACAATATGCAGATCGATCATATCATTTTCGGAGGTAATACCATGTTAGTGGAAACCAAAGCAAGGATCGGCGTTTTCTCGATCGCACTAGGCGCATATCTGCCGCAGTTCCCGTCGCTGGTGCCGGAATTCGAGCAGCAGTATGAGGATTTTAAAAAGCGTATCCCGAATACGGTTGAGCTGATCGACGGCGGTATCGTCACGACAAAAGAGCAGTCAATGGCGGCCGGCGACAAGTTCCGTGCAGCAGACGTCGATCTGGTGATCATGCAGCTTCTGACTTATGCAACTTCCTACAATATGCTTCCGGCCATCCGGGATCTGGACGTGCCGGTCGTGCTGGTGAACCTGCAGAAGAAAAAAGCACCGGATTATGAGCATACTGACATCGCGACGTGGCTCGGTGTTTTGTATGCCTGCGGCGCGGTCGGCGAAGCAGTTGCGGACCTTGAGCGTGCGGGAAAGCGGCATGCGGTCATCACAGGCGTTGTCGAAGGCGGGGATCCGCATGCAGACGCTGAGATCGCTGACTGGTGCAAAGCGGCTCAGGTTCGCCGCCGTTTCCGTGATACGAACCTGGCTCAGATCGGGCGCCCCTATCCCGGGATGATGGATCTGTATATCGATGAGACGAACCTTTATAACCGGATGTGGCTTTATACGAAGCAGTTCGACTGGGAGAAGATGTGGGCCATTGCTGACAACGTGAAAGACGACAATGCGATTCGCATCAAGGCGCAGGAGATCATTGACACCTTCGACATCGAAGGCGGCGGTACGGTAGAGAAAGTCTGGGAGATGGCGCGGTATGTCGTGGCGTTTGAACAGTGGGTCAAGGACGAGCAGATTGCTTTCGTCGCATCTCACTATGACGGATTTGCTCAGGGCAAAGCGGGCGTCCTGGATTCGATGCTGATTCCGGCATTCTCGATGCTGATCAAGCAGGGCGTCGCATGCGCTGTCGAAGGAGACATCAAGGTCTCAATGGCGATGAGCATTCTGAAGACGATCTCTGGCATGGGGCAACTGTCCGAGATGTATTCGATCGATTTTGACGAGGACATCTGCATCATCGGGCATTCCGGCTCCGGCGATGCAGATATCTCGTATAAAAAACCGACGATGAAGATCGTTCCCGTCTTCCACGGGAAGACGGGCGGCGGTTATCTGACGCAGTTTTATCCTCATATCGGTCCGATCACATTCCTCGGCATCACGCAGGACAAGGACGGCCGTTTCAAATTCGTCGTTGCGGAGGGCATTAATGAGGAAGGCCCGATCTTTACGTTCGGGGACACAAACATGCGTATGCGGTTTACCTGCGGGGCGCGCGAATTCTGCGACAAATGGAGCGAGGCGGGACCGACACATCACATGGCGGCAGCTGCCGGAAGACACATCGATACGATTCTGAAGGTTGCGAAGATATTCAACGTCCCGGTGGACGTCATCACAAGATAAGGGGGAAGAATGATGAAGGATCTGATGAAGGCAGGGTTCATGGTCGAGATGATCAGGACCACGGCAAATATGTATGCACATGGCTGGGACGAGCGGAACGGCGGTAACATTTCTTTGCTGCTGAATGAAGAGGAACTGCGGGAATATCTGGACACAGAGCGCGTGGTCCGTGTCATTCCGACCGGTTTTGAAGCGAAGGAACTGGATGGTAGATATTTTCTGGTGACCGGTACGGGAAAGTATTTCAAGAACGTGCAGTATGCACCCGAGGTTAATCTTGGCATCGTCCGGCTGATGAAAGCCGGCACGCAGGCGGAACTCCTTTGGGGCTTTGAAGACGGCGGGACGTTCACGTCCGAATTCCCGGCGCACATGATGAGCCACTGTGCTCGCCTCGAGGCGGATCCGGAAAACCGCGTCGTCATGCATTGCCATCCGACAAATCTTCTTGCGATGACATACGTCCACGATCTGGACGAGCGCCTCTTTACACGGACGCTTTGGCAGATGTGTACTGAATGCATCGTCGTGTTTCCGGACGGCGTCAATGTACTGCCGTGGATGCTTTGCGGAACAAACGAGATCGGTGAGGCGACCGCTGAAAAAATGAGAACGGCCCGGCTTGTCGTTTGGGCCCAGCATGGACTGTACGGTGCAGGACGGGATCTGGATGAGGCGTTCGGTCTTATCGAGACGGCGGAAAAGGCGGCTGAGATCTATATGAAGATTGCCCATCTGCCGCAGATCAACACGATCACAGATGAAGAAATGCACCTATTGGAAAAGCGATTCGGCGTAAAAGGCAGAGAAGGGTATCTTGACTGAATGCACGAAACAGTGAAGAAGCGCATATAAGTATGTGAAACCGCAGGAGATGTAAAAATCCCCGGCGGTTTCACCTTTTCTTCTTGACATTTCCTCTCTTACGTGTATAATTACACAAGTGAGCGCTTTTTGAGTGCCGCAGGCTTCAGTGGCTCAGTCGGTAGAGCAATTCACTCGTAATGAATAGGTCGCCAGTTCGAGTCTGGCCTGGAGCTTTTGTCAAAAAAGTCTTGAAGCAGTACCCTTGCTTTAAGACTTTTTTAATGCGTTTCCAGCGCCGTTTAGCGCTGATTGAAGAGGTCTTCCATGGGTTTTCTGCTTGCCATCATCAATACGCTGATCGAATCGGTCAAGGGCTATTTCAGCAAGAAAGTCTCAGTGTCCACCGATACGCTGGGAGACGTTTGCTACATCAATTTTTTCCGCAGCACATTTTCGATCATCATCGCGCTGCTGCTGGCTCTGGTCGTTTCCGGCCGGCTTCCGCGCTGGTTTTCGGATCCGCGCATGATTCCGGTCGTTCTGTTCTCGAGTTTTATGCTCGGCGCCGGTTACTGCCTTTATTTCCTGGCGCTCAGAGAATCGGCCTTCATGATGACGACGATGTTTACGTATCTGTCATTGTTCATCCCGATCATTCTCGGAGCGGTCTTTATGAACGAGTCCGTGCACTGGATCCAGTGGGTGGGACTTGCAGTCATGGTCGTTTCCTTTTATTTCGTTTCCTTCTATTCGAAGCAGGTCACTGGAAAGATCACGTTCAAGGGAGTGCTGTTCCCGATTCTGACGGCCGTAAGTTACGGATCCCAGCAATTCTGCATGACCCTGTTCCATCATTATGAGCCGGCCATGGAATCTGCCGACTACTCATTCTTCCAGTTCTTGATCTCCACCGGATACCTGTTTGTGTTCGCGATGGCTTTCAGAACCGTGAAGAAAAGACAGGGCAGTCCGAGTACGCTCACGATCGAAAAGATTGTAAAGACTTCGTTCCTGCCGGTCGTCATCATGGCAGGCTGTTCCTGCATCAACAATTATATGACGGTCACCATTTCTGGCCTTTTACCCCCGGTCATCGCATTTCCGCTGATGAAGGGCGCGAGCCTGATCTTCTCGATCCTGATGAGCTGGCTGCTTCTGAAAGAAAAACCCAACCGCAACTGCATCATCGGCGCCGTGATCTGCTTCATCGCGCTTCTGATCATCAATTTCGGCCCGAAACTTATCGGTGCGGCATAAATACCGTTAAAAGCCTTCGCCTCCGGCTGGATGCGAGGGCTTTTCTATGCTTTTTCAGCACGGTTCTCATTGCTTTTAAGAGTAATATCCGATATAATTTACACAAAAGAATTACATTGCCGAAACAAGCGGTTTTAGGCCTTTGCAGGCAGCATGTGAAGATTCGCGGGGCGGCTTGAAATGACGGAGGAGTGGAGATGTCGGTGAAAGTATACGAAATGGCGGAGGTCTCATTCAGAGGACCCGAAGACGGTAATCCGTTCAAAGATGTGTGGATCGTCGCAACCGTAGAGAGCGGGGAACGTTCTTATGCAGTCCCCGGCTTTTATGACGGGAACGGCATATACAAGGTCAGACTGATGCCGGATGCGGAGGGAGTCTATACTATAACGCTGAAAAGCAACGATGAGGATCTGAACGGCAAGACTGCATCCGTCACATGCAGCGGCAGAAGCCCTTATCTTCACGGTCCGGTGCGAGTGATAGACGAGTGGCATTTTGCTTATGCGGACGGCACTCCGTATTATGAAAACGGCACCACCTGCTATGCCTGGACGCATCAGCCGAAAGAACTGCGCAAACGCACATTGCGCACGCTGAAAGGAGGTCCTTTCAACAAGATCCGGTTCTGCGCTTTTCCAAAGCATTACCGTTATAATGAAAACGTGCCCGAGTGCTTCGTGTTTGAAGGAAGCGAAGAAAAGGGTTTTGATTTCACCCGATTCAATCCGTCTTTCTTCAAGACGTTAGAAGATTGCATCGAATCGCTTCAAAAGATGGGCATCGAGGCGGATATCATACTGTTCCATCCTTACGACAGATGGGGCTTCTCCAGGATGCCTCGCGAGACTGACGAATTCTATCTTCGCTATATGGTAGCGCGTCTTTGGGCATACGGAAACGTCTGGTGGTCTTTTGCCAATGAATTCGACTTCATGAAAGAAAAGACCGCCGAGGACTTCGATCTATACGGCACGATCGTGCAGACGATCGATCCCGCAAACCACCTGCGCAGCATTCACAATGCTCGTATCTTCTTTGATCACACGAAACCATGGATCACACATTGTTCGATCCAACGTTATGACATGCAGCGCATCCCGGAATGGCACGAACAGTATCATAAGCCTATCGTCATGGATGAGATCCGGTATGAAGGTGACATCCCGAATACCTGGGGCAACCTGACCGGCCTGCAGCTGGTGGATTATTATTGGGAAGGGCTTTGTTACGGAGGTTTCTGCGGCCATGGAGAGACATATCTTAATCCACGGGAGGAACTTTGGTGGTCAAAGGGAGGGGAACTTGTCGGCTCCGCTCCGAAGCGCCTGGCTTTCTACAACAAGATCCTTGCCGAAATGCCGAATGACTTCGTCCCGGGAAGGCTCGGCATCGCCAGACCTTGCATCTCATCTCCGCAGGGGATACACCTGTATTACATGGGCAACACGCAGTCGGGCGAGGCGGACTTCACCTTGCCGGATGCCGGACTATATGAGGCAGATATCATTGACGTATGGCACATGCGCGTCACGACGCTGAAACAGACATTCGAGGGGCCTGAATTCTCGGTTTCCCTGCCCGGAAAGCCATATCATGCGGTCCGCTTAAGGCGGATCGAGCAGATTGAAGCATCGCTCAAGGAAGACTGAGGCGTTACAACACTATGTTTGTATTATCTGAGTACATACGAAAAGGAGACGAAACATGAGCAACATCGGAAGGACGTACCCGTCCGAAATGAAGAAGTACAACGATCCGAAGACCGGACGCGAGATCATTCAGCTGACGGACCAGTACGAAAACGTGCACATTTATTTTACCGACAATTCTTTCACGGTCGGTGACAGGGAAATCTATTTCCTTTCTAACCGTCCGGATCCTGATTCCGAAATATTCAATTATTTCAAGATGGACCTTGAGACCGGCATCATTACGCAGGTAACGGACGAGCCGAGCGGCATAGCCGGTGGCCGCACGAAGACGCCGGACTCCGAATACCTGGTCTATATGACCGATAATCGGAAGACGATCAAGAAACTTGAGACAAAGACCGGAAAGACGACAGTGCTTTATCACGAAGAGGGTGATGATTATACGATCCAGTCTCCATTCATTTCCTGCGATAAGCAGTTTGTCGGTTTTGCCCGGAACGAGAACTTCCATGTGGAGGTCGGAAAGAACTACGTGGGCTTCAAAGAGAGCATGTACGCATGTAAGGATGCCTATATCATGGTCGCTTACATGGACGGGTCTGGCGCGTTCCCGGTCTTCCACGATACCCACTGGCTGGGACACTTCCAGTTCTCGCCCGACATGCCGAACATCGCGTCCTTCTGTCATGAAGGTCCGTGGAACTATGTGCAGCAGCGCATCTGGCTTCTTGACATCGTGAGCAGAAAGGCATGGCCGTGCTTCAGACAGCAGGAAGACGATTCTGTCGGTCATGAATTCTGGACGCGCGACGGAAACATTTTCTTCGACAACCGGATGGCAGGCCATGACGGCACCATCACGGTATCGCGCACACAGGCAGTCACGGACGACCACGCCGGAAAGCCCGGCCAGATTCCGTATGTCGGCCTTGCAAACAAAAAAGGCGAAGTCATCAAGCGGATCGACATGCCGTTTTACTGCAATCATTATCATGCCAATAATGACAACACGCTGCTGGTCGGCGATGAAGTTGACGACCTTGTGCTGATCGATATGGCGACAGAACCCGCGACTTTGACGACGCTCGTCAATCACGGAACATCCTGGAACGGGCAGAATACACATTGCCATCCGACCTGGAGCTGGGATTCGACGAAGATCCTGTATACTTCAGACAGGGACGGCAAGTGTAATCTGTATCTGATCGAATTGTAAATTACTACTCTGCGAGAGCAGACTGCTGCTTTCGCGAAAGGGAGAATCATGAGCAACATCGGAAAGACCTGGCCATCTGAGATCAGGTGCTACAAGGATGCGAAGACAGGACGTGAAGTCATTCAACTGACTGCGCTTGAAGAGAACTATCATCTGTATTTTACCGATAATTCCTTTACTTTAGGCGACAGGGAGATCTATTTCCTGTCTACTCGCGGAAATTCCGGAACGGATATTTACAATTTCTTTAAAATGGATCTGGATACGGGGATCATTACTCAGGTGACCGACGAACCGACAGGTATCGCTGGCGGCAAGACGAAGACGCCCGATTCCACGATCCTGGTCTACATCACGGAGAACCAGAAGGCTGTAAAGATGTTCGACACACGGACGCAAGAGAGTCGTGTTCTGTACCGTGAGACCGGGAATTTCCTGCTGGACCAGCCGTTTATCAGTTGTGACCGGAAGTACGTTGGCTTCACGCGGAACGAGGTTGTCGACATCGCTTACGGGAAAAACTACGTGGGTTTCAAGGAAACGATGTATGCGACGAAACGTGCCGGCGTCATGATTGCCTATATGGACGGTTCTGCTGTCAAGGAAGTGTTCCGCGACACCCACTGGCTTGGACATTTCCAGTTCTCGCCGGACGAGCCGACGGTAGCTTCTTTCTGCCATGAAGGACCGTGGAACTATGTGCAGCAGCGCATCTGGATTCTGGACATCGTGACCGGTGAAGCGATCCCATGTTTCAGACAAGAGGAAGACGACTCGGTCGGCCATGAATTTTGGACGCGTGACGGCAATATTTTCTTTGACAACCGTATGGCAGGCCATGACGGCACGATCACGGTGTCGCGTACACAGGCAGTCACAAACGACCAGGCGGGGAAGCCCGGTCAGGTCCCGTACGTGGGCCTTGCAAACAAGAAAGGTGAAGTCATCAAACGGATCGAGATGCCGTTCTACTGCAACCACTATCACGCGAATAACGACAACACGCTGCTGGTCGGCGACGAGGTAGACGACCTTGTGCTGATCGATATGGCGACGGAACCCGCGACACTGACGACACTTGTCAACCACGGAACGTCCTGGAACGGACAGTACACACATTGTCATCCGACCTGGAGCTGGGATTCGACGAAGATCCTGTATACCTCCGACAGGGACGGAAAGTGCAATCTGTACATGATCGAACTGCAATGAAGACCCGGTCACATGAAATGAATATGACGGAGGGATCGCTTCTGCGGAAGATGATCGCGTTTGCGATCCCCGTGATGCTCTCCGGCATGCTTCAGTTGCTGTTCAATGCCGTCGACGTCATTGTTGTCGGCAAGTTCGTGGGCGAGACCGCGCTCGCGGCTGTCGGTGCCTGCGGAGCGGCAATCAACCTGTTTATCGGCTTGTTCATGGGCCTTTCAGTCGGTGCGAACGTTCTGGTTTCCCGCTACTTTGGCGGCGGCCGGCACAAGGAGATGAACGAGACTCTCCATACATCGCTGATCCTGGCAGTACTGTTCGGCGTACTGGTCGCCGGCGCGGCTTTTTTTCTTGCTCGCCCGATGCTGCAGCTCTTAAAGACGCCGGACGACGTCATTGACCAGGCGGTTCTTTATTTCAAGATCTATGTATTGGGCGCGCCGGTCATCCTGCTGTATAATTTCGGTGCGGCCTGTTTGCGAGCAGTCGGCGATACCGAACGTCCCCTCGTGTATCTGTCGATCGGCGGCGTCGCCAATGTGATCTTCAACCTGTTCTTCGTTCTGGTCGTCAAGATCGGCGTAGCCGGCGTGGCAATTGGTACGGTCGTCTCGAATCTGCTTGCCGGCATTCTGGTGATCCGGTGCCTTTTGCATAACGACGGCGCACTGAAACTGGATCCGAAAGAACTGAAGATCACAAAGGACAAGCTTGTCGGCATCCTTCAGATCGGTCTGCCGTCAGGCCTTCAAGGAACGGTTTTCTCGCTGTCGAACATGGTCATCCAGAGCTCGATCAATTCCTTCGGCTCTGTCGCCATGGCAGGCAATACGGCAGCAGGCAACATCGAAGGCTTCGTCTACATCGCCATGAACTCGATGTATCAGTCGAATATTTCTTTCACGGCGCAGAACGTAGGCGCGCGCAAATACGACAGAGTATGGAAGACGCTGGGGCTCTCCGTCATGATGGTGACAGTCATTGGATTGGTACTGGGCATCGGCGTTTATTTTGCAGGACCTGTATTGCTGCGACTCTACACAGACAGCCCGGAGGCCATTGAAAAGGCGCGTGTCCGTATGCTCTATGTCTGCGCACCGTACTTTACCTGCGGACTTATGGATACACTCGTCGGATCGCTGCGCGGAATCGGGGCGTCGGTCGTTCCGATGGTCGTATCGTTATCCGGATGCTGCGTCTTCCGCCTGATCTGGATCTATACCGTCTTTGCGGCGCATCACACGCTTGACACGCTGTACATCGTCTATCCGCTGTCGTGGGTCATCACAGCAGTCACGCATTTCATCTGTTTTATCATCATTTTCAGACGGCTCCGCAACAGGGCAGGAGCATGAGGGAGGATAACATGAAGGTTTTGTTTATCGGAGGCACCGGCACGATCAGCATGGCGATCACACGGCAGCTGCTTGCATCCGGCAACGAGGTATGGCTTCTGAACCGCGGAAACCGAAACGATGGCCTTGCCGGCAAAGTGCATTTTATCAAAGGCGACAACGAGAACGACCCGGAAGGCGTCAAAGAGGCGGACAAGGGCGAAACCTTCGACGTCATTGCTAACTTTATCGTAAAAACAAAGGCTCAGGCGGAAAGGGACGTGAATCTGTTCTCCGGTAAATGCCGGCAGTATATGACGCTGTCATCGTGTGCGGCCTATCAGAAACCGCTCTCCCATTACGTGATTTCCGAGAGTACCCCGCTTTCCAATCCTTTCCAGCAGTACGGGCGCGACAAAATCGAGGTCGAAAACGTGCTGAATCGTGCATACCGCGAATCTGGCTTTCCGATAACGATCGTGCGTCCGAGCCACACGTATGACGAACGCAAGCTGCCGCTTGCGATACGCGGGAACGGCAATTTTGCGGTCATCCGCCGGATGCTTGAAGGGAAACCGGTCCTGATCCAGGGCGACGGCACTTCGCTTTGGACGGTTACGCATAATTCCGACTTTGCGAAAGGCTTTATCGGTCTGATGATGAACATTCATGCAATCGGTGAGACTGTTCATATCACCTCGGATGAGTCCGTGACATGGAACCAGATCTATGCTGTGATCGCGGACGAGTTAGGTGTCGAACTGAAGCCGTACCACGTGGCTTCCGATTTTCTGGCTTCCGTCAGCAACACGGCAGACATCCACACGGGCCTTCTCGGCGACAAGTCGCCCACTGTTGTTTTCGATAATTCGAAGATCAAGCGTTTGGTGCCGGGCTTCGTATGCACGGTCCGCATGGACCAGGGCATACGCGATACAGTCAGATGGATCCTCGCGCATCCCGAAGCACAGGTCGATGATCCAGAATTCGATGCATGGTGCGACCGCGTCATCGCGGCTTTGGATCGCGCACGTGCCGAACTGCAGAACTGATCACGGACTAAATAACTGATCTAAGCAGGTCCCGAAAGGGACCTGCTTTTCTATAGTTCCTGGCCCGTTCCCGACTCGGCAGAGGTGGCCTAAACGGACGTAACAAAGGTAAAAGATAGAGGTATACAAGCAGAGTGCAGGGTGTATAATGGCCTCGGGAGGATAGAATAATGAAATGGTACAAGGAAGCGATCGGCTACGAGATCTATCCATTCAGTTTTATGGACGCAAACGGCGACGGCTACGGCGACCTCAGGGGAGTAATCGACAAACTGGATTACTTGGAGAAACTGGGCATCGGACTGATCTGGCTGTGCCCGATATTTGATTCGCCGCTTGAAGATTTCGGCTATGATGTATCGGACTTTTACCGTGTTAATCCTTTGCTTGGGACGAATGAAGATTTGAAAGAACTGATTGATCAGGCGCACGGAAAGGGCATCCGGGTGATTATTGACCTTGTTCTGAATCATGTGTCAAGCGAGCATGAATGGTTCAAAAAGGCTGTAAAAGAACCCGGAGGACCGTTCCATGACTACTTCATTTTTCGCAAGCCCGTAATAAAAAACGGAAAACGGCAGCCGCCGAATAACTGGATGGGCTTTTTCTCGGAAAGCGTATGGACATATGTACCGGACTTGGATGAGTATTACTTTCACCTTTTTTCTGAGCACATGCCGGATCTGAACTGGGAGAATCCGCTCCTTCGGGAAGAAATGTACCGTGTCGCGCGGCATTATCTGGATATGGGCGTGGACGGCTTTCGGATGGATGCGATCGCACATCTTGCAAAAGACACTTCTTTTATTGATGCTGACGGCGGAGACCTCGTGCTGGATACTTCGAAGTTCTCGAACAGAGAGAGGCTGTTTGATTACCTTGCAGAGTTTAAACAGGAGGTCACGGACCGGTATGAAGATATCCTGACGGTCGGCGAAGTCGGCGGAGAGGTCAGTACGGACGGAGCGATCCGCTATGCGGACCGGAGATCGGGAAGCCTCACGATGGTCTTCAATTTCGACACGTGTTGGGAAAACGGCGCATACGGCTCGGTCTGGAAGGCAGATGATGAGATCACAACTAACGTGGTCAATCTGAAGGCGCTGCTCAAAAAATGGTACGAAAAGTGTCACGGATGCTGCGACATGCCATTGTATTGGATGAACCACGACCATCCGCGCGTCGTCAGCCAGTATGGCAGTATGAAGTATCATGACCGAAGCGCGAAAATGCTTGCAACGGTGCTTCTGTTTCTGTACGGGACGCCGTTCCTGTATCAGGGCGAAGAGCTGGGTATGACGAATGTGGACTATGAGAAAGCTGAAGACTTCAGTGCTGACGTAGGTTCATGGAATTTTGTGAAAAGTCATCCCGAGATCCCGAATGATGTCATACTTCGCTTTTTAAGAAGAACGAGCCGCCTGAACGCAAGGACGCCCATGCAGTGGACGGGTGGTGCATATGCAGGCTTCTCGTGTGTGCCGCCTTATATCCCGGTGAATGGGAACTGCAGGCTGATCAACGCGGAAACTCAGGAGAAGGACCCTGACTCTGTGCTGAACTATTACAGGAAGGCGGTTGCTCTCCGAAAAGCATTGAACGGATTCGTCGTAAACGGTAAGCTTAGATTCCTCAAAGAACGGGACCCTGATCTTATGATCTACACACACCGGCTTGGAAAAGAGGCGGTGACTGTCATTGCAAACTTCAGAGAGGAGGAGCGGACCGTCCGCATCAGAAGCGGGCAGGAATGCCTGCTTTCGAACGCCCCGTTTACGATCGAAGACGGGAAAGTGAAGATACCGCCGTTTGCCTGTTTTTTGCTGAAAAAACTCGAAAAAAGTGTGAATTAATTATTGATTATTGCTAAATAATCTGTTAATATGATCCTAGAAATCGTTTTCCCACAGATGGAAGAAGCCTACTAATATGATCAGCAATGACAGAACTGGTTACCGATCATAACGGCAGTTGCTGGAAAGGTCATCAGAATGGCAGAAAAAACCGGAATCAAAAAGATCGCCGAAATGGCCGGCGTATCTGCCGGTACCGTCTCAAAGGTGCTGAAGAATTATCCGGGCATCTCCGAAGAGACCAGGAAGAGAGTCCTGGAAGTGGTCGAGCAGACCGGCTATATCCCGAATACCGTTGCAAGCGCGCTGTCTTCAAAGAACAATAACCGCATCGCGCTGTTCATTTATGTAAACGACCGGCGCCAGCAGATCGACGAGATCAATATGCTTTACATCCTTGGAGCCTTTGATAAGGCACGGAGTGAGAGCCTGGAACTTGTAACAGTGTTCAACGCGACGATCGAGCAGTTATCTCCGGAGGAAACGGTCCGGTATTTCCGGTCGATCCACGTGGGCACGGTCATCGTCTTTGGCATGAACAAGAACGACACAAAGATCCGCTACCTTGCGCGGGAGACCGATATGAAGATCGTGGTCGTCGATGCATTGTTGGAAGGGGATAACGTTTCTTCGGTCATGATCGACCATTTCCAGGGTCAGTACGATACGGCGGACAGAATATGCAGCCGCAAAGACAAGGTGCTTTACATAAAAGGCAAAGAGGACGGCTTCGTTACCGACATGCGCCTTCAGGGAATGCGGAAGCTTGCCAAAGACAAGGATCTGGACCTGCATGTGGTGAACGGGGACTTCTCGGAAGGCAGGGCATTTGAGATCGTGAAGGAACTGGAGGACCGATATGACGCGATCGTATGCGCCAGTGATCTGATGGCGATCGGCGCACGCAAGGCGCTGCCGAAGGACTCGAAGACAAGGCTTTCCGGATTCGACGGCATACGGCTGATGGAATATACGGCGGACGATGTCATCACCTGCCGCCAGGACTTTTATCATATCGGGAATGTCGCGGTGGAAGCGGCAGAAAAACTGATGCAGGGCGGGAAAGGAGAACAGATCATCGTACCTTATAAGGTAACGAAGATCCACAGGACCG
>JAEEGL014979551.1_pt1 | contig 13893 bp, 9 predicted proteins | sample 9134231 | NCBI WGS metagenome assembly JAEEGL01 (sample SAMN16246548, study PRJNA631951) | gut metagenome | biome: gut microbiome; feature: rumen; material: fiber-attached | host: Bos | place: Iran: Karaj | collected 2018-10
GGTCACGTGGTTGGCGCAGGTGTAGAGCACGCTGAATATGAAGCCGCTGGGTATCGTGAGCCAGGGCTTCCACAGCACGAATATTACCAGCGCCACGCTCAGCCAGCCCAGGCCCTCTATCGTCTTGTACGCCTCGTTCGAGCCCATCCAGTCCACTATGTAGTAAAGCCCGCCCAGACCCGCCACGCCGCTGCCGAGTATCGTGGCCAGGTATTTGTAGCCGCTCACGTTTATGCCCGCGGCGTCCGCGGTGGCGGGGTTCTCGCCCACGGCGCGCAGGTTCAGCCCCACGCGCGTGCGGCTGAGCACGTATGACGCGAGCAGCGCGATTATGACCGCGATAAAGAACAGTATGCCCAACATCTGCAATTTGTCGCTGCGCGCGGCGAAGGGAAAGCGGAAGTATTGCACCGCCCGGGTGAGCCGGTCGTCCTTCATGTTGATTATGTCTTCCTTGAGCATGAGCACCTTCATGAGCCCCCCGCCGAAGGTGGTCATCGTAAGCCCCGTCACGTTCTGGTTGGCGCGCAGCGTGACCGCGAAAAAGCCGTACAAAAGCCCCATGAGCCCGCCCATCGCGAACGCGCCGAGTATGCCGAGTATCACGATGAGATACGGCGGCAGGTTCGAGTTCATGGCGATGCTTATCAGCATGCAGCCGCCCGCGCCGCCCATGCACATCACGCCCGGGATGCCCAGGTTCAGGTGGCCCGCCTTTTCGGTGATTATCTCGCCGGTCGAGCCGAAAACGAACGTGGCGCTCAGCGCGAGCGAGTCGATAAGGAAGTTTAAAAAGTGGCTCATTTTACCGCCTCCTCGCCGCCGCGCCGGCTGAGCCTGAGCTTGTAATTCACGAAAAACTCGCTGCCGATAATAAAAAACAGCACTATGCCTATAAACACGTTGGGCAGTGAGGACGCGACGCTGTAATTCGTGGCGATCTTGCTCGCGCCGTTGTTCAAAAACACCACTATGCCCGCCGTGACTATCATGAACGCGGGGTTGAAGCGCGCCAGCCACGCCACGAGTATCGCGGTAAAGCCCTTGCCGTTCACGCTGCTTTCCGTGCTCACGCTCCTGTCCACCTGGGCTATCAGCCAGCCCGCGAGCCCGCACAGCACGCCGCTTACGAGCATGGTGCGGATGATGACCTTCTTTACGCTTATGCCAACGTAGCCCGCGGTGCGCGTGGACTCGCCCACCACGCTTATCTCGTAGCCGTGCTTGCTGTAGCGCAGGTATATGAACAGTATCGCGGTGACCGCAAGCACTATCACGCCCACGGTCAGGCTGTCGCTCAGGTTTTGGGTGATGTTGAACTTTTCGCCGGGCTTGTCTATCGAGGGTACTTTGACGTTTGTAAACAGCTGCACGAGCCTGCCGCTCGAAAGCGACTTCATGGAGCCCGAGCTGCCCTTGGCGTTGGTCAAGAAGCGCACTATGCAAAACGAGGTCAGGAAACTGGCCACGTAGTTCATCATCAGCGTGAACAGCGTCTCGTTCGTGTTCCATTTGGCCTTGAACAGCGCGGGCAGCAGCGCCCACACCGCGCCCGCGAGCGCCGCGCCGAGCAGCATGATTATCGCGAGCTGCCAGTCGGGCAGGGCCACGTTTTTGTCGAAGCTGCCGCCCAGGTGATAGTTCAGCATTATCGCGGCCAGCGCGCCTATCAGCGTCTGCCCCTCGGCGCCTATGTTCCAAAAGCGCATTTTGAACGCGGGCGCGAGCGCGAGCGATATGCACAGAAGTATCGACAGATCCTTTATAAAGCTGATCAGCTTGCGGTTGGTGGTAAACGAGCCCTCGATAAAGCAGTCGTAAAACTCCTTCAGGCCGGTTTTGTCGAATTTGAGGTCCTTTATCAGCAGGCTCGCGGCGAGGCCGCAGCACAGCATGCCCAAAGCGAACGCGATTAAGCGTATCAGCATCGCCAGGGCAATGTTCATGCGTTCGCGCTTTACGAGGTGAAAAAGCGGAACGCTCAGGACAGATGATAATTTAGCCATGCCGCCTTAACTCCTTTTGCTTATTCGCTTGGTCATCAAAAAGCCGAGCTGATCCTTCGTGACGCTACGCGCGTCCACTATCCCGGTCACTTTGCCCGAGTTCATCACAAGTATCCTGTCGCAAAGCTCCATAAGCACGTCCAGATCCTCGCCCACGTATATCACCGCCGTGCCCGTCCGTTTCTGTTCGTCCAGCAGCTTGTATATAAGATACGAGGAGTTTATGTCCAGCCCGCGCACGGGGTAGGCGGCCATGAGCACCTTGGGCGAAGACGATATTTCCCTGCCCACGAGCACCTTTTGCAGGTTGCCGCCGGACAGGCGCCTTACGGGGGATCTGAGGGAAACGGTGTTGACGCCTAAGCTGCTCACCACGTCGTGCGCGAGCTTGCGCGGGCGGCGTTTGCTGAGAAACAGCGGTCCGCCCTTTCTGTAGGAGCGCAAAAGCATGTTGTCGGTTATGCCCATGTTGCCCACCAGCCCCATGCCCAGCCTGTCCTCCGGCACGAAGGACAGCTTTACGCCCAGGTCGCGTATCTCGAGCGGGGTCTTGTCACGCAGGTCCATTATCTCGTCGCCGTTGAAGAGTATCTTTTCTTCCTTAACCTCGCGGCGTATCTGCGCGCGGCTCTTGCCCTTAAGGTCGACCGCGCTGCCGTCAGGATAGTGGAAGCAGCGCTCGGCGGCCAGTTTCTTTATCTGCCTTAAGTTTTTGTGGAAGAATGTCACCGGCCTGTCCTTTTTGGGATTGGTAAAGATTATCTGCCCCTTTTCGGGCTTTATTATGCCCGCGATCACGTCCAGCAGTTCCCGCTGCCCGCTGCCGGCTATGCCCGCGACGCCCAATATCTCGCCGCCGTTTGCCTTGAACGACACGTTGTCAAGCACGGTCGCGCCTTCCTCGTTTCTGAGCGTCAGGTGTTTTACGGTGATTCGCGGCCGCGGGTTGACAGGCTCGGAGCGCTGTATGTTCAGATCCACTTTATAGCCCACCATCATGTCGGTGAGCGCCTGTATGGAGGTTTCCGAAGTGTTCACGGTGGCGATATGCTTGCCCTTGCGCATGACCGCCACGCGGTCGCTTACCTCCATGACCTCGTTTAATTTGTGCGTGATTATTACCACGCTTTTGCCGTCGGCGGCCATGCGGCGCAGCACCGCGAACAGCTTTTTTATCTCCTGGAGGGTGAGCACCGCTGTTGGCTCGTCGAGTATAAGTATGTCCGCGCCCCTGTAGAGCACTTTTATTATTTCCACGGTCTGCTTCTGGCTGACCGACATATCGTATATCTTCTGTTTGGGATCTATCTCGAAACCGTAACGCGCGGCGATCTCGGACACTTTCGAGTTCACCTGCGAAATGTTGTATTTGCCTTCTTCGTTAAGCCCCAGCACTATGTTCTCGGCGGCCGTAAATATGTCTACGAGCTTGAAATGCTGGTGTATCATGCCGATTTTGTATTTGTAGGCGTCCTTGGGCGAGCGTATGGTGACGCTCTGCCCGTCAACGAGTATGCTGCCCCGGTCGGGAAAGTATATGCCCGCCGCCATGTTCATCAGCGTGGTCTTGCCGCAGCCGTTTTCGCCCAAAACGGACAAAACCTCGCCGTGGCGCACGTCGAGCTCCACGTCGTCGTTTGCCAGCACGTGGCCGAAGCTTTTGGATATGTTTTTGAATTCGAGCGCGGGAATTTGCCGTGTCTGAGACATTTGTGTTCCCCCGTAAAAAAGCGTGTGTGAGCGCTTCAAAATAAAGGAGCCGTCAGCCCCATAAACCCCTATGAGGGACGCAGCCGACAGCTTCGTCCCTCATAGCGTAAAACGTTTGGTTTAGAACATCGCGTTGAGCAGCTCGATGCCGTCGATCCTCACGTCGAAGTAAGGCGCGGAGCGGAAGCCTTCGGCACTTTCGTGGAAGTAGCCGTCGAACACGACGTTGGTGTCGGGAGTGAACGCGTCGTCGGTGTCGACGTCGGCAAGATAGCTGTCGAGCGCGGCGCCGTCAACGGTGATGAAGTTCTCCCTGGCGGTGTCGAACACCTTGATGCTGCCGTCGATGAGGCCGGCCTTGATCTCTTCAACCTTGGCCACGGTGCCTTCGGCCGCGACATTTTCGTTGATCTCGGTCAGCACTACGCTGCCGGAATCGATGGTGCCGGTCCAGTCGGTATCGATGGCTTCGCCCGCGGCGACCTGCTTGCAGGCGTAGATCAGGTAGGGAGCCCAGTCGATGCGGCTGGCCACGATGAATGTGTTGGGGCAGCTGCCTACGGTGGAACCGTTGTAGCTCACGTTGGGAATGCCCGCGTTTTCACAAGCGGTGGGCGCGCCCATTGAGTCGGCGTGCTGGGAGATAAGATCGCAGCCCAGGTTGATCAGCGCTTCGGCGGCGGCCTTCTCGGCCATCTCGTCGTACCAGGAACCGGTGAACTGAACCTTCATTATGACGTCGGGGCACACGCTCTTGGCGCCCAGATAGAAGGAGGTGTAACCGGAGATAACTTCGGCGTAGGTGAACGCGCCGACGTAGCCCATCATGGGCACTTCGCCCTTGAGCTTGCCTTCGGCCTTGATCTGCTCGAGCTTGAGTCCCGCGGCGACGCCGGCGAGATAGCGGCCTTCGTAGATGGCGGCAAACGCGTTGTGGAAGTTGTCAAGACCTTCTGTGTGAGCCATGGTACCGGTGGCATGCAGGAACTGCACATCGGGGAACTCCTTGGCGGCCTCGATCATGAAGCTTTCATGGCCGAAGCTGTCGGCGAAAACGATGTTGCAGCCGTCGTCGGCCAGTTCGCACGCGGCGTCGTAGCAGGCGGAGGACTCGGGAACGTTCTTTTTGACGACCACTTCGATGTTGAGCGCGTCGGCAACGGCGTTAGCGGCGTTAAGGAAGTTCAGGTCGTAGGTGGAATCTTCGTCGTGCAGCAGGATGACGCCCAGCTTCACTTTGCCGTTCAGGTCGGGCTGCGCCTCTTCGGCAGCGGCGAACGCGGTCAGGCAGAGCATAAGCGCGAGAGCCAGAGCAAGAATTTTCTTCATAAGAAACATCCTCCCTAATATTATTCCGTAGGAATGAGTAAATTATACTCCGCACGGCGAACATATAAAACGTAAAAACGGGAAATTCGCGGTTAATTTCCGAACATTATATAAAAACTCCGCCGCATAATTCGTTTGTTTTGCCCATTCGGCAGGGTTAATTTCATTTTGCGCGCGCGTTTTCCGTTGAAAAATAAACATTCATGCGTTATACTGTGTGCCATCAGCATTTCGGAGGCTAAAAATGGGCGTTAAAGTAGCAAAATTCGGCGGTTCCTCGCTCGCGGACGCCGCGCAGTTCAAAAAAGTAAAAAACATACTCTTAAGCGATCCCGACCGCAAATACGTCGTGCCCAGCGCGCCGGGCAAGCGCTTTAAAAACGACGACAAGATAACCGACCTGCTGTACAAGTGCTACCGGCAGGTGGAAAAGGGCGGAGACTTCCGCGCCGCGTTTTCCATCATAGAAGAAAGATACCGCCAGATCGCGTTCGATTTGGCTTTGGACATAGACATAGACGCGCTGCTCGACCAGACCGGCGCGGACATACGGCGCGTCGCCACGCCGGACTTCGCTGCCAGCCGCGGCGAGTATTTAAACGGCGTGCTGCTCAGCGCGTATCTGGGCTGGGACTTTATCGATCCCAAAAACTACATCAAGTTCGACCGCCAGGGCGTGTTCGCCGAGGAATGGACAAACGAGCTTTTGGGCGGCGAGCTTAAGCACCACGAGCACGCGGTCATACCCGGCTTTTACGGCTCCGTGCCCAACGGCGAAATACGCACCTTCTCGCGCGGCGGCAGCGACATAACCGGCGCGGTGGTTGCGCGCGCGGCCAAGGCCGACATGTACGAAAACTGGACCGACGTTTCCGGCTTTTTGATGGCCGACCCGCGCATAGTCGAAAATCCCAAAGAAATCCGCCATTTAACATACGCGGAATTGCGGGAGCTCAGCTACATGGGCGCCACGGTGCTGCACGAGGAGAGCATCTTCCCCGTGCACAAGGCGGGCATCCCCACCAACATCCGCAACACCAACGACCCCGCGCACCCGGGCACGCTCATACTCGAAAAGCCCGTGGAAGGCGCGCAGGGCGCGATAACCGGCATCGCGGGCCACAAAAATTTCAGCCTCATCTCAATAGAAAAAGCCATGCTCAACAGCGAAAAGGGCTTTTGCCGCCGCGTGCTGAGCGTGCTCGAAGACTTTGATATCTCCATCGAGCACATGCCCACGGGCATCGACACCGTGTCCGTAGTCGTAGCCGACAGCGAGATAAAAGACCGCAAAAGCGAGATCACCCACCGCATAAAAGAGGTCTGCCAGCCCGACCACATCGATATTTCGAGCGGCATCGCGCTGATCGCCACAGTGGGCGTGGGCATGGTGCGCTCCCCCGGCACCGCCGCCAAGCTCTTCGCCGGCTTGCACAAAGCGGGCGTCAACGTGCGCATGATCGATCAGGGCTCCAGCGAGTTAAACATCATAGTAGGCGTCGACACCGCCGACTTCGACCGCGCCGTCCGCGCGATCTACACGGCGTTCAACGGGTAAATTATCGCATATACAAAGCAGGCTTCCGTGAGCTCGGAGGTCTGTTTTTTATTCAGATGCTCAACGGCTTCCCCATTTTTCTTGACTTTCTGCGTTCTTGATGCTATAATGCGTTGCGAATAGTAACAGCGAAAGAGGTAATTTACAATGAAAAAGACACTTTGCTTCTTCTTGACCGTGTTGTTTCTCTTGTTCTCAGCTTTCTGTGAGAGCGACAACTGGACTTGTCCCTCCTGTGGTACTTCTTCAAGCGGAAACTTCTGTTCGAACTGCGGAACAAAGAAACCCGAAGTAAAGAACGACGGCTGGACTTGTCCCTCCTGCGGCACGATATCCAACGGTAATTTCTGTTCGTCTTGCGGAGCAAAAAAGCCTGAAAACAATTCAGATGCAGACGGTATTGCTTTTGAAAACATTCCTGTTACGATACATATCGATTTTGATGAAAACGCTATGTTTTCGACATATGCCGTCGAAATGTATATAGACGACACGTTTATCGTCAAAATGGATCACGGTAAAAACTATGACGGCGAACTGGAAGTAGCACCCGGAGAACACAATGTTCTGTTCTGTAAAGCCGGTTCAACGAAAGTGACCGGCACATGCAGTTTCGAAATTACGGAACCTTCGGCGTTCTCCTGCAATATCCACGCAAACAACGATAAAGTGACCATAAGCAAAGTTAAGCTTGTTGCAAGTGAAGGTCCAACTGTTATTGAGGTAAACGGACGTACAGAACTCGATTTGACTATTGACTTCCGTAGGAACGCCGCATTCTCGACATATGATGTAGATTTGTTCTGCGATGACGTTTTTATCACAACAATGCCTCACGGCGAAGGTTTTCATGGAGTTTTACTGGTGTCTGAAGGAATTCACACCTTAAAGTTCAACGAGCATGGCAATAGCTCAAAAAACGGAAAAGCCGAATTCAGCGTCAACGGGAAAACATCATTCTCATGCCACATTGAAGCAACGAGAAACGGTGTCATTATTTCAGATAAAAGGCTTAATGACAGTGACAGTAACAATTTGGTCAATAAAAGCGATTATATCAAAGCCTGTGAGACCGTCCAATATGAAAAAGTCGAGAGAAATCCCGAGAATTATAAAGGCAAAAGGATAAAAGTATCTGGAACTGTGATTCAAGTAATAGAAGGAGATTCCGGTTCTGTTACAATGCGCGTCAGCGACGCAAATGGCGATATTTGGTATATTACATATAAAAGAGCAGACGCTGAATCACGCATACTTGAAGATGACCGCATAACGATCTACGGAGAATGCAGGGGTACAGTGTCGTACACAACGATATTTGGCGGTTCGGTTACCATTCCCGGTATAAATGCGTTATTTATCGATATCAAGTAAGTACTTATCAGTCTGACAAGACGGGCGGCATTTTACCGCCCGTCTTTTGCTGTGCCGCCCACGCCGCAAAGTTAAACGTTCAGCCGGTCGATTTAATTAGAAAATGTGTATTTATACCCGTTCTCGCGGCAGTACTGCAGGGCGTAGGAATCGCGGTCAACCGTAAACATCAGCGAATCGGGGCAGCCATAAAAAGCGGTATCACCGATAGACGTGACGCTGTCGGGTAGCATCACGGCGGTCAAGCCCTCGCAAAAAGAAAACGCATAATCGCCTATCGTCTTGACGCTGTCCGGGATCGTCACGGCAGCCAGGCTCGTACAATAATAAAACGACATATCGCCGATTGACGTAACGCTGTCGGGGATCGTCACGGCGGTCAGGCTCGTGCAAGCAGAAAACGCGGATTTACCGATGGACGTTACGCTTTCCGGGACAGTCACGGCGACCAGGCTCGCGCAACCGGAAAACGCACCGTTGCCGATGGACGTTACGCTATCCGGGATAGTCACGGCGGTCAGGCTGCGGCGTCCGGAAAACGCGCCTTCACCGATGGAAGTCACCGTATATCCGTCCAGCTCAGACGGAATGTCGAGCGCTTCGGCTTCGCCTCTGTACTTCGTTATCTCCGCATTATTCCGGTTGACACTCTGTATGATATCATCCGCTTCGCTTATCAGCGCGCTCGTCGCTCCGTCCAGGCGCGCATAGAGCTCGTCCGTGACTTCCCTGACCCGATCATCGTCAAAATCGAGCTTGGCTTTGAGCATCACAGCGGTGCGCTCGATGTATATGTCGGCGGCGCGCCTGATTACCTGCTCTTCGCTCAGCCCATTATAGTAATCGCTTTTTATTTGAGCGTTGACTTCTGCGCGCTTGTTGTTGATTATCCGATCCACAAACAGGCTGTCGTAGATTCTAAGCTCCCTTTCACTGAGCTGATCGGTTATAAGTATGTCGCACAGGCTTTGGTATATGAATCCCGGCACGCCGCACTGAGGCGCAAAACTCCGCCCGTTCATTTCACCCTGAAACAGTTTTATGCGTCTGCCGGCTATGCGAATGCCGTCTGCAAGCAGCGCGTATTCATAGTCCCCGCTTTTGAATATCTCGCGCTCTTCGCTCTCTTCCGCGACTGAGCATATGGAGATCACGAGCAGGGCAAGGGCAAGCAAAACGAGCAGCTTTTTCATTTGAACAACCGCCTTTCGATTATTGTACCGTCTGCGGCAATTATACAGAGCTTTTCGCGCGCTGTCAAGAAAAGCAACGCCGCGGAGTTTTCGTCCGCGGCGTTGTTTGCGCTTATACTCAGTCGTCCAGGAAGTTCTTTTCGCCGATGTATTCGGCGTAGGCGGGGTAGTAGACCACTTCGTACTGTCTGAGCTGTTCGAGTATTGCCTGGTAGCGGGCTTCGGCGACCAGGTCCTCGTGGATGGACTGCCTGATCTCGTCGGTGAGCTCTTTGGCGCCGCCGGGCACGTCGTTTAAGTAGTACAGGATGTGCACGCCGTAGTTGGTCACCACGGGCTCGCTCACATCGCCGGGCATCTGCATTTTTTCGGAGAAGGAGCCCTTTGTGAATTCATCCACGTACATTATGCCGTTCGCATGCACCTGATAGCCGGTTTTGAGGTTATCCTCGTTCTGCATGCCGGGATCGATGTTGTATTTGGGGATGAGCTCCTCGAAGGGCGTGCCCGCATCGATGGCGGCGTAGATCTCGTCTAAGGTATCCTTAACGGAGTCCTTTACCGCTTCCGCGGCGAGCTGCTTGGCTTCGCCTTCCTCGGCCTGCTCGTAGGCGTTGAGCAGATCCTCGTCGGCGCTGATCAGTATGTGCAGTATGCCGCGATAGCCTTCGGGCGTCCAGTAGCTTTCGCCGCCCTGATACATCACGTTGTATTCGTAGGCGCCCACATTGCCCTCGTAGGCAGCCCTGTCCTCTTCGACGAGCCTGGCAAACTCGGTCATGATCTCGTCGTCGGAGACTTCGGGCTCGAGGCTGTTCTGGTAGGCCCTGTACGCGTCGGCGGTGAGCTGCTGATTTATGTAATAGTCGCGAGTGTAGCCCATGGAGGCGTAGTATTCCAGCGCCTGCTTCTCGGCGTCTTCGTCGGTGCCCTCAAAGCCTTCCTGCGACTTTATCTCGGCCACCTGCTCGTCCACGTAGCTGTCAAACTCCGCGCCGTATTTGATGACGGCCTCGTCATAGCCCTCGCCCAACAGCTCTTCAACGCGCCCCGCGGTCAGAAGCTTCGCGCCCACGTCGTTTAAAAGCAGGTACTGCAGGGAATCGAGCTCGTCGAAGTAGTAGCCCAGCATGCCGTACTGATAGTACATATATGTAAGCTGGGAATAATACTCGACTTCGTCCTTGTACACGTTTTCGCCGCCCACACTCATGAGCACCACGCGCTCCTCGCTTTCGGCGGTCGCTTCGGCTTCGGCAGCTTCTTCGGTCGCTTCGGCTTCGGTGACCTCTTCGGTAATTTCGGCGGTTTCCGCCGTTTCGTCGGCGGGCGCGGCCTCCATATGCGCGGCGCCGAGCGCCAGCAGCAGCGCCAGCATAAGGCAGATCAGTTTGAATGTCTTTTTCATGGCTTTCTCCCTTTCCCAAATCGCACAGGCGATCATTTTCTTGTTTTATTATATGCCCGGCGGCGCTCAACGTCAATACCGGGCGGTCACGTTTAAGATTTATTCAGATTTTTTGGCGTCTTAAAGCCGCCTGAACACGGGTATGCTGTCTATGGGCGCAGGCGCGGTGACGTACGCGCCGCCTTTTAACGTTTCGCCCGTGCGTATGTCCTGCCAGCTGCCTTCGGGCAGGTACACGCGCCGCTGCCTCGCCCCCGCCTCGAGCACGGGCGCGACCAAATATTTGTCGCCGAACATGTACTGATCCGACAGCGTCCAGCAGACCTCGTCCTCCGGGAACTCGTAGAACATCGCGCGCATGAGCGGGCTGCCGTTTGCGCTCGCCTCGGCGTAGAGCGTCTCGATGTAGGGCTTCAAATCCTGCCTGAGGCGGTAGTTTTTGAGCATTATCTCCTGCATTTCCTCGCCGTAGGACCACATCTCGTTGGGCTGACCCGTGTGCAGATAGCCGCCGCCCCAATCCCTGTCGTCAAGCTGCGGGATGGTGAAGGGCTCCCTGTCGCCGTGCAGGCGCATTACCGGCTCGAACACAGCCCACTCGTACCAGCGCGCGAGCAGCTCCTTAAATTCGGGATCGAACACGTTGCCCTCCATGAAGCCGCCTATGTCCGTGTTCCACCAGGGGATGCCCGCGATGCCCATGTTGAGCCCCACCTGCACCTGGTCGCGCAGAGACTCCCAGCTGCTGGGCACGTCGCCGCTCCAGAGCACGTTGCCGTATTTCTGGCTGCCCGCCCAGCCCGAGCGCAGCAGGTTGACCGCGGGTTTGCCCGCTTTCGTCATCGGCTCGAAGTACGCGCGCGAATACCACTGGGGATACAGGTTGCTCACTTCCAGCGCGGGACCCGCGTGATAGCGGAAATTGTCGAAGTCGTACTTGGTAAGGTCGGGCTCGGAATTGTCCAGCCAGAAATAGTCTATGCCCAAATCCGCGTAGTTCTGTTTGCATTTTTCCCACACGTACGCGCGCGTTTCGGGGTTGAACGGGTCTATCTGCACGCAGTCGCCCTGATAGTCGTATGTCTGCATCGCGCCCCTTTCGGTGCGCATGAGCAGCCCGCGCTCCGCCATCTCGGCGAAGTTTTCGCTGCGCCTGTCGACCGAGGGCCAAACGGACACCATGACCTTTGTGCCCATCGAATGAAGCTCGTCCACCATCGCCTTTACGTCGGGCCAGTAGGTCTTGTCGAACTTCCAGTCGCCCTGCACGGTCCAGTGGAAAAAGTCGATGACTATCACGTCGAGCTTTACGCCCAGCTGCTTATAGCGGCGCGCGACCGAGAGCACCTCGTCCTGAGTGCGGTATCTGAGCTTGCACTGCCAAAAGCCCATCGCGTCGGAGGGCATCGCGGGCGCCCTGCCAGTAACGCCGGTGTAGCTTTTAAGTATCTGTTTGGGGGTGTCGCCCACGGTGACCCAGTAATCCATCTGCTTGCACGCCTCGGCGCACCACTCGGTCACGTTTTTGCCGAAGGTGACCCTGCCCACGGCGGGGTTGTTCCACAAAAAGCCGTAGCCGAGGCTCGAAAGCGCAAAGGGCACCGTAGTCTGGCTGTTTTTCGGCTTGAGCTCCAGCATGCGGCGCTTTAAGACCATGTAAGGCTGCTGGTAGCCGCCCATGCCGTATATCTTTTCGCCGTCGTTGGGCTCGAATCTCACCTCCAGGCGGTAGTCGCCCGCCGTGTAGGGCGTCCACTGCCGCGCGGGAATCTTTAAGCAGTGGCTTTCGCGCGTGGCGAGCCCGCCGTAAAAGCGGTGCTGCTCGCCCAGTATCCGCCTGCCGTCTTTGAATATGCTTATCACGCCCGAGCGGTTCACTTTCGCGCTTATCCTGCCGTTGGTTATGAGCGCGTATTGATTTTGGCTTATATTGCCGTCGCCCTCGCGCCAGGGCTCGCTGAGCAGCTCGATCTTGGCCTTTGTTTCCGGCACGCTCTCGGTGAGCGCCCAGTTCTCGTCGTTAAGGGCGGCAAACATGGTTGAGCGCACCCTCAGGGAATTTTCGCCCCAGGGCCGGATCTCTACCGTCTCGCCCTGCCGCGCGCACACCAGCGCGCCGTTTTCAACTGAAAATCTCATCCGTCCGCCTCCGTTTTTTTATTTGTATATCCGCGCGCCGGGCCTATTTGTGGTATCTTTCGCCGGCGTTTATCTTTTCGGCGCGGTAGAGCTGCTCGAGCAGTATCACGCGCATCAGCTGGTGCGGGAAGGTAAGGCGCGAAAACGAGAGCCTTTCGTCCGCGCGCGCGAGCAGCTCTTTAGAAAGACCGTTGGAGCCGCCTATAACGAGCGCGGGCTGCTTTCCGGACACGGCAAGCCCGGCGCACCTCGCCGCGAATTCCTCGCTCGAAAGCTGCTTCGCGTCCACGCACAGCGCGATGACATAATCGGAAGGCTTTATGCGCTTAAGCAGCGCCTGCCCCTCGACCAGCAGCGCTTTTTCGACGTTTTTTAAGTCCTCGGGCTCGTCCGGCACTTCCGTAAGCTCGTATTTTCCGTAGCGCGCAAGCCGGGTAAGATATTCCGCGCAGGCGTCCTTTTGCCACTTTTCCCTGAGCGCGCCCACGCACAGCACGCGCACGTTCATTTCAGCACCCCGATCAGCGTGAGCAGCTCGGGCACGTAGAGCAGTATCGCCACTATGAAGCCGCAAATTATGACCGTGTACTCGAGCATGCTTTTTTCGGGGCCTTTGAGCGCGGGACGCCCGAAATGTTCGAGCCGGTTGACGCGTTTTATGCGGCGCAGCAGCAAAAACAGCAAAAAGCCGAACAGCGGGATGTATATGAATATGAGCCCAATGACGCCCGCCCAGCCGCCGACGGCCTGAAAAACGGTCTGCGACGATTCGGCGGAGGAGGACATATTGCCGATTATGAGCGCCATGGCGTTGTGTACGGTGTGGATTATTATGCCGGCAAACAGCGAGTCCGTTACTATCACCGCGTAGGCCAGCGCCGCGCCGCACACGAGCTGCGTGGGTATGCCCTCCACGCTCGAATGCGAGAGCACGAACAGCAGCGTGACTATCCAAAGCGCGCGCTTCGAGCCCTTTTCCTCCCAGGCGCTGAGCATAACGCCCCTGAACAGTATCTCCTCGCACACGGCGGGCAGTATCGCCACGCTCACCACGAGCCCCAACATCTCGCCCGCGCTTTCGGCATGGAACGAGGCGCCGCCCGAAAGCGTGCCGCCCAGCTTTTCGATTATCACCTGCCAGAGCGCGCCCGCGTATACGCACAGCAAAAAGCCCAC
>JAEEGL015277430.1_pt1 | contig 13893 bp, 13 predicted proteins | sample 9134231 | NCBI WGS metagenome assembly JAEEGL01 (sample SAMN16246548, study PRJNA631951) | gut metagenome | biome: gut microbiome; feature: rumen; material: fiber-attached | host: Bos | place: Iran: Karaj | collected 2018-10
AGCTGCTTGTGGAGGTCCTGGCAGCCGCAGATGAAGCGGACGGAGGCCATACCGTAGCCGCGGGCATCCATACCCTTCTTGGCGGCCTCAATGAGCTCGGGGTTGTCAGCCAGACCTAGGTATTTGTTGGCGCAGAAGTTGAGGCACTTCTTGCCCTTCACCATGATTTCGGCGCCCTGTGGGCTCTCGATGATACGTTCGTGTTTGTAAAGACCGGCAGCCTCGATGTCAGCCAGTTCTTTCTGCAGGTACTGTTGAAACTTAGTGTACATGATTATTAATGTGTTAATTTGTTAATTCGTCATTTTTTAAATCAAAATGCAAAAATACAAAAAAAACTTGACGCTGCAAAATTTTTTTGTTCACATGCGGACCTCGGTACCCCACATGAGTTTGTCACGGATGGCGGAAAAGAAATTCTGTGAGCTGATGCGGATGAGCTTGACAGTGAATGGGGATCGGGAGAGCTCGATGGTGGTGTCGCCCTGCAGGGTGTGGCGGTGAGAGTCGATGCCGAGGGAGAATTCGGGGCCTTGAAGAGAGAGCGTGATGTGGGCGGTGTCAGGGATGATGATGGGGCGGAGGGTGAGGGTGTGGGCGGAGATGGGAGTGATGGCGAAGCAGCGTGAGGTGGGGGTGAGGATGGGGCCGCCACAGGAGAGGGAGTATGCCGTGGAGCCCGTGGGTGTAGCCACGATGACGCCGTCGCCGGCATAGGTGGCCACATAATCACCGTCGACAAAGACCTGAGTGCGGAGCAGCGAGGCCTCCTCGCGACGGTGGACGAAGACCTCGTTGAGGGCGAATTTTGAATTCTGAATTTTGAATTCTGAATTCTGAATTTGGAGGAGGGTGCGTTCTTCGACGGTGAAACGGTTCTCCAAAAGGTCGGCGACGAGGGTGGAGAGGTTTTCCTTGCCGGCGGTGGTGAGGAAGCCCAGGTGACCGAAATTGATGCCTACGATGGAGGGGAGAGAGCCGCTGGGAGGGAAAGGCGAGGTAAAAGAGAGGAGCTGGACAGCGCTGAGGAGGGTGCCGTCGCCACCGATGGAGAAGAGGTAGTCGAAACTGTCGAGGGTGTCTCCATCCTTGATGATATACGTGGAAACACCGGCGCGCTTTAGTTCGGCGCAAAGGTAATCGAAAGCCGGAAGGTCGGCGGGGTCGATATGGCGGTAGTAGAGGGCTATTTTCATTTCTAGGGACTTTAAGGACTATTATTTCAATACTAGGATGGTGCCGGTGTAGGTTTTGATGGTGTTGGTGTTGTAGCGGCAGCGGATGGCGTAAGTGTAGACCCCTTGGGAGGTGGTGGCGGAGGGTGTCCAGCCAATGGTGGGGTCGGTGGTGCTGTAGACAAGGATTCCCTGCCGGTTGTAGATATACATTTCGAAGAGGTCGCCCTTGAGTCCGCGGAACCACGGGAGGAAGGTGCCATTGTCGGGGTTGCCAACTAGGACGGTGTTGGGGATGGCGACGGCGGGCGATGGCGGGTCGGGGGTGACGACACACTGAACGGCGGAGTATTTCTCGTTCATGTCGCAGGCATCGGTGACAGAGATACGATAGCAGTGGAGGGAGTCGAAGGGGTTGACGTCGTAGTCAGTGTAACTGTCGAGTGGGAGCGGCAAAGTGGTAATCGGAATCCAAGGGCTACCGTCGACGCTGCGCCAAAGGGTGTAGTGGTCGGGATGGTAGGAGGTGTCGGCGGAGAAGGTGAGCCGGATGCTAGTGGTGGCACTGTCGTAGGTGACGGTGTTGACATACAGAAAAGCGGAGGAATCGACGGTGAGGCGCGCCACGGCGACAACATTGGACTGCGAGACAAGACGGCCACCGGTGATGGTGTCGGGAAAGCCCACGGCATGCACCTTGAGCCATACGCGTGTGACTCTATCGTCGATATCAAACTGGTAGGCCAATGTACCGGCGCTGTCGGTACCGTAGCGGAAGGAGAAAGTCTCCTCAAGGGGTTCGAGTTTGGCCCAAAGCTGGTAGGAGGAGACCCCGCCTGGCATTCCCACATAAGGGGTCCAGGAGGCTGTGACCTCGGTAGAGCACTGTGGCACCGCAGCGGAGAGGACAATATTGCCGAAGGAGGGTGTCAGCGCGCTGACGTTGTAGACGCTGTCGAAGACATGGATGCGGTAGGTGTGCTGCTCGAGTGGGTTGTGGTCGAAGCAGATATAGTCGCTACTGGTGCGGCCGAAGACGGTGTCGTAGTCGAGACAGGGGGTGCCGGTGCAGATATGGTAACCCATGACATTGGAGTCGGTGCTGGGAGTCCAGGAGAGGACAATCTGATTGTCGACGACGGTGGCGAGCCAGCGGGTGACGGGGGCGACAGTGTCCTGGGCAAAGAGGGGAATGAAGAGTGAAAAATGAAGAATGATGAATTGGCTGACGCCCCAAAAAAGCGCAAGCACATTCTTCATTTTTTTTTCTTCATTCTTCATTCTTTTAGAAACTTTGCAGGGCTACCAGTTCGGCATAACGGCCGTTATGTGCCATGAGTTCGGCGTGGGTGCCTTGTTCGACGATGCGGCCGTGGTCGAGGACCACAATATTGTCGGCTCCCACGATGGTGGAGAGGCGGTGGGCGATGACGATGGCCGTGCGGTCGCGTAGCACTTCATTGAGGGTGGCCTGAAGAAGGCGTTCGTTCTCGGTGTCGAGTGCCGAGGTGGCCTCGTCGAGGATGAGGAGGTCGGGGTTGAGGAGCAGTGCGCGAGCAATGCTGATGCGCTGCCGCTGGCCACCGGAGAGGAGGCTGCCACCTTCGCCGAGGGAAGTCTGGTAGCCTTGTGGGAGGCCGAGGATGAAATCGTGCGCCTGTGCCGCCTTGGCGGCGTTTTCTATTTCTTCCTGCGTGGCATCGGGTCGTCCGAAGGCGATGTTGGCGGCCACAGTGTCGTTGAAAAGGAGGGTGTCCTGTGCCACCACACCGATGCGGCTGCGGAGGACAGAGAGGGGCAGGGTGCTAATGTCGGTGCCTTCGAGCAGTATCTGACCTTCGGTGCAGGGATAGAAGCGGCAGAGGAGGTCGGCGATGGTTGACTTGCCGCTGCCGGAGGAGCCGACAAGCGCCAACGTTGTTCCACGTGGAACATCGATATTGATGTCATGAAGCACCTCTGTACCAGTGTTATAGGAGAAAGAGACGCGGCGGAGAGAGACCGCGGAAGCTGAATTTTTTTCTGGCGAAGACTCGTTTTCCACTTTCCACTTTCCACTTTCCACTTCCTCTTCGAGGAACTGCTCGATGCGGTCGGCGCAAGCACGGCCTTTCTTGATTTGGGAGAAAGCGGTGGAGAGGTCTTTGGCGGGTGGAATCATCAACACGAAGAGCATCACATAGGAGATGAAGAGCTCGGAAGTGAGGCCCTGGTCGCCATTGAAAACCAACCAAGCACCAAAGAGGAGGATGCCGATAACAATGACGTTACCCAAGAAATCGCTCACAGGAGACGCGGCATCGACACGACGGAACATGTGGAAGCGGCGACGTGTGTAATCGCGGTTGTACTCGCGGAAACGCTGGTTGGAAAAGTCGATGGCGGTATAGGCCTTGATGACCTTGAGGCCGCCGATGGCCTCGTCGGTGAGCGAGATGAGATGGGCGTTCATCTCCTGCACCACTTTCGACGCCTGCTTGAGCTTGTGCGAGATGCCGGAGATGACAAACGCCACTATCGGCAGCATGCAGAGCACGAAGAGCGTGAGCTTGACATTGAGATAGAGGAGCATGGAGAGGTAGAGGAGCATGGAAATCGAGGAGGTGAGGAGCATCTGGATGGAATTGAGGATGCCCTCCTCGTACTCGACCATGTCGCTGCTGAAACGTGCCATCACATCGCCCTTGCGGTGACGGTCGTAATAGCTCATCGGCAGATGCAACGCCTTATGGAAAAGCTTTTTGCGCAGGTCTCGAATGACACTGCTGCGGATGACGGCAATCTGGATGGTGGAAAGGTAGGAAAAGACGTTCTTCAACGCATAGAGCACAAAGATGATTGCGGAGAAGAGATGGAGGGCGTTGACCTTGCCGAAGGAGATGAGCCAAGTGTAAAGTTTGTCGAGCCACTGGGCGATGAGGTTGCCGGAGGTGACCGCAGCGACGTCGCCAGTGCCGAAGAGGATGCGCAGGAAGTCGGCCACCGACAGCGCGGTGGCCATGGTGAACATCACACTGAGCACCACGAACAAACCATACAATGCACAGCGTGCACCGTAAGGCTTGAGTTGTCTCAGGGTGAAGTTCTTTCTCATGGGTTATAGTGAGTAGCCGATATAGTTGTGGGGGGTAAGTTTCTTAAGGCGCTCCTTGATGTCGGGGGCCACATCGAGAGTTTCGACGAAAGCGGCGATGGTCTCGGAGGTGACTTTTTCGTTGGTACGGGTGAGCTGCTTGAGGGCCTCATAGGGGTTGGGGTAGCCCACGGAGCGCAGGATGGTTTGGATGGCTTCGGCCGCCACGGCCCAGTTGTTCTCCAAATCGCGGTAAAGGGCCTGTTCGTTGAGGAGCAGCTTGCCGAGACCTTTCTCCAGCGAAGCAATGGAAATCATGGTGTGGGCGATGGGGACGCCGATATTGCGGGAGACAGTGCTGTCGGTGAGGTCGCGCTGCATGCGGGAGATGGGGAGCTTGTGACTCAGGTGCTCGAAGATGGCGTTGGCTAGGCCGAGGTTGCCTTCGGCGTTCTCGAAGTCGATGGGGTTGACCTTGTGCGGCATGGCGCTGGAACCCACCTCGCCAGCTTTGATTTTCTGTTTGAAATATTCCATGGAGACATAGGTCCACACGTCGCGGCAGAGGTCGACGAGGATGACGTTGATGCGCTTGCAAGCGTCGAACCAAGCGGCCATCATATCGTAGTTCTCAATCTGGGTGGTGAGCTGCTGACGCTCAAGGCCGAGATGATTCTTCACGAAATCGTTGCCGAAGGCGCGCCAGTCGACCTCCGGGAAAGCCGCGAGATGGGCGTTGAAGTTGCCCGTGGCACCGCCGAACTTGGCAGTGAAGGGAATGCGCTCCAACTCTTCGATTTGGCGGCGCAGACGGTAGGCGAAAACGCCCCACTCCTTGCCCAGTGTGGTGGGCGAGGCGGGCTGGCCGTGGGTGTGAGCCAGCATGGGGATGTCCTTCCACTCTTCGGCGCGCTCGTCGAGAAGGGCGAGGATTTTCTTGTAGGCCGGCAGCAGCACCTCATCATGGCATTCTTTCATGGAAAGGGGCACGGAGGTGTTGTTGATGTCCTGCGAGGTGAGGCCGAAGTGGATGAACTCCTTGAGGTCAGCCATCCCCATCTCGTCGAACTTTCCTTTGAGGAAATATTCCACGGCTTTTACGTCGTGGTTGGTCACCTTCTCGATGTCCTTGATGGCCTGAGCGTCGGCATCGGTGAAATTGCGGTAGATGTCGCGCAGGGCTTCGACCTTGTTGGCCACACCTGCCAACTGGGGACGCATAGCCTTGAGGCGGTCGGCGAGGGCGATGAAATACTCCACTTCAACGCGGACACGGTATTTAATCAGAGCCCCTTCGGAAAAATACTTGGCTAGAGGCTCGCATTTGGAACGATAGCGCCCATCAATGGGTGAAACGGCATTGAGACTATTCATAGGGTTTTATTTAAGAATTCGTATTTGTTGAGGATTTTTTCCACCTTGCGGTCGTTGCTGAGGTCAACGAGGGCTTGGGCATACATGGTGTTGTGGGTGTCGGTGCCCATAAACTCCACCCATCCGCGCTCTAGCATCTGGTAGGCGCGACGTTTAGGCTCTTCGCCGTAGAAGCCGCCAAGCGAGAGAGCATTAATCTGGAAGAAGACACCTTGGTTCTTCAGCTGCTCCATACGGGAGCCCAGGACATTGAGGTAAGGATAGCGTTCGGGATGCGCCAGAATGATGTCGTAGCCTTTCATCTGCAGGTCAAAGATCATCTCGTCGCATCCCATCATCTGCTGGTGCAGCGAGAATTCAACGAGGACATACTTGCCTGCCACCTGAAGAAAACGAGGGTTCTCCAAACGGTTCTTGAAGCCACTGTCGATACGGTACTCGCCGGCGACACCTGCCATCTCGATATCCACAGCGGCTTCGACTGCACGCAACTTCATTTCCTGATAACGGCGACAGATGTCTTCTTCGTCGTTATCGAAACGGGGATGCTGAAAGTGGGGGGTGATGTACACCTTGTTGAATCCCACTGCCTTCAACGTTTTAAGGCATTCGACACTTTCCTCAAAGCACTTGGAACCGTCGTCGACCTGCGGCACCAAGTGACAGTGCATGTCGGTGCCCAAGGCTTCGAAGATGGGACGGGGAGTGTATTTTCTTCTGAAGAAGTTGAACATAATCATACCTTTAGTCTACGCGACGGATTTCGGCACCCAGTTTGGCCAGGCGCTTGTCGATGAATTGGTATCCGCGGTCTATCTGCTCGATATTGTCGATGCGGCTCTTGCCTTCGGCGCTGAGGGCTGCGATGAGCAATGCCACACCGGCACGGATGTCGGGCGATGTCATGCGCACGCCGCGCAGCTTGTGCTCGCGGTCGAGGCCGATGACGGTGGCGCGGTGGGGGTCACAGAGGATAATCTGTGCGCCCATGTCGATGAGTTTATCGACGAAGAACAGGCGGCTCTCGAACATCTTCTGGTGTATCAGCACACTGCCTTTGGCCTGCGTGGCCACCACAAGGGCGATGGAGATGAGGTCGGGCGTGAATCCGGGCCACGGGGCGTCGGCAACGGTCATAATGGAGCCGTCCATGAAACGCTCAATCTCATAGTGTTCCTGCGCGGGAACGTAGAGGTCGTCACCTCTCTGCCACACCTCGATACCGAGACGGCGGAACACCTGCGGGATGAGTCCCAGGTGTTGCACTTGGGCGTTTTTGATAGTAATGTCTCCCTCGGTCATAGCAGCCATGCCGATGAAGGAACCCACCTCAATCATGTCGGGCAGCAGACGATGGGTGCAGCCGTGGAGCTCCTTGACGCCACGGATGGTGAGCAGGTTGCTCCCCACACCGCTGATGCGGGCACCCATGCTGTTGAGCATGTTGCAGAGCTGATAGACATACGGCTCGCAGGCAGCATTCATAATGGTGGTGGTGCTGCGGGCGAGTACGGCAGTCATGATGATATTGGCGGTACCGGTGACGGAAGCCTCGTCGAGCAGCATATAGCAGCCTTTGAGTTTCTTCCTAGCAGTCACCAGATAGGCACCACGCTTGTATTCCACCTCGGCCCCGAGGCGTTCCATACCGATGAAGTGGGTGTCGAGACGACGGCGGCCAATCTTGTCGCCACCAGGCTGCGGCACCACGGCCTGACCGTAACGCGACAGCAGCGGTCCCACGAGCATGATGCTGCCGCGGAGGGCTGTGGCCTGCTCGCGGAACTGCGGGCTTTGCAACACCTCGAGGTTCACTTGGTCGGCCTGGAACTCAAACGTGCGGCCACTCTCGCAGGCCGACGGCACATCCTCGCGCACATTGACGCCGAGGAGCTTCAGCAGGTCGATGAGCTTGTTGACATCACGAATGTCGGGCACATGCTCGATGCGTACCTTTTCGGAGGTCAGCAGCACGGCACAGAGCACCTGCAGGGCCTCGTTCTTGGCACCCTGCGGCACTATCTCGCCACGCAGTTTGTGGCCTCCTATGATTTCGAAACTGCTCATTTTTTCTTCTTTTTCTTTTTCTTTGCGTTGCTCTCCTTCTTGGCGGCAACAGCAGCCATTGCGTCGATGTATATCTTCGAATCGCGGAACTGGAAGTCGGCCGGCAGCGTGATACGGCCGCCAGAAAGTTCGTTGAGTTGCTCACGGATAAGGTCGTCGTCCACCGAGTCGCGGTTCCACTGCAGGTACTGCCGCTTCATGGTGTGCGCTATCTGCTGTACCAGCACTTTCTTCTCTTCGCCCTCCGGCATCTCGGCGACAGCGCGGATCATATCCTCCAATGCGCGGCCATAGTGACGGTAGCGAATCTCGCTGTCGCTGTATTTCATGGGCTGGGGCTTGAGTGCCTCGGTCTCCTCGCGGACGATGGTATAGGGGCAGTCCACGTCGAGATCGAAGTCGGCCATAACCATCAGGTGGTCCCACAAGATGCGGCGGTAGTCGGTGCGCTCCTTCACCTTGGGGTTCACCAAGGCCATCGCGTCGATGATGAGGTTGGCCATCTGTGTGCGCTCGGTGCGGTCCTCTATGGTTTTGGCGTAATCTATCATCTTGCAGACATTACGCCCATAATCGTTAATCTTCAGAGTTTCTCGTTGTGTATTGTATTCCACGTTTATTGTGTTCTGTTTTTAGTGTTCTGTTTTTAGTGTCCATAACCTATAACCCATAACCTATAACCATTCTCAATAAGGCCATGGGCCGTGGTAGAGTTCCCAGTTGGGAACTCCCCATCCGTAATAGGGGTGACCCAGCAGGCCAAGGGCGTCGTTGCCATAGTGGTCATGCACGATATTAAAGTGCATCTCGAAAAGCGAGTGGTCACTCAGCTCGTAGGCAAAGCCGCCGCTAAAGGCCGTGAGGCCTACGTTGAAACTCTCGCCTTGCGGTGTCCACAGCGGCTCATGCCAGCCTCCCACATGTTGCAGCGAAGCCCAAATGTTCAGCCGGTCGTTGACACGGTAGCGCACAGAGGCAAACCCTGCGAGCAGACGTGTCCCTTGGCGGCGCGGCGCATAACTCGCCACAGGCATCCGTAATTCATAACCCGGCAGCAGGGAGCCCACCGCAGCGAAACCACCACGAAGTGTTAGGCGGTCGTTGGCGCGGTACTCCACACGCGGCGCTGTCCACATCAGCGCGTCGGTCTTGCCCCAGCCAGTGCCTACGGTGACACCCGTCGAGAGGTGGAAATCCCATCGCGACGAATCCGTCACCTCCTTCCTCTGTGCCGGAAGGGAGAGACTGAGCATCAGCAGGGCTATGACAAAGATGACCTTTTTATGCATAACCTACTTCTAACGCGGAATAATAGATATTATTGCGCGAATGTAAAAATTATTTCAGAGCTCCATGAGCTTGAGGAATGCGGCAGGGATGGGGGTCTCGAATTTCAGACGCTTGCCGGTGACGGGATGTGTGAAGCAGAGACGGAAGGCGTGGAGGCAGAGACGGTTCACCGGCGACACGTCATCTTTGTAGCCGTACATGGGGTCGTGCACCACGGGGTGCTTGAGGTCGCGCAGGTGGACGCGAATCTGGTTGCGGCGGCCGGTGTCGAGTTTCAGTTCCACAAGACTATAACGGCGCGAAAGTTCCTTCACCTCGTAGTGAGTGACAGCCAGTTTGCCCCCGTTGTCGGTAGGTGACGAGAGGACGCAGTACTCGCCGTCGGTGAACCATGAGCGCACCTCTCCCCTACTCTGCTCCAGATGTCCCCAGGCGACGGCCACATAGCGGCGGTCGAAGACCATTCCCTTCCAGTCTTCCTCGAATTTCTGGGAGACCTCTTTGCTTTTGCTGACGACCATGAGGCCGGAAGTGTCGCGGTCAAGTCGATGGACGATATGGGCGTGGCAACGCTGATGGCAGGCTTCGAGGTACTGATTGAGGACCGTGATGACCGTCTTGTCGGCGGGATTCTTGCTATAGGAGAGCAGACCCTCGTGCTTGTTGACCACGAAGAGATGCTGATCCTCATAGACGATGTCGAGATCTCGCGGCCGCAGGCGGTCCTTGCCGGTGGCTTTCTCTATCGAGACCTTCATCCCCTTCTGCAGCGGGAAATTGAACTGCGACGTACGCCGTCCGTCGACATAGACATTGTGTGCCAGCAACTCTTTGACCTTGCTTTTCGAGGTCTCGGGGAACACCTCGAAAAGAAATTCCAACAACTCTTTGGGCTCGGAAACTATAATTTCGTTTTTCTTCATTTTCAACAGACGTAATGTTTCACGTGAAACATTGATTTTACTACGTTATCAACAATTCGGGTCGTACAAATCAACAATCTCGTAGGGGTTGCCGATTTGTTCGATAAATTTCAACATTTCTTCGCGAGTTATCACCAGCGAGGCGCGGTTGTCGTTGGGATGGAAGCTCACTTTCTCAGCGTTGAGGAGATTGCGGTCGACAAACAAGGTCACATCGTGATTCACGTCGTTGACCAGTGTGAAAAGCGAGACGCTGCCGGGCCGGACGCCGAGGTAGCGCATCATGCGCTCAGGACTGGCAAAACTTAGTTTCCCCTGGTGCAGGCGGTGTTCCATGTCGTGAATGTCCATGGGGAAGCGTGAGTCCATGATGACGAGGTAGTGGCGGTTTCCCTTGTGGTTGCGGAAGAAGAGGTTCTTGCAGAGGGTCGTTCCCTCACCGCGGTAGAACTGGGCGGCAATCTCGATGGTCGGCGCCTCAGGATGCTCGTAGTAGTTGAAAGAAATGCCCATTCGCTCTAGGGCTTCATATACTTGCGGTTGTCCTATCATGAAAAATTCATTTGATGATGCCGAGTTGCTTCGACATTTCCAGCATGCGGACAATGGGACGCTTGGCGGCTTCAATCTTCTCGGGGCTCATGAGAATCTCGGGCTGTTCGTCGCGGAGGCATTTATACAGCTTCTCCAGCGTGTTGAGTTTCATGTAGGCGCAGTCGTCGCAGGCGCAGTGTTTGTTGTCGCGCAGGGTGATGAACTCCTTGCCGGGGTTCTCCTTCTTCATCTCGTAGAGGATACCTGTCTCAGTGGCCACGATAAATTTTTTGGCATCGCTGGCCTTGATGTAGTTGAGCATGGCCTTGGTGGAGCCCACGAAGTCGGCCACCTTGAGGAGCGCAGGATTGCACTCGGGATGGGCAATGACGGGGGCGTCGGGATGCTCGGCCTTTAGCTGCAGCACCGCCTCAGCCTGCATGGCGTCGTGGACGGTGCAGACGCCGTTCCAGAGCACCATCTGGCGTCCCGTGACCTGGTTGATATAACCGCCGAGATTCTTGTCGGGAGCAAAGATGATTTTCTGATCCTCAGGAAGCGATCGAACAAGTTTCTCAGCGTTGCCGGAAGTGCAGATGAGGTCACTGAGGGCCTTGATCTCGGCTGAACAGTTGACATAACTGATGACCATGTGGTCGGGATGCTCGGCCTTGAATTTGGCAAAGTCCTCACCCTTACAGCTCTCGGCTAGCGAGCAACTGGCCTCCATGTCTGGCAACAGCACCTTACGACTGGGATTGAGGATTTTTGCCGTTTCTGCCATGAAATGAACACCGCAGAAGACAATAATGTCGGCAGTTGCTTCCTGTGCTTTCTGTGCCAGTGCCAAACTGTCTCCCACATAGTCGGAGAGTTCCTGTATCTCGTGCCGCTGATAGTAATGTCCCAAAATGACGGCGTTCTTTTCTTTCTTCAGTAGCAGGATTTCCTGCTTGAGTTCAGTATCGTTCATATATCAACCAATATTTGATAAATCACCTAAAATAAAGGCAAATAATGCTGTAAAAACTAATAAGAAACTAATCATTTCTTTTTTTTAGGTTTTAAATCAATTTGCAAAAATACACAAAAAATTCCATAAATCAGGCTCCATTAAAAAATTTCTTCTTTTCTTTATTTTAATTTTTATTTTTCTTTTGCATGTTCATTTGGTGAATAACTTTGTAAGTGTCTTTTTGACATAGAAGTTATTATTTTTCTTTGCACAGGTTTTACACATCTTTTTTCCTTACAGAATAATGAAATTGGTGATTTTTAAACAGTCTGTTGATATCCTGTTTGAACAGCTTTTTGTTTAGAAACTTGATTTCATTTAGGATGAGAAATAGGTGTTGAAAAAGGATTGAAAAATGAGGGTTTTTCAACATTTCAGACAACAGAAATTTTTTTCAACATTGTAATTCTCCACAATTAACATCGAATTTAACTTTTCTTTGTTGATATTTTGTTCTTCTCTGATACTCTTATTTTTGCCCTAATCGGTAATAAAATGTTGATAATTTACATCCGTTCATTCACAGCGACTTCTGTTTTTGTCGTATTTTTGCAGTCAGAAAAAAATATAAACAACGACGAAAATGCAAGAAATTATTCCTATAGCCTGCGATCATGCTGGCTATGAATTAAAGTTGAAAGTCATTGAACACCTGAAAGAAAAAGGCTTTCAAGTGAAAGATTTCGGAACCCACAGCACCGACAGTTGTGACTATCCCGATTTTGCCCATCAGGTGGGATCGGCTCTCGAGAAGGGTGAGTACAAACGTGGCATCGTGATTTGCGGCAGTGGCAACGGTGTGCAGATGACGGTGAACAAATATCCCCATGTGCGCTGCGCTCTCTGCTGGACTCCCGAAATTGCTCATCTGGGACGTCAGCACAACGACTGCAACTGCATCTCCATGCCTGCCCGCTTCATCAGCGAGGAGACGGCCATGCAGATTGTCGACGAATATCTTGGCACGGAATTTGAGGGAGGCCGTCATACCCGCCGTGTGGAAAAGATAAGCCAGCTGCTGTGATGGACAAGGAAATGGCACGCAGGGTGTTCTCGTGTATCGACAACACCACGCTCAACGGTACCGACAACGAGGCGCAAGTAGAGGCTTTTTGTCGTCACACGATGGAGATGGGGCATGTGGCTGCCGTGTGCGTCTATCCGCGTTTTGTATCTGTGACTAAGAAAACCCTTGCCGGCAGCGGAATCAAGGTGGCTTCGGTGGCGGGAGCCTTCCCTCATGGACAGCTGCCTATCGCGCTGAAAATAGAGGAAGTAAAGTATGCCATTGGAGAAGGTGCCGACGAGATTGACATGGTACTCAGCCGCGGAGCCTTGCTGGCAGGCGAGGATACCCTCGTTCGCGACGAAGTGGCCCTGATGAAAGAGGCTTGCCAGGGACGCACCCTGAAGGTCATCCTGGAAACGGGAGAACTCCCCTCTCCCACCCTGATAGCAAAAGCCTCTCTGTTGGCCATTGACGGCGGTGCCGACTTCATCAAGACTTCCACCGGCAAGATTGGTGTGGGTGCCACCCTAGAGGCTGCGGAAATTATGTTAACGGTCATTAACGAAAACGTTAAAAAAGGTAAAAAAAGGGTCGGCTTCAAGGCCGCTGGTGGCATCTCTACCCCCGAAGAGGCCCTCGCGTATGCCGAAATGGCAAAAAAAATTATGGGGGAAGATTACGTTAAAAATCAGACTTTTAGAATAGGTGCAAGCCGCTTGACAGACCGCATGCATGCAATTTTAACATAAAATTATTTTAATATTTAAGAAATTTTGTGTTATTTTGCACTTTAAAATTATATATTTTTTAGTTTATGAAGCCGTTACAAGCAAAGTTAGCGCAATACAGAGCCCCGCAGGAAGCCAAAGCTGCAGGGATTTATCCTTATTTTACTCCCATCACTTCTGAGCAGAACACCGAAGTCTATGTGCAAGGACGTGAGGGAAAGGTACTTATGTTCGGTTCCAACTCCTACCTCGGTCTCACAAACGATCCCCGTCTAAAGGAGGCTGCCAAGCGTGCCATCGACAAGTATGGTACCGGTTGTGCAGGTTCTCCCTTCCTCAACGGCACCCTCGACATCCATATCCAACTGCAGGATGAGTTGGCCGAGTTCCTTGGCAAGGAAGGAGTCATGCTCTTCTCCGCAGGCTTCCTGGCCAACAGCGGTGTCATCCCCGACGTGGTCTCCCGTGGCGACTATCTCTTTTATGACGAGCGCGTCCACGCCTCCATCATGGAAGGTAAACTCATCACCTACGCCAACACCCAGAAATACAAACATAACGACATGGCCGATCTGGAGCGCGTGCTGCAGAAAGCACCCCTCGAGGCCTGCAAGCTTGTCGTCACCGACGGTGTCTTCTCCATGGAAGGCGACGTGGCACATGTCGACAAGATGGTGGATATCTGCAATAAGTACAACGCAACCC
>JAEEGL015587477.1_pt1 | contig 13893 bp, 5 predicted proteins | sample 9134231 | NCBI WGS metagenome assembly JAEEGL01 (sample SAMN16246548, study PRJNA631951) | gut metagenome | biome: gut microbiome; feature: rumen; material: fiber-attached | host: Bos | place: Iran: Karaj | collected 2018-10
ACTGCATCGGAGAATCCGAGGATCAACATGTCATAATCATCCTGTTTGTAGGTCGAGGTATACTCGCCCTCCGTACCCGTTGCAGTCACCGTGAAGTTAGCAAAACTTATGGTCGTGATATCCAGAATGTACTCATTCTTGATACTCTCTGCCAGATTATGGAAGTGACTGGTATAACCGGAGGAGTTTGTATTGTAAGTATATGTCTTGGAAGTGGAATTCCAGGTTCCAATGGAGTTATGCAGGTTGATATAACTGTTATTGTTACTTGAGTTATTCATGTAGATCTGAAGAATACGGATATGAGGAACCGCATCGTCAGAACTTCTCACTAGCTTGGTATAGCCCTGCTCATTGGAACGCACGTAGCTGTTGTTGGTCTGGCTTACTTCCAGCTGCCAGGTGATGGCTCCGTAGTAGTCCGAAGGGATCTCTCTACGGATGGTGTAGGTATAGCCGGCTTTCAGCTTCGTATTCTCCACATAGGAGGTTGCGCCGTTGCTTGCAGTCTGGATCACCTGGTCTGCGCCGCTCAGCTCCTCATACTCTCTGGAGAACTTACCGTCGGCATTAGAATCCAGGTAGACCTTGGCAGTATATTCCTCGTTGTATCGGACTGCACCTTCGTTGGCAACGGTAAAGGTCAGATCCAGATAATAGGTGGAACCATCTGCAGTGGTGGTTGCAGCAATCTGCGTTACCGGCGAACCCGTAGCATAGGAAGAAGAGTTTGCCAGCGTCAGACTCTCAATGCTCAGCTTCGGACGATTGAGATAGAAGTTGAACACCGAATTATTCGCCGTGGTACTCATCTCGTATTCAGCAAAGACATACTTCAGATCCTTGGTCTTAATTGCTGCGTTCAGCAGATCATACAGGTAAGAGGAAGCATCCACGCGTGTTTCATTCACCTGCAGAGATCCATCCGTTGCTCTTACCAACAGTCCATCGGAGATAACAAGAGGATAGGATCCGTTCAAATACTCTGTCAGATCGTTGAACTTCTCAGTAGTCAGATCGTTACCATTGTAGCGATCCTCGGTGGAATATCTCAATTCCTTGGTAGAAGAATCGTTGTTCTTATAATCGGTAAACAGCAGACCACCGACACGGTAGGATGCAGGCATCTTATCACCCACATGGGAGTACAGCAGTCCCTCCATGGAGCTGTCGTTGTACTGGGTCACACCGTTGTAGTTCGTATTCAGCTTATCAGTCGAAGAACCGATGTAGATCAGATCAAAGGTCGCATTCAGATCCCGGATGTCACCGATGAACTCATTCATCTGCATGCACTCGATGGTGATAGCATCCTGACTCAGACCGGTCCAGCTTGCTACTGTCGCCTTAGAAAGCGCCTGTTTATTGGATGCAGGCTCGATCTCCAGCACACGGATGTGGGTCTTGGTAGTCTTCGTTCTACCATTGGAGTATGCAATAATATGGGCCAGAATGGTATGGTCATGCACCTCGGTACTCAGTCTCGCCGTACCGAAGGAAATATCTGCCTCGCGGTACTGGTTCTCCAGGATCAGAGCATCCTGCACGTCCGAATAACCGCCTGCGATCTGAGCCGCTGTGTACTGATACGTAGTAAGCCGGCCCTTGGACAACAGTGCATTCCGGCTGCTGTCATAGAACCATACGGACTCCTTCACGAATCCCAGATCCCCGTTACTGTCCATAGCAACCAGTTTTGCAGAGTTGCTTGCCACATAGTTCGTCAGATAATAGGTATCCAATGCGGAACCTACTGCAGTATTATCATTGACCAGCAGGCTGCTGACATCCTCCGTCAAAAGGAAGGACAATACAGTACCCAGTCTGAGGTTTCCGTAAGCAGCGGTCTCCACCACCGGGTTATTGCCGGAATAGTTCAGGAAGTGATTCACATCAAATACGATGGGAAGCTGACCGATGTACGCACGGGTAGCAAGAGCTCTTGCCGCATCCGCAGACAGGTCATTGTCAGCGGAATACAGATAGGTATCGCCGCTGCCCACCACATGGATCATGTCATACTGCTCGAAATAGGATGCATCGGAAGCATACTTCGTGTTCAGCATGGCAGGAGTCAGAACCGTCACGTTCACACCCACAGAGGCATCCGCCTCATCCAGACCAAGCACGCTGTAGATGAAAGCATCTGCATTGGTGATGCCACCGGTGTAATACAAGGTGGTCATCTCCATGTAGACTGTGTCACCCGCTGCGCTCTCGTCCGTCACAGTAAAGTTGTAGTTACCATAGCTTCCGCAGTAGATGGCGGAATTGATCACATACACATAATCACCGGAAGATGCCTGATTGCTGGAATCTCCGTTGATCTTCTTAAAGGATACCGTAAAGAGATCGGAAGACTCCGACAGACTCAGACCATCATTACCGGTTACCGAAGTATCGTCATTACCTGTCACACTGTTCCCAGTGACGGTAAAATAATCTGCCAGTTCCTCCCAAATGGTCTCCGGGGTACCTTCATAAATGTAATAATAACCATTGTCGAAGTTATACAGCGGAGTATCCTTCAAGATCGGATCCTCTGCCATCGTCTTCAGATCCTGATAAGTCATCTCGGCTACCGGCGTAGCGGAATAATACACCGTACCGGTACCGGAGTTGATCTCACTTAAGAGGACGTTCCGGTTGGACAGGTTCTTAAAGGTCACATTCCATTCTGCAGTCAGAGCGCGTTCCTGTCCGAAGACAAAGTAACCACGCATCTGTCTGCCGCCACGGGCGATACTCTGGGCACCGGAAGTCGTAGCAGTCACACCTTCCTCACGATAATCCGTCACCGTGAAGGGAGCCTCGCCATCTTCGGGAAGGGAAGCCAGAACTTCCCGAGCTTCCGCAAGCAGCTGCGTCATGTAGGCTTCCCGCTCTTCCTGAGACCCAAGGCTGATCAGATGGGTTCTCCAGGCTTCATAGGTACCGTCCTCGTTCCGCAAAGCAGAGAAGGGCTCCTGACCAGAGATATAATATCCCAACTGTCCCATGGAGGTATCGGGTACGATCTCCAGAATCTCGAAGGTATCTCCATTCATGAGGTTATCCCGCAACTGCTGGATCGCAGGCAGGGCATCCTGAGATGCCTCCGCCTCCAGCGTGTTACGGCTCACCATCGTCTGCAGGCCGGCTACCAGGATCACTCCCGATAGGGCAATGCACCCGACTCTTCGAATTGTCTTAAGGATTTCTGTTTTCTTCATCTGCTCACCCTTCAACAAGTGATTTAGTATCATTCTTAATCATTATCCGTGTACTTTCATAGTAATGCCGGATCGCTCTAACGGAATATCAATTCTCTTTTGGAGATGGCCAATCGAAATATTGGCCAGAATTATATTCCCATCTCTGATCGTCATCGTCATATATCAGGTAGCAGCGGTCTCCATCATCATACCACGCATAATACCAGCCATATCCATACCGATTGCTATATCTGTATACCAAATATTCCAGAATATATCGACCATTTCTGATAGTTAGCTTATACTTCTCATCATTGTCGATTGCATAGTAGCCTTCCCCTGTAAATTCAGAAGGAGGCGGACAATACAGACTGCTTGGCGTATAATCCCAATTACGGAATCCCGGTACCTTGACATTGTTTGTGGTTATATTGAAGTAGCTACCATCGCACTCCCAGTACTCGGAAGTCGTATGATAGGTCAGATAGTAGTTCTTTGCTCCATCCACCCATACATTCTTCCAATTGTTGTTAACCTTGTACTGGTACCAGATGCGGTACTCGCTTCCGGTCCACTGGATTGCAAAGCGCTCGCTGCTGCTGTTTCCATTGATCGGATAGTATCCCCGATCTACATAGGACGAGATTTCCGAAGGAATCGGACAGTACAAGAGGCTGGGAGTGTATGTCCAACTTGTATTATTGCCAAGCTGAGGTACCTTCACATTGATCTTGCTCAGCTTCACTGTAATGGTACTGCCGGCGCATGCCGTATCGTATCCATAATTAGCGGGAACCGTTGCGTTTCCGGTATATCCCTTATAAGGATTGCCCTCATAGACCAGCTGCAGGAGATCATCCGGCCGGTTGTTGTCAACGATAAATGCGTTCTTCACATAAATGGTCAGATAAGATCCGGCCGTGGACTGATGATCCTCAATAAAGACATAATCCTGATCCGCAATCCTTCCATAAGTGTAATCAGAAGCGTTGGAGTGATCCGTTCCGTTGAAGTAATATGCACTGTCCTTGATGTACATTGCAAAACGGTCGCTGACATCGGTGATAGTCTTCTGAGTGACGTTGTTATTTGCATCCGTTACATAGATGACCTTCTGATTATCATTGGTAGTACCGAAGTTATCCGCACTGCCATCCATGATGAAGGGCGACTCGAATCCAGAACTGTACCAGCCTCCGTCATACTTGTAGTAGACATTGAAGGACTGATAGGTTTCTACCTTTTCCGTTACATTTGCGGATTTATAATCATAGGCTTGGCTGAATGTTCCAACATACCAATAAGGAGGATTCGAATATGGATCTTTATAGTAGACATACGCCTTCTTATCATTTCTGAAGTATGCTTTCAGATAATGATCGTTACCAATCGTTTTATGATTGGTACTATCGTTGAAGGTTGCCTGATAGTCGATATAATAATCGGAATCCTTAAGCCATCCATAATAGGTATATTGCTTCATCAGATTGTACTGATCTGAGGATAACTTCACATACGCATAGCCATTCTTGTAATTTGAATTCAGTGCGGTCATCTGGGTAGTTGTACCCGTTGTGACTTCTGCCGTTGTACTATTAGGCTCAGCTGCCTTGACCGTATAGTTCTCAGCATACGTTCCGTTGGAAGCCGTTGCATACTTGAAGCTTACCGGAGCGATGGACACGTCAAATACATCGGAGACAAACTGTCCCGATCCGCTTGCCGTAAAGTTTGCATTGGTCGATACCTGCACCTCAACGCCGTTCATCAGTGCAATACCGGAGTTTGCACCTGCCTTGTTGTCGGCATAGAACTTGCCGTATGCCTGATCGACATTAGCGCCGCTCAGAGGGTACTTGACGCAGAGTTTCGCCTGTACCTCAGTATTTGCATCGAAGCCACTGCGCTTGGAGAACTGCAGGGCTACCGCTTCATTCTTCTTAACGAAGTAGTAAGTTGCTCCACCTGTGAAGGTTTCGGAACCGTAGCCATTGTTGGTCAATCCCACATTGGAGGTAGTGATGGTATCACCGTAAACCTTGGTCTTACCGGTGGTATCCGAAGGATCCAGATAGTAGAACTTAAACTTCACGTATACATTTTCCGGAGCAAGCACTTCGAACAGCTGCTTCAGATCGATTCCCAAATAGCCATCGCGCTGCCAGGTCTCTTCCACGGAGATCTTAACAGGAGGCTTTTCCTTGATGCAAAGGATCTCATCCGCTACAACGGAGTAATCCTTCTGGGAGGTAAAGAGTACGCGCGCCACAAGATAATCCACATTCTCGGGAAGAGTGATGTCGCTCTTCACGTCAAAGGATGCGGTTCCCAGTGCGTTATTTTCAGAAATGCCTGTCAGATACAAACTTCTGTCCAAAGGATGCGCAAAAGTCGTATCCGTCGGAAGATACACATTCACGCTGACCGTCACACCACCCAGAGCAGCAATGGCTGCGGTGAGTTCTGCGTCGGTCTGGTTCTCCCGGTCAAGTGCAGTCAGTCCATTCAGATTCTCACCCGTGATGGAGATCAGGTCTGCCTTGAAGCCGGAATCGCCGCCTACTGCGGTATACTCATGGAGGGTCTCATCCACTTCCATGGTCTTATTGCTCTTCAGGAACTGGGTTCCCAGAGCCTTTACGACTCTTCTGTAGATGGTAATATAATTACCACTCTTGAGTTCACCCTGCTTTGCATAGGCACGGATATAACCGTTTGCCTCAACACCAAGATTCTCGCTCGCGGGCATGGTATAAGCCCACTTTCCGCCGTCCTTTACGAAGTCACTGCCGGTAACCGGCTCCACGGATTCATTGGTAGACTCCAGGCTCCAGGTAACGGTCTGAGAAGGCATGTAGCCGGTAGAGGAGCTGACCACCGCACGGATCACTTCTTCTTCGTGACCTACGCCGGATCCGCCATAGGTATCGCCGGCCCACACGAAGATCTCATTGGGATATACGGTAATGGCATCAGCCGTCACGATGGTATCATCCACTGCGTAGACCTCGTCTACAGCAGCATTGATCTTAACTTCGTTACGAAGCTTCACCTTGCGGGTGATAGTGTACTCATTCTCACCCTTATTGAAGGTGATGGTAAAGGTAACGGTACGATTGGTGGGTACTTCGCTGAGGTCCACAGAGAAGCCCGTGACATACTCTGCCAGAAGCTCGGGACCTGCCTTCAGGGTCTTACTGGAATTGGGCTCATATTCGGAGTAGTAGATCTTGTTAACGGCATTCTTTACGCCGTCCACTTCCTCTTCCGTTACCCACTGGATGAGGTAATACGCTTCGTCACAGTAGATGTACAGTTGCTTGGTCTGCACGATCCACTCGGAATTGATAGCGGTATCTGCAGTGATCAGACCGGTTTCGGAGGTTCCTTCTGCTGCTGCCGCATTGAACTCATAGGAAATACCTCTTGCCGCGTCAATGACAAGGTCATTCAGCTGGTTGGCAAGAAGCTGTGCCTCATACTGAAGATCTGTATTGTCAGACCCCTTCATATAGGATTTCTGCGAAATGACCATAGCGGTGGTGACAGCACCACCGACAATGGCAAGTATTGCGATTGTTACGAGTAGCTCAACCAGCGAAAAGCCGGAATGATCTCTTCCAAACTTCTTTTTCATGCTTTTTCCCCTAAGACGGTCTGTTTATCCAAATCTCCCAAAAGCCTGTAAAAACGGTTAAGGTGCCCACTCAGCGGTCACTTTGCCGGTAAGGCGGACCAGATTCAGTATTCTGGTAAATCTGCCCTTTGTGATGTAGATATTCGATACGGTATGGTTTGCATCACCTTCGGAAATAGCAGTTCCGGTGGTGGCACCTTCGGTGATGACGTAACTCTGGATAAAGCCGCCGTTGGTACGATCGTAGCGGATCACCAGGGTATCCGTCCCCAAATCGGTTTTTTCAGTCGCACCGCTCACAAGATAGCTGACCTGCATATCCGTCCGTCCGATGCATTCCTCGTTATAGATGGTGGCTTCGGTCAGTACGGCACCGTCGGTATCCGCAGCACTCTGATTGGTGACGATGGTGGCATAGAGTCCATCCGCTTCCATGTGGATCCAGAGTTCGGAACTCTTAAAGCTCATGGCGTTGGTACGGGTCTTGTCCATGCTGTAGACCAACTCATTGGCGCATCCCAGCACCTGTCTTCTGGGGATCATTCCCGTGAGAGACAGGCCTCCGGCAGCCACAATGGTCATGATGGCGATCACGACCACCAATTCTACGATTGATAATCCTTTATCGGCGTTTTTACGCTTCATCTGTAGGGTCCCCTCTTTAATTCTTCGTCCAGTTCACGTAAGAGATCGAGCTTTCGAGGCTGACATAATCGATCTTATCGGATTCCGTTGCTCCGGTACCACCTGCGATGGAGTAATCGGATCCGTCATTGAAATAAGTGGCGATGACGGTCTTACCTTCCGGTGTGTAGGACTGCAGAAGGGAAGTGACGACGGAGATATCTCCCGTGATGGTACGGGCTGCCTCCGACTTAGTGCTTTCCACATCCGTGAGGTTGATGCTGCCGCCTGCAATGATCAATCCGCTGAAGGAACCCTTCACGGTGACATTACCGGATGCGATGACCAGCTTCACATCAGGATTGGTGGACTCACTGCCCACTTCGTAAGCATTCTCGGTGGGATCTGCATCCTCATCGTTCAGATGCTCGGTGGCATTGTTCACAACCTTGGCATAAACGGTATGCTCCGTCTCTCCCTCATGGATTACCAGAGAGTAGGAAGCCGGAGTGGTCTTGTTGACGCTGTTCACCACAGACTTGTTGATGATGTTGGTGTACACATCTCCGATGTCCAGCTCGCTGCTCTTCAGACCGGTATAGTTGGTGGTCAGCTTCGCACACAGAGCGGAATAGGTATGCTCATACTGGGTCTGCATCGCTGCGATGTCCTTCAGCTCGCTGGTGGAAAGGTTGGTAGAGTTCAGGGTATCGTGCAGGATGGTCAGCTTCGTATCTGCATCCTCGGAAGTCAGGGAATAGGTCAGGATGTTTCCCTTGGTAATATAATTCGTCTTGTTGTACTTAATGTCGTTCTTATAAGTGTTGATGTAACTGCCGATCTTCGTCTTGGCAGCTGCCACATAATCGCGGTAATAGTCTGCAGCGTACTCTTCGTTGGGGAAGCTTAAGTACACATAGTAGACCATCTTCGCACCGGCATTACCACGGAAAGGATGAGCGATGACCTTGTAGGAGCTCTGGGTGATACCATAGCTGCGCAGACGCGTGTTCAGCAGGGAAGTCAGGGCGTCGGGATCCAGCTGCTTATAGTTCTCCAACGCTGTGCCGTTTGCCGCAACTCCTGCGCTCCATGCCTGGTACTCTGCCTCGGTCATGGGGTTCTTGCCGTAGTATACTTCTCCATTCACGGTACCCAGCACTTCTGCGGGAGCCAGGAATACGATCTGGTCGGTCTTCATGGAGACGGAAGTTCCCATGAGAACAGTAGGAACGGTCTCGCCTTCAGCGTAAGAAGCGCCTGCCACGGAGTTACCGTTGATATAAGCGTTACCGGAAAGGAGCAGATCGCTCAGACCGGACATATCCAGTCTGGTGTTTGCACTGTTTACGATGATGGCGCTGGTCTGAACATTCTCACCGCTGCCATATCCGTAATATTTTCCGGAGACATTCGCAGTCACATTGTACTTGTTGAGGGTCATATCATCTGCGATGTAGGAAGTGCTGTTCAGATTCATCACGCAGCTGGTGGGACTCTCACCCATAGTGGTGGCACCGGTCATGTTAATGCCGGCTGCCCAGAGGCTTCCACCCTTTTCCATGTTGTCCACGGTCATGGTGGAACGGTTCAGATTCACGGTACCCTTTGTGATCAGGTACTCGGAATCCTTCACAGTCAGGATATGTCCGGTAGGAACATTGATTCCTCCCTCACCGGCATAGATGCTTGCCTTCAGGAGAGGATGCTGGGTCACGTCACCGCTGACGCCCACGTTCAGCGCCTTATCAGCGATGAAAGCATAGTCAAATACGTTGGGCAGGACGGTGGATTCCTTCAGACTGATCTCAGGAAAGCTGATGAGGATATCCGTGTTGATCTCGGTGTAATATCCCTCATCATTAGTATATCCGACGCACAGACCCAGAAGCTTTACACCAGCGGTGGTAGTCACCAGGCTGTCTTCCGTGGTAGGGGTCTTGCAGGTCAGAACCAGCTTTCCGTCATTCAGGAGCTTTGCATAGTCCTTGGTCAGATACTGTGCCAGGCCCTTGGTGTAGACACTTCCTTCTACCAGAGTCTCCACGGTAGGACCACCCACTTCATAGCGGTTGGTCTCGCCCTCGATCACCAGGATATCACGGACACCGGTACCTGCATCGTTGGTGATGAAGTGGTTACGGAAGTTCATGACACGCTGCGCCTCAGTGACGTAGTCTGCCTTGTACTGCTGCATTGCCAGCATGTAAGCTGCATCCGTAGCATTGGAGACGGTGCCCTCCAGACCTGCATGGATCTGGTCGATGGCTTCCTCTGCGCTGTAGAAGTTCTGTCTAGACTTCTCATCCGTCCTCTTCATCTGGAAGTTGATGAGGGTGATGCTCATAAGGACAGCGACCAGCACCATGATCATGGCGATGGCCACCAGCACCATGACAACTCCGGCGCCTCGGTTATCCAATTTTCTGATCAAACTTTTTCGCTTCATGTTTGCCTCGTTAGTTACGGATCGTGCCTTTCAGGCTGACCTTTTCTTCTCCTACACTGGGTTCAACCGCTTCTTCAGTCTCCGTTGCGGGCTTGCCCAGGAAAAACTCTACGCCGGAAGGAACCGAAGTCGCATCTTCATTGAGATACACGGTGACGGTGACATCAAAGATCTTGTCACTCTCTTCCTGATTGGAAAGTTTGTTGATGTCAAAGAATGCAATGGCATCTGCAGGTACGCTGCTCTTGTTCAAACCGTTGAAGTAGTAGTTCGCCTGCAGGGGATTTCCCGTGATGGCCGTAGCATCCGCCAGACTGTATCCCAGGTTGGTACGGATCCGGAAGGAAGATGCTGCTGTCTGAAGCGCACCGTTCCAGGTCTCCTTCACGTTGATGTTCGCCTTGTAGGTGGTCTCCCAGGTCAGAGCGGTGGTCTCTTCCTTCTCCTGCTGCTTCACCAGATAGATCTGCTGCTCGGGAACCGGATTGTCTGCATCGTAAGTCAGGTTATAATCCCGATTCAGATTGATGTTATCCGATTTCCAGTCGTAACGGGGTACATAGAACAGGAACAGATAACGCAGTCCGTATTCCGGCTTGGAGGTGTTGTTGAACACCACATCACGGAACTCTGCATAATGGGTAGTTCCACCTGCCTCATAACTGTAATCGTAGGTAACGGTGACAACCTGGCCACGTCCGGTCGCCGACAGCAATGCCTCTTCATCCACGTCCACCGTGATGGTACGGGTTAGCATGGTCTTGTCCAGATCGGAGGTAGCCGCAACGCCTGCCTTAACCTTCAGTGCGGAGATCGCCTCCTCATCGTAGGTTGCACAGTTACTCATGACTGCGTCATAGGTTGCGCTCATGGAAGGGATGGTTACCACAGACTGGCTGTTGAAGTTCTGACCACTGGTCGCCGGAGTGGTGATAGTCGTAGCAACTCCTCCCACATCGGTGGTGGTGACCGTGTCAGCATAAGCCGATCCGTCGATGGTGATCAGTGCATCGAACAGCGTACTTTCCATGGACATGTTGCGAAGATAGAGATAATACTTGTCATCCGCTGTCTTCACGTAGGTTGCGGTGGCTCCGCCGTCCTTGGACTCTGCATAGGTCCCGAAGGTTCCGATATTCTTGGCAGACAGATCACTGAGGATCGTAGAGGGCAGAATATGGAAAGATGTATAGGTAGTTGCCTCTCCCTCAGCGTTCAGACCGCTGTAGGTAGGATAGGTGAACTCCTGCATGATCTCGTCCATATCCTCGGCCTTCAGGCCCTCAAGGATATCCGTTGCCAGAGTAGTTGCCTTGTGCAGCACCTTTGCCTTCTGGTTTACCTTGGCAGACAGGATAAAGCCTCTGAGGAGCACGCCCACCACAATACTCAGGATGGTGACGGCCACAAGGAGCTCTATCAGTGAAAGTCCGCGATTATCTGATTTTCTTCCGTATGACTTTCTTCTCATTCTCTCTCTCGCTTACGTAAAACAGAGGCAGGCATGCATTTTTGGTGCATGCCTGATCCGTATTATTCCGCACTCACTTCTTCTGTAGTCTCAGTGTTTGCTGCTGCTTCTACTTCCTCAGCAGAAGTTGCGGGAGCATCCAAGGTAAGGAAAGGATCCTCGGTTCCCTTGAGGACAGCAGTCAGGTTCGGCTCAGCATATGCCTTGTCAGAACCATACAGATAGAAGGAATTCATGACCACGGTACCGTTCAGGATGCCTGTTCCATTATCATAGCTCAGGACTACGGACTCGATGGACTTCTTAGCCTGCTCATTCAGAATACGAGTGATCATAGCCTTGATGCCGCCGTAGTTCACATCGGTGGTCATTCCGGTCTGTTCTTCATAAAGGGTGTAAACCGGGTAGTTGTCAGAGATCACTGCACCGGTCTCCTGCTCTACAGCAGCAATTCCACTGTAATCCGTGGTGTAAACAGCCGTAGGATCAGTGAAGCTCATGGAGTTGATGAACAGATAATCTCCGCTGTACGGGTTATCCATTCCATAAGCCAGCTTCATATCATCTTCAGGAAGGTTGTTGGAAGGGAACTCGGCCACATAAGCAGCGATCTCTTTCCGCATTGCTTCCGTTTCGGTCTCGTACTGTGCGCGATTGGCTTCCCAGCCCTCATACTTGGCAATATCTGCCTCTAATGCAGCGCTCTGGGTGGAAAGTGCATCTGCCTTTTCCTGCATCTTCTGGAATCCGAAGAAGTATGCACAAACTCCGGCGACTACGCCCAGAAAGCCCAGAAGTAAAGCTAAATCTTTCTTTTTCATCTCTGTGCCTCCCCCTTAATTCTGTGCGGCTTCTTCTGCCGCCATCTGCTCTAAGGTCTTGTAAATGCAACTTACGGTGAACCGGACGGTGCGATAGCCTTCTGCATCGCTCTCATCGGTAGCGCCCATCATGGAGATGGTGTCAACGGAATTCATGCTACGCAGTTCCTGAACTGCATTTGCCATTTCTTCCTTGCTGCTGACTTCCATCGTCATGGTCACATTATCAAGTGCAGCGGAGAAGGCGGTGATGTGTACATCCGCGGGGAGCTTCTTCTCCAGCTCGTCCATGAAGTTGAGCAGGTCTTTGTTGTGGTTGACCGTGATGTTGTACAGGCTCTCGACCTGACTGTGTACAACTCCGGTGCCTTCCCAGGTAGCGTAGATGGTGCGGATCTCGGAAAGCTCGTTGATCCGTCTCACATCGTTGTTGTAGCGAGCCTGCTGAGCCTGGAGCTGGGAGAAGCCCAGGAACAGAAGTGCTACCGCTGCACCGATGCCGATAACAAAAACTGCAACGCCGAGTCCCAGATAATCCTTTCCACCGGAGGAAGCAGATGCAGCCTGCTTACCGCCGGCCTTCTCATTGGAGATGAAGCCCACGGGATTGATGGTTGCGCCGACGCAGGTGATGTACTCACCGAAACGGCCGTCCTTGAAGGAGCGCTCCAGGGTCTGACCTTCCAGGTGCTGGAGTCCAACAGTCTTGATGCCCAGCTCGTTGGTAACCAGCTTGGACAGGCCGCTGAAGTCAGCGCCGAGACCGGTGATATAGATATTGTCCACGGAACGTCCGCTGTTGCGGCTTCCGTAATAATCCATGATACGGGCAATGCCATTGAGGAACATGCTGAGGGAAGCGGACACTTCCTGCTTAGCCTTCAGCAGCTGAGCGTCTGCATCAACTTCCTCTTCCTTCTCCTTCAGTTCCTTGGCATTGATGGAGAGCTTCATGCAGGTCTTGCGGAAGACAAGTTCCAGAGCCTCATCGTAATTGTTTGCCTCGAATGCAGGATTCTTAACGATGGTGTTGATGGCCTCGTCCAGACCATAGGAGATGTTTCTCTGGAGGACGATGGACTGGTTCTCAATGACAGTGATGATGGAGGAAGTCTCATCCACCTTGACTACCATCTTGACGCCGTCCTTGCACTCGTTCTTCACCATCTCGAAGATGGAGTTGCCGGAGTAATCGGCAGCGATCATCTGCATATTCAGAGCGGAAGCCAGCTTCTTATAGCTATCCAGCAGAGACTTGGGCACTGCCAGGAGCAGGAGCTTACGGTTCTTGCCGTCCTCAGTCTCGCCCAGGGAAATGTAGCCCAGCTCATGCTGAGACAGATCGATGGGGAAGTATTCCTTGATATTGGTGCGAAGCAACTGGTCGATCTGCTTGTCCTTTACCAGGGGAACGGTAACCTCTCTGGATGCCACCTTGGAGGATGTGATAGGGAACACAACCTGCTTGGTGTTCATTCCATTCTTACTGATGGTGTCTCTTAAGAGCGTGACAAGTTCAGGGGTGAGCTGAATCTCCCCATCAACCACTGCTCCGTCCGGAGTTTCCACCTTCGCATACTTGTAGACCTTCGGCGACTTCACCTTGTAATCTGTGAGACAGAGTCTGGTGAAATTTGCCCCCACCTCAATACTCAGTACTTTGCTAGCCATTTCTACCCTTTCTCCGAGCTTCTCCC
>JAEEGL017195446.1_pt1 | contig 13893 bp, 12 predicted proteins | sample 9134231 | NCBI WGS metagenome assembly JAEEGL01 (sample SAMN16246548, study PRJNA631951) | gut metagenome | biome: gut microbiome; feature: rumen; material: fiber-attached | host: Bos | place: Iran: Karaj | collected 2018-10
GGAGCCGAACAATTTTTCAATTGGTGTACTTGCAACTTTACTCATCTTGTATATATTTTATCACGAATGGATAAATTTTTTCAAGTTCGAGCCAATTTATTTCTGGGGTGCGTTTAAACCAAGTCATCTGGCGTTTAGCTAGATGCCAATCTTCATAAAAACATTGTTCTTTTGCTTCTTCTAATGTAAGTTCTTTGTTAATATATTTCCACGCGTATTCATAAATATTGCTCTTCATGGCGCCACTACCAAAGCCGTACTTTTTTACAAGCATTTTGGTTTCTTCGTAGAGCTCATGGCAGAACATTTGGTCGATTCTTTTTCTTAGTCTTTCGCGCAATTCCTCTGTTCCCCATTTCACGCCAATAAGTAAATAATCGCCTTTTACCTCTGTTCTGTCTGTACAACTTTTTTGTTCAAAGTCACCAATCTTAGCTCCAGTTGGACCTTTGAATTTGTAGTCATAAATTAGTGCATCAATATACAATCCAGTGCCGCCAGCAATGATTGGAACCTTCCCGCGAGACTTAATATCTGCGATTTTTTCTTCCGCATAAGCCTTCCAGTCCGACACAGTGAATCTATCGCCGGGCTCTACTAGGTCTAGGCCGTAGTGAGGCACCCCGTCTTGCTCCTCTAGACTAGGCTTGGCGGTGCCAATGTCCATACCTTTATAAATCGCGCGTGAGTCGGCAGAAATAATCTCTCCGCCGATAGCTTTAGCGATCTTAATAGATACTCCGGTCTTTCCTGACCCCGTAGGACCTAGAATAACTATTGTAGGAACAAAAAGTAGCTTCTCGGAAGCGCTCAAGGGCGCTAGCCCAAGCTTTACTTCCTCGAAGCTATCTTTTTGTTCCATCTATACCTTTTTTATGTATTCTGCGAGATCTGATAGAGCGACTTTTTCTTCTTTATCACGTAAGCGTACAGAAACAATTCCCTCTTCGGCGTCTTTCGGGCCAACGATAATTACGCAAGGGATCTTCATTTCGGTAGCACGGCGAATCTTCTTACCTAGAGAGTCTGCAGAATCGTCGATGTTGATACGGAGCTTGTTATTCTCGATAGGCTCGTCTAGAACGATCTCGTCTAGAACATCTTTAATCTTAGCAACATAGTCTGATACTTGGTCGTTTACAGTGAGAATACGGACATTCTCTGGAGCGCACCACATTGGGAACCAACCAGCAGTATGCTCGATATAAATACTCATAAAGCGCTCAATAGAACCCACAAGTGCACAGTGAATCATTACTGGAGTCTTCTTGGTACCATCAGCGTCAGTATATTCTAGATGGAAGCGGGTAGGCATTGCATAGTCTAGCTGTACAGTAGCAAGCTGCCATTCACGCCCCAAGGCATCTACGGCCATAAAGTCCATTTTTGGACCATACATAGCTGCCTCGCCTTCACCAATGAAATAATCCATCTTGTACTTCTCTGCCATGTCTTTGATGGCATTCTGAGCCTTTTCCCACATTTCTGGAGTGCCGATGTAGCCATCGCCATCATCGCGGAATGAAAGACGAAGATGAAGCTTCATATCGATTCTCTTGTAAAGATCTTTAGCGGATTCAATGAGCTCACCAAAGATGTCGCCGATTTGGTCTTCGGTACAGAATACATGTGAATCGTCTTGAGTGATAGCGCGTACACGGGAAAGGCCGCCAAGCTCACCTTTTCTTTCATCACGGTAAACCATAGTGGTTTCTAGGTATTTAATAGGAAGATCCTTGTAGGAACGTGGTGAACCAGCAAAAATTTGAGAGTGGTGAGGGCAAGATACTGGTTTGATTGCTAGATGGTCACCAGACTCTTGAGATACAAATTGAAGCATCTCTGGGAACTTTTCGTAGTGACCAGAAGTCTTGTAGAGATCTACGTTTGCGATATGTGGAATGCAAACCTTCTTGTAACCGTTCTTAATACGATAGCTCTGAGTAAATTCGTTAATAAGATCACGAAGAACGGTACCGCGTGGAGTAAATAGTGGAAGACCAGAGCCGACCAAGTCTGAGAAGCAGAATAAATCTAGCTGTGCGCCAAGTTTGCGGTGATCGCGAGCTTTTGCCTCTTCTTGTTGCTTTAGATATGCGTCTAGTTCTTCTTCGGTGTCAAAAGCTACACCATAAATACGGGTAAGCATTTCGCGCTTCTCATCGCCACGCCAGTAGGCACCGGCTACACGGATGAGTTTAAATGCACCAACTTCTTTCAACGAGTCTACGTGTGGGCCTTTGCAAAGATCGGTGAAAAGATCACCCATGTCATAGAAGGAGATTTCTTCCCCATCTGGGAGTTCGTTGATTAGCTCTACTTTGTACTTTTGGCCGTTATCTTTTGCCCACTTCAAGGCTTCTTCTTTCGAAGCAGTACGTTTTTTCATCTCGAGACCACGAGCAATAATGCCACGCATTTTTTTCTCTATTTTTGGAAGATCGGCGTCAGAGATTTTTACATCGCCAAAGTCGATATCATAGTAAAAACCGTTATCAATAGCTGGGCCAATGCCGAATGTTGTTGTTGGATAAAGCTCCTGTACTGCAGCAGCAAGTACATGACTAAGCGTATGACGCATTTTTTCGGTTTTTTCCATGCTTTATCCTTTCTGTAATTTTTATATCTATATATTATACCATATTATATAGATAATAACAGGATCATAACAGGCATAGTGACGACAGAAAGGATGGTAGATACAGTGACAAGTTCAGAGGCTTCAATATTGTTGCCGCCATACTTAGTGGCAAAGAGCCCTAAGGATGTAGCAGTTGGGAGTGCCTGAATGAGAGTACACACATTGATTACTTCGGCTGGAAAGTTTAGCGCCTTTAATGCTCCAAAAGTGATAAGCGGCCCCAATATTAGCTGTGACGCTGCAGTAATAATAAGCTTCCATTTTTTGATAAGGTGTTTGTAGTCTGCGCGCGAGAGCATAAAGCCAATACAGATGATAGAAAGCGGAGTGGTAGCGTTTCCTACAAAGCCGACAGAACCCGTAATAAACTCTGGTAATTTAATGCCGGTAAGAAAAATAATCATGCCAAGAAGCACAGCGATAATGTTTGGGTTAGTTAGTATACTTTTAAAGAGTTTCCATGTAACTTTATGCTCAAACAGCCAAATTCCATATGAGAATAGTGCAATATTGAATGCAATAATAAACCCACAATAAGCAATGATGCCGGTAGGGCCAAAAGTGTTAGCTACTACTGGATAGCCAAGAAAAGTAGCATTATTAAAAATAAAGGCAAATTGTGATTCATAGCGGAGCCCGCCTTTGAACCACCATTTATTAAAGAGAATGCGCGAAACTAGAATTAGCATCAACATTACTAGTACACCAGCAAGAAGCCCGGACGAAAAGAGCGACAAACTCGCTTCGCTATACTCTGCCGGAAAAGCCATAAAAAGCGATGCCGGCATAAAGATAGTAAGAAGCAGATTAGTGATTTCCTTATTTGTCTCTACGCTGATAAGCTTTTTCTTGCCCAGGAAAAACCCGAGCACCATAATAAGTGCGAGGCTACCGAGACGAACATAGAAATCGCTAAGCTCAATCTGCATAAGCTTATTATATCACTATTTCTGCTTTGCGAGAGCCCCTCGGATATGAAGGGCGCGACAAGTATCGTGGTATAGTTCTGGGAAGCTTTCGTGTATTTTAATCGAGCCATTGAATACGCTCCTTAGTTCTGGGATGATATCATTAAACTGCGAACAGGCCAGGATGATTTCGCGGGGGAAAAAGTTACGAGATATGATTAGCTCTATCAACGTCGCCTCGATTTCTGATTTGTCCAGTTCCCCGTCATCGATCTTGGCGGGCCAATCATCCAATGTCATTGTTATTACGTTTGATCTTCTAAGCCTCATTACATAGTTACGGAAATTGATTGTTTTCGAAACTGCCGTAGTAGTAAGAATAACGGTATTTCGATCAATAAAAGTACTCGGCAAAACCAGATTGAGTCCTACAAATTTTTGATTCTTATACTTACGACGAAAGTATTTAAGACTCGAGATTGTGAGATAATAGTTTGCAAAAATAATTAGATCGACCTTGCCTAAATAGGGCCGGAGAGCCTCCTCGGCCGCCTGGCGCGCTTCACGCTTTTTTCGTAAATACTTATCGGCATTCCGCCAATCGATTACACGAATTACCTCCACTATACTTAACTGTTCGCGCAGTTTATCGGCAAATAATTCCCCACCAAACCCACTATCTAGCACCACAACTTTTAACATTAAAAATAACCCTTTCTCCTCCAACGCGAATTGTAGCAAAAAAATCCTATCGTGCTGTTTATAATTACAACTTATGCAACAAACGTTGCGTAAGTTTGTATAGTATAATTGGAATATGATCATTTTTGCAGATTTTGATGGAACCACATACCCACACGACAATGACTTAGCAGTCAAAGAAAACTTATCCGCCATCAAAAGTTGGCGTGATGCCGGCAACCAGTTTTGCATTACGACTGGGCGCAGTATTCGTTCCCTAATGCGCCAGCTGCCAGAAATCCAAGAATTATGTGATTATTACATTATGGATAGCGGTTCAATAATATTGGATCATGCTGGAAAAACCCTAAAAGTGTTTTCTTTTACACCGGAAGTTGTTAATAGTATTACGGAATTTGCCAAAACATTACCAGAACAACCTGCGGTAGTGTATTACACCGATTCTTCCGAGGGGGTAGAAATAAAAACAACAGGCGTTACCAAACTTAGATATTGGTTTAAAGACACTGGTTTGTTGCTACCTATAGCTTCTGACTTAAAGAATAAGTTCCCTGTGCAAGCTTTTGATTTAATTGCTCCTGCGCCCGCTGGTGATTGGGAAGGTCATAATGGTTTTATAGAAATCATCCCGCGCGAGCTCGGAAAAAGTAATGCGATAAAAAGCCTGCAACAAATTGCTAATATCTTATCCCAAGATATCATTACGGTTGGCGACGGACTAAACGATTATGATATGGTACGTGATTTTGGCGGATATGCCATAGCGGGCTCCAGTCTGGCACAATATGATCAAACTATGAAAACAGCTTTTTCTGTAGCCGACATGATATCTCAATTAAAAAGATAGTTCACAAATAGATAAAATTGTGATATAATAATATGCACGGGTGATTAGCTCAGTTGGCTAGAGCGTCTCGTTTACACCGAGAAGGTCGGGGGTTCGAGCCCCTCATCACCCACCAGTAAATAAAAAGAAGTCCCAGAGGGACTTATTTTTATTTACTGATAGAATATGGTTCGCCTCATAAGGGGGTTCGAATCGAGTGAGCTTTGCGAGCGAGATCCTTCCGCCCCTCATCACCTAAGCCTTCATGCTATAATTAAACTATATGCCGAATATAGTCATTACTTCTGGACGCAAATATATAGATATAGATGCCTACGCCAGTATAATTGCCTACCGCGAGCTACTCAAAAAGCAATATGGCGATAATGTATTTGCTGCAACAACTGCTGTTCCGAATAGGAGCGTACCACAACTGATATTAGACCTAGGTTACCACCTCGACTTGTTCGCACAATCTGACGATGTCAAATATATCGTGCTCGATGTTTCTAATCCGGAGTTTTTTGATGAAGCAATCACTACAGAAAATCTGATTGAGATAATAGATCATCACACTGGCTTTGAAGAATACTGGTCCAATTATCCTAGTATCAAAACTCAGATTGAGTTCATTGGTTCTGTTTGTACTTTAATTTACGAGAAAATCATTCAGTCTGAGCATATTGAAATCCTTGACACTGATTTGTGCAAGCTATTGATTGCTGGCATTCTAGATAATACTCTTAATCTCAAGGCCAGCATCACTACAGACCGCGACCGCAGTGCATACAATGAGCTATTAAGGCTGGGTAAAGTCCCCGAGGATTTTTATAAGGAATATTTTTCTGCGTGCGAGACTGAGATTATGAGAGATTTTAAAAAGGCGATCCAAGACGACTTGAAAAACGAAAAGGCCGGAGTGTTACCTGAAGTCATCGGGCAAATGATAGTACTAAATCTAGATAATTTCGACCAAGAGAAAATGAATGAATTTTTTGCTGCCTATCCAGAATGGATGATGAATGTCATATTGTTAGAAGAAGGCAAGAGTTATATTTACTTCGGCGGCGATGGTACTAAACAAAGATTAGAACAATTATTCGATAAAAAATGCGAAAGTGACAATCTTTTGGTTCTAGATAAGTTTCTACTTAGAAAGCAAATTATGAAGCGAGCAAGAGAAGCTTTTATTTCTTCACAAACTTTTTAGTAACGTCAAATTTTTCCATGTAGAAGCCGAGCATCAAACGAGTCTGTGCATAAAATGCGGCAATAGACTGATAAAGAATAGAAGTCACAGGAATCAAAATCCATTGAAGAAGCATCAATAGCCCTCGGCCTTTGCGGTATTTTTCTGGGCGTGGCGGAAGCATCCTGAATGATACTAGGACGGTAATCGCAAGACCAATCATTGCGACTGTTTCGATGATACTCACAATATTTGGCAAGTTATATGCCACCATAGTATGAGACGAAACGTTCATAATCATCGGTACCCAGGCACCAAAAGTAATGATTGGTGCCATCATCGCTAGAGTAATGTGCCCGTCTAAAAGTCGCCAGAACTTCGGGAAGAGTCTCCAGAACGATACGATACGGCGATCATGCGGAACAAATAGTTTCGAACCCACATATGCAATGTCCGAAGCGCCGTAATACCAACGGCGTACCTGTACAAACTGGGCTTTGACGGTCTTTAAAAATGTCTCGTCAATAACGGCGTCCTGGTAAATTGGAATACGAATTGGTAATACTGAATAATCTCCACTAAAGAAGAAGAGGCTGCGCCAGTATTGGTGGCCGTCTTCTACGATAGTACGCTTGCTCCAGAAATCCATCGCCTTTAGGGCTTGAAATGGCTGAGAATGAGATGCAAAATTTCTAAGTGTGTGTGGACGCATAGTGGAGATTACATTAAAGAAAGAGTTCGATACAGCAATTACGCGAGATGGTGCAGGTGCGTCCCAGATGTTATTCATAAACAATGACACCGGCTGGTAGCTTAGTCTCTGGCGGTTCGGATGAGTAATAAACTCGTAGGCCACAGAGTCTAGATATTTTGGTGCCATATGGTTGTCGCTATCTAGTGAAGTTACAATGATATTATCTACTGGAAGGTGCTTTTTTTCGACATATTCAGCAAACTTATAACCAGCATACGTGAGATTTGGGCCTTTGCCGATTACTTCGCCAGGCATGTTTGCTGGGTGTTTGGCGAGAATAAAATCTTTGAACACGCCCTTAAATTCGGCGGCTAGTTCTTTTGCGGTCTTTTCCATTTCTTCCCCGCCGCGTTCCTCGTAGGCAAGGACAAAAATGATACGCTCATTTGGGAAAGTTGTATCTACTACAGATTTAATAGACGGCAAAAGCACGTCTTTTCCTTCGTTGTAGGCAGTCATGATGACAGCATGCAAAGTCTTGGCTGGATTTGGATATTCGCTACCCATGGCAGCCATGATTTTGAGGTTTTCGACGTGTTCTTCAAAGTGATAACTTCTGGAGTTTTCATCATGCAAGCGCTCATAGGCGTCGTGCGGATGCTCCAAATCTTCCATGCGACTGCGCCAATCTACACGTTCTGCGCGCTTAATTACCTCATAGCCTTGCACGGTGCGGTATGCCACGCCAACAGCTTTTACAAGTGTTGATGCAATAATCACAAACAGATAAATAGCACCGAGCACTGGGCTTAGCCATGACAAAACAAATAAAAGAATGATTGCCCCATACGAAATTACCCCTGGCAGTATCTCAAGGAAACGATAAAGAGGAGCACGTTTACCTTGTGGAATCTCAAGGTTGCGTCGCATTTTAACCCTCTTTTAAAAGCCTGATTAATACGATAAATGCCCCAACAATGAGCATTGAGGTGGTGATCAAAAAGAATTTTGTCATACCAGCACCGCGGCGATGGTAGATTTTTACAGCGATAAGACCATGAAGAATACCAAATAGAAGTGCCAAAACTGGGAAGGCGAACATATCAGTCCAGGCACCATCACGGTAACCGCCAATATCACCATAGCCGATTTTTACTACGGCACTATTTGGATTGAGATTAACGATGCTAAAAACTAGAAGCACAATGGAAGCAATAAAATTTAGAATGATTAGGATAAGCATCCAGCGTTCTTCAAAATAGAGTTTTTTAAAATCTTCTATATATGTTTTCATTTTTTGCCTGCGAGTTTATCGATCACCATATTTACGTGCTGAATAAAAATGACATCACCCACAATGCCGATAATACCAGTTGCAAGCATGAGCCAGCCGGCTAGCCAAACGGTGCCACCGGTAGTGAAGGTAACAATAATGCCAATCACCATCATAATTAGCGCAATCACGATAAGTTGTTTCCAGTTGTTCACATTGGCTGCACGAAGTTTGGTGGCGGTGTTTAGGCGAACAAGTGATTCGTAAATAATAAGAATGCCTACAACCACGCTAAAGACTTGCGCAATAGCCTGGCCAGCTACAAGAGCTGCAATACCAAGGAGCACGCAGATTACACCAGAAAGAAGCTTATTATTAAAATAGTCCTTTTGCCCTTCTTCCATAAAGTAACTAATAATAATAACGCCACCACGAACAATGAAGAAACCGCCAACGATAAAGGCGATTAAGGTAACCACGGTGTCTGGCCAAAGGATACAAAGGAGACCAAGAACCATCAAAATGGTAGACTCTAGAACTGCAGACCAAGCTGCTTTTTTGACGGTACTACCAGCCTGTTCGACTGGGCGTTTGATGATTTCCACCTTAGACATAATAACTCCTTTGCCTAATTATATCATAACTAATAATGAATGCTAAAGCTAAAAAATGGAGCCGCTGGCAGGGTTCGAACCTGTGACCTGCTCGTTACGAATGAGCTGCTCTACCAACTGAGCTACAGCGGCACTCTATTATTATAACACACTATTATTTCTTGTCGGCGTTCAGGCGGTGCATAAGTTTTTGGCGGGCATGCGAAGTGAAAATTTTGCCCAGCCAGCTGGATTTTGGTGTCTGATTTTTAGAGGTAAGGATTTCTACAATATCGCCCTGTTCTAGTTTTTTGTTCAGGTTGCTCATCTTACCATTAATCTTTACGCCGATCACGTGGTCGCCGATTTCGGAGTGGAGACGATAGGCAAAATCTAGAGGAAGTGAACCCTTTGGAAGGTCGATAATGTCGCCTTTCGGAGTATAGACAAAGATTTTGTCGGCAAAAAGATTGAGTTTTAGTTTTTTGTAATCTACTTTTTTGCCTTCACGAAGTTTGGCGGCGGTCATTTGGAGCTCGGTAATCCAGAGAAGATTAGTTGGAAGGTGTTCGATCTTCCCTTTTTTGTAGTTTTCGGTAACCTTTTGCTCGTTGTAATAGAAGCTAGCAGCCAACCCGCGCTCGGCGTATTCATGCATTTCTTTGGTACGAATCTGGAATTCCACTACACGCTTGTCTTTGGTGATAACCGTAGTGTGTAGAGATTGGTAACCATTCTGTTTTGGCATTGCAATATAGTCTTTGATACGACCGCCCATCGGGGTGTAAAGCGAATGGATAATGCCAAGCGCCAAGTAGCAGTCGGTGATATCCTCCACAATTACGCGAAGCGCAATGAGGTCATAAATTTCGTTGATATTTTGATTATGTTTGGCAAGTTTTTTGTGAAGCGAGTAAACTGACTTCACGCGACCAGAGAGCTCAAACTTGATCTTTTCTTTTTTGAAGGCTTCGGAAATTTCGTCTTCGATTTTCTTGAGAGACTTAGCAGCAGATTTATTGTATTTTTCGATTAAATCCTTGAGGTAGTCATAACGTTTTGGATCAACATATTTAAAAGAAAGGTCTGCCATTTCCACGCGAAGAAGACCCATGTTAAGACGGTCTGCTAGAGGGGCAAAAACTTCGAGAGTTTCTTTGGCGATCTTTTTTTGCTTGTCTGGTGGAAGTGCACTTAATGTTCGGAGGTTATGAAGACGGTCTGCAAGCTTGATGATTAGCACGCGAATGTCATCGCCTAGAGCAATCATGAGGCGAAGGAAGTTGTCTCTAGTTTCTGGAAGATAGGTATCGATGTCGCGCATGCCGGTGCGGGCGGTAGAAAGCTTAGTAACGCCGTCTACTAGGAACGCTACGGATTCACCAAACTCAGCTTTAATGTCTGCGAGAGTAAGGTCGGTGTCTTCTACGGTATCATGCAAAATGCCGGCGATAATAGTATCCTCGTCCATTCCCCACTCTTCGAGGATTTTCTTCACGGCCATTGGGTGAATAATGTAAGGCTCGCCAGTTTTTCTAAACTGACCTTCATGGGCCTTTTTGGCCATCTCTACAGCACGAGCAACACGCTCTGAATCCTTAGTGTTCATAAAACTATTATAACAGATTTGATTCTAGCGAGCGATACAGCGAACGGTAACCTCGTAGCCCTCGACAGACCAGTATGTTATACCTTCACCGCCTTCACTTAACATGTACGCATTATTTCTGTTATGCGAATTGCTAGCCCATGTACGCTGCCCTGCTGGGAAGTCGGCAAACGAATTCCATACTCCCGTGAAATAGTATGGAGCATATAATAGTCTTCTCACCCCTGCTTTGATCATTCCCCTAACAAGCTCTTGATATTCTGTACTTAGTGGGAGTTTCCAATTTGCTGGGCAGATTGAATCCGGCATTATAAATTCATTATTTTCGGTAGGGAGCTGGTCTACCATCGTGGCAGCAGCCCAGTTATAGAAAATGCCTAAGTGCGAGTGTTCGCAGTGTTCTTCGGTATATCCTCCAGCTGTGCATTCAGCAAGCGTACCAAATAAATGCAATGTGTTGTCCGTCTCATCAACGACATTATAATGATTGACCTGTGTGCTACTACCATCATGAATGGTGTTGTTTGGCTCACGGCTAATTGGAGTCCTTGTCCAAGGCCAGCCTTGGCTTCTGTTTACAGTGATGGCGCCTGCTGGCGGGGTCCAACTAGTACGCTCACTTCCCTCACCATAACCAATATCAGTTGTATCATGAGTAAGAGTCTCGCCAGTAATATAGAAGTTTAAGTCTTGAGTCATCCAGCAGCGGCCGTCTTCGGCTTTCAAAATCCAATACGAATACCAGTCTCTAGTATCCACCACGTGGGCTTTGGAACGAATCGCTGTAGCCGAGGCACAAATATTAGACGTCATGTCCTGCATGGCAAAACGATTGTCTTTGGCTGGAATACCTTCGTAATCAGAAGCGGAAGTCGCCTCTTTGTATGTAATGGCGCTTGTTTCTGGATCTACAGAAATTGGAACATACATACCTTTGCCTGCGGCGGTGTAAGCAATTTCGTAGGCACGTTGCAATGTAGTGCCGGTGGTACCGGATGGATTTTCTGATACCGGGAAGTTTTCATCAACCCAAATTGCATATAAATCTACTTTTTTATTTACACCTGTATCTACGGCTGTATATGTAGCACCGTTATCATAAACCATGCCAGCCCCATCCATTGATGTGCTCCAACCTAGGAACTTTTTGCCAGCAGGAGCAGCAAAAGAATTAGATGGCAACGTTTCAGTGTCGCCTGCCATCACAATAATATCTTCCATTGAGCCCGTCCCTCCATTGGCTTTGAAGGAGAGGGTATGTTTGGCTAGCGTAGTGTTGGTGACGGCCTGAAAGTTAAGTGTGGTCTCGTAAGCGCCAGATACGGTATTTGCTCCAACTTTGGCAGCCAAAGTAAGCGTGGTGGTGTCACCGTTGGTTGGGTTTTCGTTAATCCAAGCCGTAGATGAAACGGGAAGTGTTGGACTGACACCAAAATAATTGTCACCCACGATTTTGTAACCCCAGGCGTCCGTGGTGAAATCTTGTTCGCTATAACCATTCTCATTTAATACGAGTGAATTGATCTTGCGATACTCTTGCTCCTCGCCGACTAGTTCTGTGCGGATAAGCGCGGAATTATCTACGGCGTTGGTTGGAGACATAGTAAGGGTGTAGCCGGTCACGTTATTGGTGGCGACTTTAACTGGGATAGTCGTAGTGCCAAATGCTGCACCAGTTGCGGTTGGAGTGAGATTAATCACGGCTGGTGTTTCTGGAATAGTTAATTCCAAAACCACTTGATCCACATCCACTGAAAAAGTGGAAGTTGAGTCTGCAAATGCGTCTAACCCACAAAAAGAGACAGCTACTAGCAATATCCCCACCAAAATGCTCTTTTTTATTGACATAGTTTTTTAACGAGCTCCTTAAGCTCGGTGTCATTTTTACACTTAAAGGTAAGGCTACGGCCACGAATGCTGGTAACTACATTGTACTTGGCAGACAAGGCATTTTCTTCTTTGCGGAAGGCGTCGAGCTTCATGGCAGCGGCGCTGGACTTTTTGGTGTTTTCAGCAAAGTAGCGCTCAACTTTACGAGCAGTCCAACCTTCTTTTATAATCTTTGGGAGGACTTTTCTGATGGTCTCTTCATCACGAGAAACAAGTGGGCGCATCACACCTTCAGTGAGTTTTTCTTTTACCATGGTTTTCTTAACGTCTTCTGGGAGGTTCAAAAGCCTCAAAGTGTTTTGAACGGTTTGTTCGGATTTGCCAACTTTGGCAGCAATATCTTCGGCGGTTAAGTTAAACTGGGTTTTTAGTTTGGCATAAGCAGTAGCAAGTTCGATGGCGTTCAAATCTTCACGCTGAGCATTTTCAATAATAGAAAGCTCAAGACGGTTTTGGGAATCCAAGGTACGGATAATGGCAGGAATTTTAGTAAGACCGGCAATTTTGGATGCACGCCAACGGCGTTCACCGGCAACAATCTTATATTTTCCTTCTTCCTTCGTAACTACAATTGGCTGAAGCACGCCGTGCTCTTTGATAGATGCAGCGAGCGCGTTTAATGCCTCTTCGCTAAACTCACGGCGAGGTTGTTCTTCGTCGCGGATAACGTCTTCGATTTTTAGCTCTTTTAGTTCGGAGCCTTTCTTGTCTTCCGTAGCAGTGAGGTCAAACTCTTCATCTACTAAATCTGTAGGGATGAGAGCGTCAAAGCCTCTACCTAAACCTTTGCCTAAACTCATTTTGTTCTTGCCTCCACTTCTTTTGTAAATTCTTTGTAGGCTTTTGCGCCTTTGCTAAACTTGTCGTATGCCCCTACTGGTACACCGTGGCTTGGAGCCTCAGCGAGACGGACATTGCGAGGAATGGTCGTCTTAAAAGTAAGGCTTTTAAAATACTTTTTGATTTCTTCGAATACTTGAGACGAAAGGCTGGTGCGCTTATCATACATAGTGGCAACCACGCCGAGTAGTTTTAGATTTGGGTTGGCTTGCTTCATGACGAGCTTCATGGTTTCGAGAAGTTGTGCTACACCTTCAAGAGCATAAAACTCAGTTTGAACTGGAAGAAGTAGGTAATTTGCTGCAATCATACCATTGACAGTAAGAAGAGAGAGTGAAGGTGGAAGGTCGATAATGATATATTCGTAGTTTGCCTCGACTGAGCGGATGGCGTCGCGAAGGCGAACAAATTTCTTTTGCATACCGGTAATTTCAACCTCAGCATTAGCAAGCTCTGGGGTAGTTGGGGCAAGATCAAAACCTTTATACTTGGTATTTCTGATACAGTCTGCCATGGCATTTTTTCCAAGAATAACATCGGTCATAGTGACGCCTAGAGCCGGGTCGTTTTTGTCGATGCCGAGGCCAGAAGTGGCATTACCCTGAGGGTCAAAATCAACCAACAAAACGGAATGCTTATCTTTTGCAAGATAGTAACTGAGATTTACGGCAGTAGTAGTTTTGCCGACACCTCCTTTTTGATTTGTGATACAAATCACTTTTGCCATA
>JAEEGL017305851.1_pt1 | contig 13893 bp, 9 predicted proteins | sample 9134231 | NCBI WGS metagenome assembly JAEEGL01 (sample SAMN16246548, study PRJNA631951) | gut metagenome | biome: gut microbiome; feature: rumen; material: fiber-attached | host: Bos | place: Iran: Karaj | collected 2018-10
CGAGGGTGAGGATATACCGCTTCATGGAAGTATCGCAAACACTCCATGTGACCAGGCTTTGTTCTATGAAGATTCTGAGGCTGATAAAACGGATTTGGTTGTCAAAACAGTTACAAAGGATGAGACAATTTTTGGAAGAAAGCTTCGTCTGTTTAGAGAGATTCGCGTATCGACGGAGGACAATAGCTTTACCATAACAGATACTGTTGAAAATACAGGTGATAGGGTAGAGCCGTTTGAAATACTTTATCATATGAATATGGGGTATCCGCTTTTAGATGAGGACAGTAGGATTACTATCCCATCTAAGGAGGTGATTCCAAGAGATGCACATGCTGCGGATGATATCGCAAACTGGATGCACATGGAAACGCCTACTGAAAATTATCAGGAGAGATGTTATTATCACAAGTTTGATGAAAAGGCTGGTGAAACAACCACTGTATCTATCCAGCAGCCAAAGCTTCACACAAGGCTTTCCATCAGCTTTGATTCGTCAGAACTTGATGGGTTTGTAGAGTGGAAGATGATGGGGGTCAGAGATTATGTCCTTGGGCTGGAATGCGGTAACTGCTACCCGGATGGAAGAGATGTAATGAGAAAAACTGGAATGTTGAAATTCTTACAGCCTGGCGAAAAGAAGATGTATATGGTCAAAATATCAGTAGAAGGTTGATTTTAAGAGATAACAAGCTATTTCCCCACTTGCTATTTTTCCACAGAATGATAATATGGTGTAGGAAAATCCGGAAACGGTTGAAACTAGGAGGAAAAAATGAAATCAAATACAAAGACCATTGTTGGTATGGGACTTCTTACTGCGATTGTGATTATTTTACAGGCATTGGCATTAAATATACGTTTTGGAATGTTTTCGATTACATTGGTATTAGTTCCTATTATTGTTGGTGCAGCTCTTTATGGATCAAAGGCAGGAGCGTGGCTGGGATTTGTTTTTAGTGTGGTTGTATTATTAACTGATTCAGCTGCGTTTATGGCGATATCCATTCCTGGAACAATAGCAACTGTACTTGTAAAAGGTACCTTGGCCGGACTTTGTGCCGGAGTGGTATATCGTTTGTTAAAAGGAAAGAGTAGTCTGTTTGCTACGGTAGTAGCGGGAATTGTGGCTCCGGTAGTAAATACTGGAATCTTTGTTTTGGGATGCTTTTTATTCTTTTATTCCACCCTTTCTACTTGGGCTACGGAAGCAGGTTTTGAAAACGGCGCAGCTTACATTATTTTTGGAATCGTTGGAATCAACTTCTTTGTAGAATTGGCAATCAACCTGGTACTTAGTACGGTCATTGTTCAAATCGTTGGCATCGGAAAACGCCAGATTCAATAAAAAATGAAGACGGAAGAACCGTCCCTGAAAAAACGCATGAAAAAGGGGCCTCGCACTAATTTCTTAGTGCGACAGCCCCTTTTTGTTATGTTATTTAACAGTTACCTTTAGTTTTGCGGTGGCTCCGCTTTTCATGGTGACTGTAATGGTTGCAGTTCCTTTTTTCTTTCCTTTGACAACGCCGTCTGAACTTACAGAGGCAATTTTTGCGTTGCTGGATTTATAGGATTTTACTGTGTCATTGGAAGGAAAAGAGGATTTAATTCCAATGGTATATGTTTTCCCTTTTGCAATGGATACAGATGTCTTCTTTAAAGTGACCTTTGGATTTTTAACGGTTACTTTGCATTTGGCCTGCTTACCATTGGATGTTATAGCAGTGATGGTTGCGGTCCCCGCCCTTTTAGCGGAAATCTTTCCGTTTTTATTTACAGTAGCTACGTTTGTGTCTGAAGAAGACCAGGTGATTTTTTCTGTCGCTGTAACAGGATTTCTGGTTGCAGTCAATGTAGCAGTCTTTTTTGTTTGAATGGTTAATTTTGAATCTGACAGCGTAAGTTTTGCTGTTGTTACTTCCCCTTTTTGTACCGTTACCGTACAAGAGGCACTGGCGCCACTTTTCATTTTTACGGTTACAGTCGCTTTTCCTGTTTTGTTTTGGGCAGTCAGTTTAAAGGAATTCTTGCTTTTATTTACTGAAGAAACCTTTAAAACAGAAGTGTTGTTTGATTTTACAGAAGATATTTTATCTTTTGCATAGGTCATTTCAGATATTTTTACTGAACTTGTGGTTTTCTTTACCTGTAGTTTTGTGGATGATGCGTTTAATGTGATAGCGGCTACTGTGACTTTACAGGTTGCTTTTTTTCCACTGGCTGTGGTAGCGGTAATGGTAGTGGTTCCACCTTTTTTAGCTGTTATTTCCCCGCTGGAACTTACACTGGCAATTTTAGAGTCATCTGATTTCCAGGTGATTGTGTCCTTTGCTGATGAGGGCGTAAGAGTAGCTGTCAAAGTGGCTGATTCACCCTTTGTTAATATAAGGGAGGTTTTATTTAGTTTGATACCGGTTGCTTTCGTTGACTTGCTGGCAATCGTATAATTGGAGAAGCCTGTAGTGGTAAAAAGGACTGTGTTTGTGCCTGCATCATAGCTGGAATCCACTTTTGATATCACACCGTTATGATTGTGAAATACTTCTACTTCATCACCAGCAGGTGCATTAGCTAGTTTTAAGGCTACAGTGGCTGTGTTTCCATTTAAATCACTGATTTGGTTTCTCCAAGCATCAGAGGCGTTATTTGTACCTTTATATACCAGCTGACTAAGAGTCAAATCTACTGTGGTATCTATACCATAACCTTCGTTTTCAGCTGCCGTGGCAAGAGCATTATCATTTGTAGTAGTAACATCCAGATTTGCTGTACCGGAATCGATGGTGCCGTTTGATAAAGCAATACTTCCTTCCGTTACGGAAGAAGCATGGGAAGAAACTGTATTATCCACCGTTGTAAAATGCGCACCTAAATGGAAATTTCCCTGTGAGATGCGGAATGTATACTGGGATACAGTGTCGGATGTTTGAAAACTCTGGCCATTTAATGTAAAAGAGGTTAGCTGTTTTCCGGCATCCGGAATGAGTTTTACAGTTATTTCTGCACCACAGGGAAGAATGGCTTCTCCTCCGGTGGTATCCTCGGACCAGGACAGACCCCGTCCTCTTTCATCGGACATCTGGTCCATAGACAGGGTATCCCCATCATAGTTTAATGAGACGAATTCAATGCGTCCGCCACCGATATAGTCATCGTCATTGGGGTTATCACTTTGATATTTCCAACCAAAATTTCCTACTTGTACTTCACTGTTTGCAAGAGAAGAAATTGCATCTTCCGAACTAAGTTGTTCATAGTTTTCTACTCGCGTGGGGGTAGTAGATGCTAGTTTTACCTCAATGCTATAAGATGCTCCGGGGGTTACAGAAATCGGAAACCAAATAGAATGGTCATAATAACTATTTACCACATCGTCCTGGATGCGATAATCAAAAAATATGGGGTCATTACCGCTAGCTGCACTAGCGGCATACATGGTGTTGTGTTCAATTTCTCCTGTATAGTTATTGGAACTATAGGAGGTGATCGTGATTTCTGTAAATTTAGTTAAAAGAGAAGAACCAAACCAAAATCTTGTTTTGTCACTGCTATTTTCGTTTACATAGTTATAGCTAATATTGTCAAATGTCATAGGATCAATTGTAGTAACAGCACCGGAGTTTTCTTCTTTAAAGAATCGATTCCAATATACTTGGTTTGTTTCAGTTGCATCGCCATCGTCGTGGGCAATACGGACAGACATATCCAGTTCGTTGTCCTGACGCTCAGAGGTATCCCAGGTTAATTCTGCAGACAACCGGATATTTGCAGTTTGATTTCCTACCATGGGAGATCCTTCGCCCGGATCGCCACCGGTTCCATTTCCTTGTTCGTTAACAATGAAAAATTCAAAGTGAGAACCGTTATTAGAATCTAAAAGAACGGATTGAGTTCCATTATTAGAGATAGTTGTTTCCGTGCCTGAAGTGGGCAGACGGACTCCTATAGTAGAGCCGGTATGATTGGTAATGTTTAAAGCATAGGGGGATCCAATGTCTCCGGTCCAACTTAATTCTCTGTTTTCTGGTGCATATGTAACAGCTTCTGTTAATTCATAAAAGGTAGCGTTGGAGTAGGTGCCTAATACGGCGGTAATCACACCGTCACCATTGGTTTCGTCATATGTTATGGTATGACCTGAAAAAGAAATATCATATCCGGTTAAAGTGTCTGCCTGACGACGAATGGTATTATTAGCGTAAACCAATTGGGGAGTGTTTTCTGCAAGTATGGAAAATGCTAATAATAAAGTAAATAGCAGGGCAAAAAAGCGCTTGCCTTTGGTTATAACATAATTCATAAAAACCTCATAACTTCATAATAATTGATGACTATATGTGACTGAATGTTTTGTCAGAATCTGTAAATATTTGTATATACAATATTTTATCATGGGACATATATGCGTGACAATTAGAATGTAACAAAGGGACGGTTCTTTCGTCTTCATTTTTTGAATTATGTTTTAATGAAAACGGAAGAACCGTCCCTAACCAATAGGTAGTAATATATCTAAGTAGAAAATGTTTTTCTCAACGGAAAAATGAATGCTTCCCTTATAGTATTCGGTTATATATTGCATGCTGCGGGTTCCATAGCCATGAAGTAACGCGTTATCACTTGCAGTGGTTTGAGGAAGATTGTTATGAAATGTTGGAGTTTCACTTACGTAGTTGGACATATGAATGGAAGCGAATCCATTTTCGTTCGCTATCGTAAGTGAAATAATCCGCATTTCTGGATCTTCTAGTTTCATCACTGCAGAAATGGCATTGTCTAAAGCATTTTTAAAAAGAGAATAGATATGATTTTTCTCCATAAAAGACAGAATTCTTCCATCGGCAATACAACTAAAGTGGATGTTTTGCTGTTCCATTAAAGGAACCTCACGGTATAGAAGCATATCTAAGATGTCATTTCCTGTTTTTATAGATGAATCATAAATCTGAATAATATTTTTCAACTCTTTCAGTTCCTCTGAAGTCAGTTTATCTTCATATTCATTTATGCGATGTCGGATATCGTGACATTTTATGTTAATGAGTTCGATTTCTTTTTGCATGGATTCAAACTGTTTTTTCTCAGATAATAATATTTCTTCGGTAGCCTTTAGTTCATTGGAAAGCCGCGCTTTTTCGAGAATTCCAGAACGTAAAAACAATATGGACAATCCATAGAGTAAAGCAAAACAGCGGATAATCATTGCCAAGGCAGGATGTTCTGGCTCAATAGGTCTGCTGTAGTTGGATAAGACTACCAAAATAAAGGTAAAGGACAGGCAATAAAAAAGAATTCCCCGTGATGTAGGTCCATCGTAATAATCCACCCGTTTTCGACGGAATATAACAGAGAGAACGTAGGCAATTGCAATATGAAGTATGGTATAAATAGCCCAATCGGCCCATATGGGGAGAAATTGATCTGGAAACAGGGAAAGGCTATTATAGGGATCTTTTCCTGCAAAGAACATTATAAATTCAAATATTCGACCGGTTAAAAGCTGAGATGCACATCCGGCGCTGATTGCTAAAAGCAGTTCAATATAGTTTTCAAAATAACAGAGTTTCAACATGAAATAAATCAGAATATAGCAGAAAATGCGGATACACAAGGTGGTAGTTAGATTGTTATAATACTGTCGAAATATTGAAAATAATAGAATGCACAACATAAAGCATCCTAAGGAGCCCAGTAGTCGAAGGACAAATCCGGGCTTTTTTTCAAATTGAAATGTAAAAAACAAACAGCATAATAATAGTTCAATGGCAGCTGATGTTGTGATAATAAAATAATAGGATAATGTCATTTTAATTTTTTCTCGCTATATTTTTTAAAATCTGAAACAAATTCTTTTTTTCTAGGCTGGCTAATCTGCAATTCATATCCATCTATGGTAACGGTGTATCCGGAAATATTTTGCACATAGTATAGGTTTACCAGATAGCAGTTATTGCATCTTGAAAAATCATAGCCTTCCATTCTATCAAGAATGGACTTCATAGTAGCATATTGGCGATAGGTGGTTTCGTTGCCTGGCGGTCCAATGTGATAAATGAGGTGATGACCATCTATTTCAATATAGCGAATTTTGTCCACCGGTACGCGTACGGTCTTTGTGGTGGTCTGAATCATAATGGAATCTTCTTTTTTGGTAGCAGAGATTCTTCGCAATGCATGGGAAATCTTCATGGCAAAGTCGTGATAGGATATGGGTTTTAATACGTAGTCAAAGGCATTTACGGAATATCCTTTAATGGCATATTGCGAGAGATTTGTAATAAAAATAAGTAAAACCTGTGAGTCAATTTCTCGAAGCTTTTCTGCTGTATCCATTCCATTGATGTAGGGCATTTGAATATCCATAAATATAAGGTCATAGGAAGCGTCGTATTCCTCTAAAAAATGAACCCCATTTTTAAAATGATTACAAATAAAGCTAATGTCATTTTGCTTTCCGTATTCTTCAATGTATTTTGTTAGTGTTTGTGCATATGACAATTCGTCTTCAACAATAGCAATTTTATACATATCGGCCACCTCAGGAAAAATTATAAAATCCCATTTTAGAGGTGTCAAGAAAGGAAGATTGCGAAAGCATAACTTAAAAATAAACGACGTAAACTAAAGAATCTAAATAGAGTATGACGAATTATTTTAGTTTAAGCTACGGACCGTTGAAGTTGCTTTTGGAGGCGGGTATGCTCCTTTTGAAAATCGTCTTGTTTCGTAAAGAAATATAAAAACAGACGGAGGATAAAAGGAGGATAACATGAAAACAAAAAATGCTAAGAAAAGAACAAAGGCTATGGTCCTGGCAACAGCCATTCTAACTACGGGATTACTGGTAACCGGTTGCGGTAGTGCCACAAGTGGTGGAGCCGGTTCTTTGGAAGGGTACTATCAGTCAACACAAAATGTAGATTTTTTAAGTGCATATCCGGAGTACACATTTAAACAGGCTACATTTGGAACGGAGTCCATTGAGGTGTATTCAGACGGAACCTATTGTTTGACAAATACTACAAGTTCTTTCTCAGGTGATTTGTTTTTTAATGATGATGGAACACATTCTGAGGTTCCTCGCGGGGATGGAAGTATGCGATTTTACGGCACATATGAAAAAACGGAAGATTCAGGACTTCTTACCTTAAAGCTTTCTGCACCAACATCTGTTGTTGTAGGCAGTATTTATTCTGTAGGAGATACGGAAGCGCTGGGCTATTTAAATACCCAGGCATGGACAGATGAAATGGGAAGCCGCGTTGGTGGAGAGTCCGGAAGTATGACTGCTGAGGAATACTTGGAATCAGTTTCCTATCCGGAGATGGATGTGATTATTGATACATCCACCGGAAGCTTCGATTATGTAAACTTAAGTCAAGGAGAGTGAGGTCTTTGATATGAACAAAAAAATGACATTTTGGAGAGGCATTACTTCGGTTTTTGCTATACTCACAGTTTTTTGTATGTTAATGACTTCATTACTTGTAATGTGGAAGGGACAGGTAAATGTTGCGCTAAATGTTTCCGCACCTATTGTAGAAGTAGATGAGGACAACGCAGTTTTTGGCTCTGCATATGGTCTTTCTGATGAGGGGTTAGAAGCCATGCTTTTGGATTCCGATGCTCATGATATTCAAACGATGGCGGAAGGGGCTGTATTGTTAAAAAACAATGATGGAACCCTCCCTTTGGCAGAAAATGAAAAACGTATTACACTTTTTGGAAGAGCAGCTGCAGATCCGGTATATCGTGGAAACTCCGGAGGTCCATCCTATGATGAAAATCGTAAGGTGAGCTTGCATGATGCTTTGACTCAGGAAGGATTTGAAATCAATGAAACCCTCTATAATGCTTATTTGGAAAGTGATGTTACCAGAGTTAAGGGAGATCCTGACTGGTCAATCGGCGAAGTGAATGCATCTTTTTATACAGATGAAATAAAGCAAAGCTGGCAGCAGGATTATAACGATGCGGCAATCATTGTTTTGTCCCGTGACGGAGGTGAAGGAAAGGATCTTGTAACGGAAGATGTAGATGGTATTTCTTATCTTGCATTGCACGATACCGAAAAAGAACTTTTGAGTATGGTGAGAGATAGTGGTCTTTTCGAAAAAACCATTGTTTTGATTAACAGCGCTTATCCTATGGAATTGGATTGGGCAGTAGGTGATGAATACGGAATAGATGCCATGCTTTGGATAGGTACACCTGGGCTTAAGGGCTTTTGCGGTGTTGCAGAATTATTATCCGGTAAAGTTGCACCCTCCGGAAGATTAGTGGATAGTTATGCGACCAATTCATTGTCAGCTCCGGCAACCCAAAACGCAGGAGATTTTACCTTTTCGAATAATTCCGAACACTATATTGTGGAGGCGGAAGGAATCTATGTGGGATATAAGTATTATGAAAGCCGTTATTATGATCAGATTTTGGGAATCCATAATGCAACTTCCCAGGCAGGAACTTTTGCCAGCAGTGGAAACTGGGATTATGACAGTGAAGTGACCTATCCCTTTGGCTATGGAATGACTTATGGGGACTTTAGTGAAGAACTTCTATCCCTGGAATGGGATCAAACCGCACATACAGTCACCGCAGAAGTAAATGTTACCAATCAAGGTTATCCGGAAGCATCCGCTTATGGTGGAAAAGAAAAAGATGTAGTGGAATTATATGTTTCTTTACCCTATGTGGAAGGAGGAGCAGAAAAATCTGCCATTACATTGATTGGTTTTGCAAAAACAGATGATTTGGCGGCAGGAGAGTCTCAAAAAGTAGAAATTGTGGCAGATGATTATCTATTTGCCACTTATGACAGTAATGCAGTAAATGGTGCAGACTCATCTAAACAGGGATGTTATGTATTTGATCCGGGAGACTACGTTTTTGCAATCGGAAAGGATTGCCATGATGCAACGAACAACGTATTGGCTTCTTTGGGAAGTACGGGTATGGTTTCTAGCAATGGTGAAGCAGTGGAAGGAAATCCTTTACAGACAACAACAGTTACCTTGGATGCATTGGATAATACGACATATGCCACATCCAGAGAGACCGGGGAAGTTGTTTCCAATCGCTTTGAAGATATTGATTATAACTACTTTAAATCGGACAGTGTTGGTTACTTAACCAGGTCTGATTGGACAACCTTTCCTATGTCATATACAGACATGGAAGTAACGGAAGAAATGGTTGCACAAATGACGGATACTACTTGGGAAACACCCAAAGACTCGCCAAAGTATGACTCTTTCCAGATGGAAAAGGATTCTGGATTAACGTTGGCGGATATGAAGGACGCGGAGTATACCGACGAAAAGTGGGATCAGTTTATAGATCAGTTGAGTCTGAAAGATTTAACATCTATTTTAGGTGAAAACTTTGGACAGTCAGCTGTACAAAGTGTGGGAAAACCGGAAAACCATAACAGTGACGGCCCTGCTGGTCCACAGGGAAACTACCAGTACGGAGAGAAAGGTGCCTCTACGGTTCATGTAGGAGAATGTGTTGCAGCTTCTAGCTGGGATATTGATTTATTAAACGCAAGAGGTCAGTTCATTGGAGAAGATTGCTTATTTGTTGGAACAACCCAGCTTTGGTCCCCGGGAGCAGATTTGCATAGAACACCTTTTTCAGGAAGAAACTTTGAGTATTATTCCGAGGATTCTAATTTAAGCTATTTACTGGCAGCAGCACAATGTGCGGGAATGCAGCAAAAAGGTGTAAATACAGCAATTAAGCATTTCTGTGGAAATGATCAGGAAACAAACCGAATGGGTCTATGCATTTTCATGACAGAACAGGCATACAGACAGGGACCTTTGCGAGGTTTTGAAGGAGCATTTACAAAAGGTGGAGCATTGGCCACAATGTTGTCCTGCAGTAGAATTGGATGTCGTTATATGTATCAAAGCCAGGCAACACTAACCGGTGTGTTAAGGGATGAGTGGGGCTTTTGTGGAGTTACTATCACTGATTCCGTAAAGGGTATTGATATCCCCACTTTGGCATGTTTCATAGCAGGAAGTGATACCTTTAATGCAGATACCAACAGAACCACAGAAGTCTTGAAATATATGGTAAGTAATCAGGATGGTTATGTACTTAGTAGGTTACGAGAAACAAATAAACGCTTCTATTATGCAATGGCACATTCCAATATAATGAACAGTGCATCTGCAGATGGTGGCGTCAATGATTTTGTTCCTTGGTGGCAGTGGGCACTTCGGATTCTTGGCGTAGCGTTAGCTTTGTTTACGTTGGCTTCGCTCTATATGTTTTTAAAGAATGTGACGTGGAAAAAGAAACTTATTATAACAACTCCTCTGTATTTTGGGGAGGCTGTGGCAGTGATTTCTGCAGTTTCTGCAGTGATATTTATTGTGATGGATCGTTCAGACAGAACATTTTCACCTGTGACAGTTCTACTCTTATTATTGGGAGCCGTCAGCTGGCTTTTGGCATTGGTGGTAAAAAAAGATTTTGTACCCCTTGTTGCGACAGTATTTTGGGGCGCCGGTTTATCCGTCCACTTGTATCAGGGATTACCCACCCTTTCTGATATTTGGAATGGGGTAAACTTTATTGGTGGAAATCCAATTATGGTGGTAGTGTTTGGTGTAGTATTTGGCATTGTTACCGTACTTTCTGTGATTTCCCTTTTCCTTAATCTTTACGAGGAAAGTGCACAATTGGAAGTTCAAAAGTCAATGAAATAGCAGGAAGAAAATGTGGAAAATGGCGTAATAGTTTTGGAGAAGGTAATTACCTTCTCCATTTTTTTTTATAAAATACTTGACAATGGAAATGGTCTCAAATATAATCATCTCATACTAATCCTAGTAATCAGGTAGGAAAATAGGAGATGGTCAAATGAAACGAGATAATTACTGGCTTTCTTACAGTATGGCACGATGTTGAAAACAGTGAGATTACTGTAGAAAAATGATAAGAATATAGACTTCTTTTTTAAAATACTTTTCATACAAAAAATAGAAGATCGAAGATACTGATATAAATATTGAAAACAAAACATTATGGAGGAAAATAAAATGGCAATTATTAATAGTACTTTAGAATTAGTTGGAAATACACCTTTGTTAAATGCAAAAAACTATGCTAAGAATTCAGGAGTGGAAGGAGTAAATCTTCTTACTAAGTTGGAATACTTAAATCCCGCAGGAAGCGTAAAGGATCGAGTAGCTCTTTCCATGATTGAAGATGCAGAAAAGAGTGGAAAGCTAAAACCGGGAGCAACCATTATTGAACCCACTTCCGGAAATACCGGAATTGGTCTTGCAGCAGTAGCAGCTGCAAAGGGCTATACCGCAATTCTTACTTTGCCGGACACCATGTCTGTGGAAAGAAGAAATCTCTTAAAAGCCTACGGCGCAAACCTGGTTTTGACTGATGGTGCAAAGGGAATGAAGGGAGCCATTGCAAAGGCTGAGGAACTTCAAAAGGAAACCCCTAATTCCATTATTTTGGGACAGTTTGATAACCCTGCAAACCCTGCAGCTCACAAAGCTACTACAGGTCCTGAAATCTGGGAACAGACCGAAGGAAAGGTTGATATTTTTGTAGCAGGTGTAGGTACCGGTGGAACTGTTACCGGTGTTGGTGAATACTTAAAAGAACAGAATCCCGACGTGAAGATCGTGGCAGTAGAACCTGCATCTTCTCCGGTACTTTCCACAGGAAACGCCGGCCCTCATAAAATTCAGGGAATCGGAGCAGGATTTGTACCTTCTGTATTAAATACAGAGATTTATGATGAGATTATCACCATTGAAAACGATGATGCTTTTGAAGAGGGAAGAGCTTTCTCCAGAAGCGAAGGCGTTTTGGTTGGTATTTCTTCCGGAGCAGCTTTGAAGGCAGGACTTATTCTTGCGAAACGTCCGGAAAATAAAGGAAAGAATATCGTGGTGTTACTTCCTGATTCAGGAGACAGATATTTATCTACACCCTTATTCTCATAAAAAATAAAGGAGATAAGCATATGAAGATTTCTACTAAGGGTCGATATGCCCTTCGACTCATGCTGGACCTGGCGATTTACGATACAGGGGAACCGGTGAGCCTGAAGGATATCGCAAAGCGTCAGGAGATATCAGAGAAATATTTGGAGCAGATAATATCTGTATTAAACAAGGCAGGTTTCGTGCGCAGCATCCGGGGTGCCAGCGGCGGTTATGTGCTCCGCAGAAAACCAAAAGAATATACTGTTGGAGATATTCTTCGTTTGACCGAGGGAAGTCTTTCTCCTGTAGCATGCGTAGGAGTGGAATCTGAAGAATGCGTTCGCTCCGGTGATTGTGTTACGGTTATGGTATGGGAGAAACTGGATAAAGCCATCAATGATGTGGTGGACAATATCTCGCTTCAGGATTTGGTTGACTGGCATATGGCGCAGTCGGATTCTTATGTGATTTAAGAGTAGGTGCGAAAAGCACCTTTCTCTTTAATTCAAAATCCTACTAAAACCATAGGAAAAATTAGAAAAAATAAGAAAAATAAGGAAAGAAAAAAGGTGACAACTATGGCAAAAAAGACTAGAGAAGAAAGAAATTTTAAATTTGAAACCAAGCAGTTACATGTAGGACAGGAAAGTCCCGATCCGGTTACTGACGCAAGAGCAGTCCCGATTTATTTGACTTCATCCTATGTGTTCCACAATTCAGAGCATGCAGCAGATCGTTTTGCTTTAAAGGATGCGGGAAACATTTATGGTCGTGTAACAAACCCTACAGAAGATGTTTTTGAAAGAAGAATCGCAGCTTTGGAAGGTGGTGTAGCTGCATTGGCTTTGAGCTCCGGAGCGGCAGCTCTTACCTATGCTTATCAGACAGTGGCTCATGCGGGAGACCATATTGTAGCGGCAAACAATTTATACGGTGGAACCTATAATTTGCTGAAGCATACCTTGCCGGAATTTGGTGTGGAAACCACATTTGTAAGTCCTTTTGATTTAGAGGGAATCAAGGCGGCAATTCGTCCAAACACAAAAGCAATCGGAATTGAAACTTTAGGGAATCCTAATTCAGAAGTTGTGGATATTGAAGCAATTGCAAAGATTGCCCATGAGGCGGGAGTACCCTTGATTGTTGACAATACCTTTGCATCACCTTATTTGGTTCGACCCATTGAGTATGGAGCAGATATTGTAATTCATTCCGCAACAAAGTTTATCGGTGGACACGGAACCGGTCTGGGTGGTGTGATTATTGACGGAGGAAGCTTTGACTGGGCGTCATCTGACAAGTATCCCTGGTTGACTGAGCCCAATGAAAGCTACCATGGTCTAACATTTGCAAAGGATACTGCGCCTGCAGCTTTTGTTACTTATATTCGTACCATTTTACTTCGCGACATGGGTGCGGTGATTTCTCCTATTAACGCATTTATTTTCCTGCAAGGGTTGGAGACCTTATCCCTTCGTGTGGAGCGTCATGTGGAAAATGCATTGAAGGTGGTAAAGTTTTTGGAAACTCAGCCTTTGGTAGAAAAGATTCATCATCCGTCTGTCAGTGAGGATGCCAGCCAAAAGGCGCTGTATCAGAAGTATTTCCCCAATGGCGGTGGATCAATTTTCACATTTGAAATCAAAGGTGGAGCAGACAAGGCACAGGAATTTATTGATAACCTGGAATTATTCTCATTACTTGCAAATGTGGCTGATGTAAAGTCCCTCGCTATTCATCCTGCATCAACCACACATTCTGAATGTAATGAAGAGGGACTTTTAGAGCAGGGCATCACGCCATCCACCATTCGACTTTCTATCGGTACAGAAAATATCGATGATATTATTGAGGATTTGGATGAAGCATTTAAAGCGCTTTCATAATTAGTTTTGGTTCTTGCGGTTTTCTGTAATAAATCCAC
>JAEEGL013584495.1_pt1 | contig 13892 bp, 10 predicted proteins | sample 9134231 | NCBI WGS metagenome assembly JAEEGL01 (sample SAMN16246548, study PRJNA631951) | gut metagenome | biome: gut microbiome; feature: rumen; material: fiber-attached | host: Bos | place: Iran: Karaj | collected 2018-10
AGAAAAGTATTGATACACTTTTACTTCTTTTTTATCTTTATAATTATTGTATCTATATTCTCTATAGAAATAGAAAATAGCTACCATTAAAACTATAATTGCCACAACAGGAATAATTACTTTATAACTTTTTTTTACTTTATTAAAAACTTCAGTCATATTATCCTCCAATACTAAAGGTATATCTATTACCTATCTCTATTGTTTTATCGCCATAAGAAACAGAATTCAAAGTTAAATATATCAAAGATCCTTCACTAAAATTATACTTTTTAGGTACTGTAATCATAGAAAGTATATAACTAGGAGAACCAGTTATTATCTCTTCATAATTCTGATTAAACACATCTTCTTTAGAAAGTTCATCACTATAATAAGAGAATCTTAAATTAACATTTATTTTATTTATAGAAAATCCTTGTTGCATTGTAACTTTATAAGTTATTTCCTTATCGCCTGTTACTTTATTTTTACCTATCTTATAAATAGATATATCATAATTAGGTTTTAATGTCTTAATATCATTTTCACTAAACATATCTTTTTCTACTTCATCATTTTCATTAACATACGTATAATAAAACTTTAAATGATATGTAGTATCTGGAACCAAATCTTTAATAGTTAATGTTTCGTTATTCTTATTTAGATATATAACTTCTAAATTATTACCCTTTTGAATTTCCATATATATAGTTTTATATTCATCATATGGATCATATACTACATAATCTACATCCGCACTTGTCATAGATTCTCTAATAGATACAACAGATGTCAGTTTAGTCTTTTTCTTCAAATCATCAATAACTTCATCTGAATTACCATTATCCGTAGGATTATCAATATTATTAACTATACCATCAGGATTAACAGGATTAGGAGTAATATTTTCAGTTTCGGAAGAAGGAGTAACTGTATTACCCTTATCATCTTCTGAAGGTTGATCTGGATTAGTACCAGTTCCATTTCCGCCTTGATTACCATTATTTGAAGGAGTAATATCAACTTCATCAGGCACATCTTCTTTTTCATATTTGTTAGTACTACCTATAATCTTCTTAAGATCAACATCATACTTACCAAAATTTAATACTTCACTAGAAACATCAAAAGAATATTTAGAAGTATAAATAGTCATATCTTTTAATGTTTTAACATTAATTTTATTATTGCTTAATTTAGCATTTCCCTGAACATCCAATTCTACCAATAAAAAGTTATTTGTTTCTAAAGTTCTATCATTATTTGATATAACCCTATCAACAAGTAAATACTTACGATCAGAAATTTTATAAAATCCAGTATCAGTAGAATTAGGTATTATAGTCTCATCATGATATGTTATTACCTTACCGTCTTCAGTTATTTTATAAATTGTTCCATACAAAATAATCTCTCCAGTAAGATCATTATATGAAATAGAATTACTACCTAAATTAATATTTTTACCTTCATATTTTAAATAATAATTACCATTCCATTTTACTTTTATCTTTGAATCTTCTAAAACATTAATATAATTTTTATCAGCATCTAATACCATAGATCCCGCTTTAACATCATATTCTATTTTAGACATTTTTAAATATTTGGATAAAAATAAGGAGAAAACTACAATTGTAATAATCGTAATAATTAATATAATTATAAAATTCCTCTTATTTTTCATATCGTATTTTCTCCTCATATTTTCCTCCTTATTTTATTATTAATTACCTCTATCTGCTATATATACTTGTTTACCAGTATTTTCATAAATAGCATCACCATCATGACCATTGGCACTCTTATCCCATAACATAATCTTAATATTATAAATATCACCAGTAGTATTATTCATGTTTTCTAATAGAGCAAGTTGCCATTCATCACTATCAGGAGAATATTCAAAATAATGTTCCTCATCACCCGGTTGTCCTAAAGCAAATTCTCCAGTATATTCTAGTCCGCTTTGATCATGTACAATAGTATACATTAAATAATTAATATAGTTTTCATTTTCAGAACCAGACCAAGTACCTGCCTCTGCATTCCATCCTCTAGTGAAAAGATTTGAACCACCTAAGAACGTAGCAATAATCTTGTTTTTATTAATACTATATAATACATTACCCAAAGAAATGCCCCTACTATCAACAGTAGTTATAGAGTAATATCTAGTACATACTATATGATAAACATAACTATCATCCTCACTATTTTTAGGATCGTCATTTACAAATGGCCCTTCAGAAGGATCAATTTCAGCAACCTTATCGGCATTCTTAACATATGCATTACCACATACTCTTAATTTATATGGTGTTGAAGAATTCAAATCTGTAATTCTAAATCTTGAATTAACCTCACTTGCATCAAATGTATGCAAGTAATTAGTATCAACATCAACAAATCCATCATCAGTAAACGATTGAAGCGTACCAGCACTTATTGCCGAATCATCATCAGTAGTCATACTTATTTTATAAATACCATTAACATCTTCAGAATATGGATTCAATTCAGAAGATAACAATGTTTTATCAGGATCATCAACAATAACATTAATATCTACAACATATTGACCATTATCAGTAAGTTTAGATTCCCTTATAACTTTGAAAGATGGCTCTTTCAAACTATCAAGTCTAACAGCAAAATTAGAATTACCATCCTTTTCAAATAAAGCCATTTGGCGGATAGAATCAAAACCAGATTCACTATCAGATTCTACATAAAAATTATAATCAGCAAATACACACATTCTATATGTAGTACCATAAACAAGTTTATCATTATTATAGACATCTATTATATCCTTAACTTTACCATTCTTTGGAATAGTAACAAGATCACTTCTTAAAACAATAATTTCTGACGATAAATTATCAACTATTGAAGCACAAGTGGATCCCTTTATATTTGGTATTAAATAATATTTAAGATCGTAATCTCTATAATCGGTATATCCTTTACCATATGCATTTAATCCAATATTGGTAGTTATTTTTCTTTCACCATATTGAATATCAAGATCAGCTCCATTCAATTCGATATCGTATGTATTAACTAAGTCACCAGCACCTCTAGTTCTAAATTTATAATATGGTACTGTTACCAATTCACTAGATTCCTCTTCATCAAATAAATGATATAACTGAACATATTTAACGCAAGTTTTGTTATTAATCATTTCTATGCAAGAACTATCATTATCTCCTAACTTAGCACTATATAATTTTGCATATATCTTATAATAATACCAAGGATAATATTCTTCATCGTAAGAATGAAGACCATCAATTATTATTTTGTCTATTGATGTGATACCATCTTCAAGACCAGACACCTCAACTGAAGGACGCACTGTAGCACTCAAATCACCAGCTATAGCAGACTCCTCATCACTCCATATTTCAATATATAAACTAGGAACTCTAAAATCGGTCAAATCAATTCCACTAACATTTAATTTTAAACCAGCTCCAGATAAAAATCTTTCTTCTGCTTCATCATTTTTTGTCGGAGCAGCCTTTGGTGTAATACTACTAAAATTAAATTCATTAGAACCATCTTGATCCATATCATTTAATGTCACAATTCTAGGATTAATAGCTTCTTCATTAGCCTGAGTTGCTCTAACATAACCATAACTATTAAGCAACAATGCTATATTAGACTGTTCTATATCTACATCCAATCTTCTTAAATTAATACCAGCTATTGGATTTAAAAGATTATCTCTTAAATCTTTATAATACTGATAATACCCAGGTACAAATTCGCTAGCTCTAGTCCAATTACTTAATCCACCAGAATTCAATATTAAATATTTAGACTCGGTGTCTCTTCTAGATACTTGTTTAAATATAAAATAATCCTTGTTATTACCATAACCAATATTACCAACATTATAACCTGTAATACCCGTATCATATGCAGCCTTAACTGTTACTTGTATATTAATGAAATCACCAGTAGCACCATTAGATTTCATGCCTTTTTTCTTTAAAGTAACATAATCAACGAACACACATCTATTGCCTTCTGAAACACCATCAACACCTGAACATTCAGATAGTTTTGATGTTGAATAAATATATGGATTTATATTCTTATTTGTAGCTTCAAAAGTAATATCATATTGTAAAGTACTATCTAGCAGATCATCATTAGATTCTATTATAATAGCTACCCTATTTTTATCAGGTTGATTCTTTACCTTATATTTAAAACTACTATCAGATGAAATCAATCCATCAAATCTAAAATCTTTAAATTTTGGATCATTTAAGGCTACAATATCTTTATACATATTGCCTGTGTTCATAACACCTAGTTTATAATAAATATCATATATATCGCCAACATTTATATTATTAATAGTAAATTGATTATTTTGTTCATCCAATTGAACAAATTTTTCTTCCATTCCATCTACTTTATAATATATATAATTAGTATTTAAATTTTCGTCCCTACCTGCCCAAATAGCAGTATCAGGATCAGAAATATAATATTTATAAGTTATACTATTAGCAGTTGATTCTGAAACATACATCTTCATTGAAGGAGAAAATTTGTTAGGACTTTGCTTTTCGTATAATCCATAACGAATAGGACTCTCTTCATTTCTAGGATAATTATCATAGATAAGATTTGTTTCAGCATTCTTAGTTCTTAAATAATAACCAACAAAATATTCATTACCTCTTCGCATCAAATCATCAGAATTACCATAAACCAAACCATAGTCTAGAAAAATTTCAAATGACTTAACAATCGCACCAGCATGTTCTTTTTCATTTTCCAAAAACTCTATTTCATATATAGTTTTTGGATGTTCCATATCAATTTCCCCATTATCTTTTTTAATATAAAATTTAACAGGATTACCATTTCTATCAAGAACATTATAGAATACACTTTGAATAGGTAAACGCAAATCGTTAACCATTCTAGCTTGAATTGTATATCCTACCACTGTACTAGCAGAAATATCATCGAAATAGTTCCCAGATCCCTCTTTATCACTATTTCTTATTGGTTCAACCAAAATATCTTGATCTGGTAAATCTTCTAGATAAAAGACATCACACAAAAATACTGAATTATTTAACATAATAGGTTTATTAGCATCATCACCATAATAAGCATAAACAGCAATAGTATATTGAGAATTTACTTTACCATTATTATGTTCTTTCAAATAATCGACAGTCAGATTAAAAATGTTTTCATTAGTCACCGAATAGTAATCTATACCAAACTGATCATATATATTTCCATATGCATAACCAACATCAAGAGGTTCAGAAATATCAACCTTATCTCGAACATCACCATTAAATATCTTAAATGTCAATTTAGTTATCTTAGAAATACTATCCTCAACACTCATAGTATCATCAGCAGAAGTACCAGTAATCTTTGCTCCTACTTCTATGATTTTACTAATTACTGTAGGCTTCTTCCATTCCATAGAAAGTGTTGCTAATGTTTTTGTAGTAATTGTTTTGCTAGAATCAGAAGCATGCGGTATTCTTTCTAAAGCACCATCTTCACTACTACTATAAATTGTATAAGCATTAATATAATATGTTGTACCCATCTCCAAGTCACCAACTACTATATTAGGAGATACAACACTATCACCATCATAATTAAAGTTAACTATTTCATCATAAACTGATATTTGTTGTCCAGTTGTTCTATCTGTTTTTGTAATAATAACTTTAACAACGTTATTAGCAGAACAATTAACACCAGGTCTTTCAGGTAATTTGATATTGCATCCTTTATCGTTAATATATATCTTAGCTCCAATTTGATTATATGTGTTGTAAGATATACGTTCATCACCATCACCCTCATCTGCTAAAGGAACAACGGTAATCGTAGGCATCTCTGTTTTTATAAAAGGAGCACTATCTATTGTTTCATATTCCATATATTTTTCATTATCGAAATACTCTACAACTACTTTATAATAATAGTTAATGTCATCTTTTAGTTCATTATCTAATTTACCCAAAGTTACAGTTATCGGACTAGCATTATCCTTAACTATAGGATTTAACGCCAATACATCATCAGAAGGATCAGCAGTGTTTTTAGTATCATAAATATAGTAAGTATATTTTGTAATAGCATTATCAGGATCATTAATCTTTCCTATATATAATTTAAAATCATTTGATCTATCCCCTTCAGTTATACTCATTAATTCACTATTCTCATTAGGAAAAGTGGGCATCTCTTTTAAAGTTAATGATGTAACTGATTTACTATAAATATCTCTAAAATTAACTGACTGTAAAGCAAAATTATCTAAAACAGCTGTATAAATAGAATCGCTTTCCAAGCCATCAAAAGTAAAGTAATATTCTTCTTTACCTTCTTCCATAGGAATATCGCTTAATTTGATACTCTTACCAGTTTCTACTGTCTCGCCACTATCTTCATCAAATTTATACAAGGTTAATGTAGCATCATTAATCTTAGTATCACTACCAATATTCAATTTATATGTTATTGAATTTTCCTTAGCATAAGCTTTTTCCAAGTTTACACCAAATGTATCAGTCTTAAATACTTTTTGAAAATATTGTTCTTTAGTTTCTCTATTTACTACTGCTAATAAATACTTGGTACTAGGTGTAAGTAAATTTACACTAATAGGAGTATCATCAAGAACCTCAGCAGTTATATCAATGGTATTTCCTGTTTCTGCATTTATTACCTGAAGCATGTAATTAACATTATCTTCTTTATTTTCAACATCAAAAACCACATCAATATTAGTAGGCCCAATACTAGCATCCTTCAACGATATTTTTGGAGTATTTTTATTAATTGGAGTAAGATTACCTCCTCCTCCCCCTTCAGATCCGCCTTCAGAACCAGAAGAATCAGGTTCATTCTGAGAACTACTTGGTTTTGGTTCTTCTGTAGATTTAGAAGGTTCCTCTGAAGGATTGTCTGGAACATTCTCTGAAGAACTCAAAGGAGGTTCATTTTCAGGAACACTGCTTGATTTCGGTTCTTCTTTTTTAGGAATAATTTCTACGTTTTCATTACCATCTATCGTAATAGCAGTAATAGACATAATGTCATTATCTTTATAAGATAAAACTTTTGTTCCTAAATCTATAACATAATCTCCTATATAAATTTTAGTCCCTTCTGCAGATAATTCATACTTAAATTCTTTATTTTCAACATTAACAATACCCGCTTCAGAATAAACAATTTCAAAATATTCACCTTCAATTAAAGATGGAGAACCAACATAACTCAATTTAACGTTGCCTGCCACAAGATACTTATTATCACTAATTCTTACTATAAAGTCTTTTAAATTGATTTTACCATTCAAAGAATTAACATAATAAGCATTACCATCTCTTTCTATAATTGAATCAGAAGAAATATTATAAAATAAAGCCATGTTATCATGAATAGAATCAATATCTAAAATAGCGCCTTTTTTAAGCAATGCGATACTTCCACCTTCATAGTGAACAAAACTATCACGTAACACTTTAACTTCTTTATCATCAATATCGTTAAAAACAACCATTGATGATAAATTTTCACGATATCCTGTACCTTCGTTAAAAAAATACTTTTCACTAACAGAACTAAGTGGATTAATTATATAACCACTCTTTAAAAATTCTGATTCATCTCTATCAAATAAGAAAAATGAAAAAACTATTAAAAGTATTAAAGTTATTATACTTAATGCACTTATAATCAAAAATTTTGAATCAAATAATTTCTTCATAAAATCACTCTTTCCATACTACCCTATACTACAAATAATTATACCATTAATGTCAACTATTAGTCAAGAAAATAGCATATAAAAAAAGGAAAGTTTTAACTTCCCTCTTACTATCTAATAAATCCCAAATATATTAAAAATCCAACATATATTAGAAAGAATGGTATGCCAGATAATTTAACATCTTCATCTTTAGTACCTAACATATTAGCTGTTATCAATCCACCGACTAATCCACCTATATGAGCCCATATATCAACACCTTGAATAACGAATCCAAGAACTAAATTCATAACAATAACTGGTACAATTTGGCTCTTCACAACAGTTCCAATATAACCACGATAATTATTAGCAAAATATAAAAGTGCCCCAAACAAACCAAATATAGCACCTGAAGCACCAGCCGATACTATTCCAGGATTAAAAGCAATAGACATCATACTACCACAAATTCCACTAACAAAATATACTATTAGAAACTTCCACTTTCCAAAGAATCCTTCCACTTGTGGACCAATAATATATAATGCGTACATATTAAACAATATATGAAATATACCTATATGTAAAAACATTGAACTAACTAATCTATAATAATCACCAGATTTAGTCAATATATCTAAATTAGCGCCATATTTTAATAAAGTTTGTATATCAGTACCGCCCATAGTTACAAGAAACATAATAATACATAGAGCTATAATTATGTAAGAAACATATGGTACTTTTTTAGCAAATAATCTATCTATCTTTTTATTTTTCTCTATATTATTTCTATTAATATCCTCAGTTATTTTCAATAGTAACGCCATTCCTTTCTCATCATGATTAGTTTTTTCAATAATATCAGGAAATATTTCCTTTAAATCTTTATTTTTAATATCAGATATATTTTTAATAAAATAGTTCAAAAAATGAGAATCATTGTTTTCTAATTTAACAGTTTCTCCTAAATCAACATAAATATTTAACATATTCATATTCCAAGAAAAAGTTTTTTTCTTAAGTTTTTTACTAATTTGCTTAGTTCTAAAATTATCAGCATTTAACTGTTCATTATTATGTATATAATGAGATACTATTCTAATAAGTTTATAATCACTTTTCATATTTTCTAGCCATATCTCATCATTAATACCATGAATTATTACTGGATTATAATTTTTTTCAGTAATAAAATAATGAACCAAGCTCATAACCATTGTATCTTTATTACTAATTTTTATAGATTCCATAATTCACCTCTCATTAAATATTATACTAGAAAAAAAGAAATAAATAAAGATATTTATTTATTCCTATAATCTTCCAATATTTTCATAAACTCTATTGGTGGTTCTTTAACAAAAGACATATATTCATTAGTCCTAGGATGAATAAAGCCAATTTCCTTCGCATGTAACATTTGTCCAAATATCGGGTCAAAACATTTACCATATACCGGATCATTAATAATCGAATGTCCTATATAATTCATATGTACTCTTATCTGATGAGTTCTACCAGTAAGTAAAGAACATTCAATCAATGTAGAATTACTATATCTATCAATAACCCTAACATTAGTAATAGCATCCTTAGAATTATCACTAGTAACACACATCTTTTTTCTATTATTCTTGTCTCTTCCAATCGGAGCATCAATCGTAGCAGTATCCTCTTTTATAACACCATCTACTAAAGCAATATATTTTCTAGTAACACTCTTTTCACTAATTTGTTTAGCTAAAGACATATGCGCCATATCATTCTTAGCTACCAATAGAAGTCCAGAAGTATCAGCATCAATCCTATGTACAATACCAGGCCTTACTTCGCCATTTATACCACTTAAATTATTATTACAATGGTACATCAATGCATTAACTAAAGTATGGCTATAATTACCTGGGGCAGGATGAACTACCATTCCACTAGGCTTATTAACTACTAACAAATCATCATCTTCATAAATAATATCTAAAGGTATATTCTCAGGAACAATCTCAACTTTTTCATTATAGTCATCATCAATAGCTATCTCATCGTCTATTCTAACAATATAACTAGATTTAACAGGAAATTCATTTACTCTTATTTTTTTAGACTCTATTAATTTTTGAATTTTACTACGACTAATATCTAATTTATCTAATAAATATTTATCTATTCTTAAATCAACATCCTCTATAACATTAATTATTGTCATAATATCCTCCTAATAAAAGTAAAATAACTCCAATTACTATAAAACTATCTGCCAAATTAAATATTGGATAATCATAACCAAATATATATATATCAATAAAATCGATTACATATCCATAAATAATTCTGTCAATTAAGTTACCAATAGCTCCTGCCAACAAAAGTGAATATCCTATAATATGTAAATTCTTTTTTGGCTTATTTTTTAACATATAGTATATTATATAAGATATAATCAAGATAGTTAGTATTATTATTAAGATATTATTATCTCTAAACAAACTAAAAGCTACACCAGTATTTTCTGCATAATGAAGATACAAAAATTTATCTATTATTTTAATATTAATTTCCGTAACTAATATCTTACTTACTCTATCCAATATCAATAATACTATTACTAGAATATATAATACTCTTTTATCGAGTTTTTTCTGCATATTCCTCTTTGCCTATTTCTCCATCAGATATAATTATATCCTCGTTTTCTATATTTCCACCATCTTCTTCAAATATAGGTTTATCATCCACTTTACCACCAGTAACTCCTTCATTACCAGTTGGTTTTTCTTCACTAAATTCTGTTTTTGAATTTTGGCTAGGCTTTTGTTCTCCTCCTCCAGAGGAAGGTTTATTGTTAGGTTTATTATCCTCTTTATCACTACCATTAGGAGGAGCAATATAACCCTCCGTATCAATATAGTTTATTAAACTATACGTATCAGGAAAATTATGAATTATATTAGAATTATACTCAAGACATCCAGGTAATATAACCTTATAGTAATAAACATAATCACCATCTCTATAAAACCTAATTTTAGCCTGTTTACAATTCTTAGAATTTACTGGATTAACAAGATCCTTCTCATTTAAAATACCTTCATTTAATATTTCATCAAAAGAATAAATGCTTTTATCTTGATAAACCGTAACATTACCATGAGCTTTTTCAATATATTCAACATCTATTCCATTAGATAACGAAATCATTAATTTATTGCATCCTTCACCTGATCCATCAGTATGCATTCCACCTAAACACAAATCAATATAAGCTTCAACTGAATTGCCCAACTGTGTTAAAAATTCTTTTTCAGCTTTCTTTTTAGCATTACCTAAACTAGTAAAAATTGCCACTATAGATATACCAGCAACTAAAGCTAAAATAACTATTACCGCAAGTAATTCAACTAAAGTAAAACCTTTCTTATTTAAATGATTTCTCATTACTATCACCTCTATTTAATAATATCATTAATAAATAATATTTACAATATTAATTTATAGACTTTTGATTAATAATTTGATATATTAAATACGAAAGAAGGGTACTATGAATATAAGTAATGAATGGACTGATTATGAATGCATAGCTAGTGGAAATGGTGAAAAATTAGAAAGATGGGGAGATATCATTTTAAATAGACCAGATCCACAAATCATTTGGAATAAAGACAATTTAGAATTATGGAAAAATTGGGATGGCTACTATCACAGGAGTAATACCGGTGGAGGATACTGGGAATTTAAGAAAAAATTACCAGAATATTGGACAATAAATTATAAAGATTTAACATTTAAAGTAAGCCCAACTAATTTTAAACACACAGGAATATTTCCAGAGCAAGCTACTAATTGGGATTATATTATTAAAAAGATTAAAGAAAGCAATTTAAAAGAATTTCGAGTTCTAAACCTATTTGCCTATACAGGATGTGCTACAATGGCATCTTCATATGCTGGAGCCACTGAAGTAGTTCATGTTGATTCCTCTAAAGGAATGATTGAATGGGCTAAAGAAAATATGCATCTATGTAAACTAGATAACCATAAAATAAGATTCATTCAAGACGATGTCATAAAATTCTTAGATAAAGAAAAAAGAAGAGGAAGAACATATCATGCTATTATCATGGATCCACCTAGTTATGGAAGAGGACCTAATAAAGAAGTATGGAAGTTAGAAGATAATATTTCAGAATTATTAGATAAAACAATGGCTATATTAGATAAAGATTATAGTTTTATGTTAATAAACTGCTATACAACAGGATTATCACCTACTTCACTAAAAAATTTCTTAGGACTAAAATTTAAAAATAGTCATATTGAGGGAGGAGAAATAGGATTACCAATTACTGAGAATAATTTGGTACTTCCTTGTGGAATTTATGCAAGAGTATCCAAAAATTAATATCATATATGAGACTAATCATCTTTTAGTTGTAGAAAAACCTGCTAATATACCAGTATGTGAAGATGAAACCAAAGATATAGACTTACTTAATATATTAAAAAAATATTTAAAAGAAAAATACCATAAACTTGGTAATGTCTACTTAGGACTTGTTCATAGATTAGATAGACCAGTATCTGGAATAATGGTTTTTGCTAAAACAAGTAAATGTGCAAGCAGATTATCTAAACAAATAAATGACGGAAGATTTCAAAAAGAATATCTTGCTATCGTAGAAGGACATCCTAAAGATAAAGATATATTTGAAGATTATCTAATTAAAGATGAAAAAGGGAATATATCAAAAACAACAACCAAAGATAAAGGAAAGTATTCTAAATTAGAATATACTTTAATTAAAAGAATAGATAGTTATAATCTAGTAAAAATAAAGTTATATACAGGTAGATCACATCAAATAAGAGTACAATTTTCCACTAGAGGTTATCCTTTAGTCGGAGATATGAAATATGGAAGTGGAAAAATAAAATGTAATATAGCATTATATGCATATAAATTATCTTTTGATGATCCAATAACAAAAGAAAGATTAGAATTCAAATTAGATTTACCAGATACATATCCATTTGATATCTTTAAATAAATATGGTAAGCTACAATAAAGGAGTGATTGTTATGAGTAGAGATAATAAGATAAGATATATAGGACCCCGCAATATAGAATACCCAACTGAAGAAGCTTGTAGAAGAGCGTGGGATAATTATAATAATATGCATGTACATATAGGACCCAATGGAGAACAATATGAACATTCAAAAGAATGTAGAGAAGCTTGGGAAGAATATAATAACAAAGTTTCTAAAAGAAAAGGAAGATAAGTAAAAAAATAACCATAAGGTTATTTTTTTAAATATACAATAGTTTCTCCATCATTAAATATATTTATTTTATATAAAATAACATTTTTATTTTCTCTCAATGTATCATGAACAGAAGTCTTTACAATTCCACTGCCATGGCCATGTACAATAACTACTATATCATTTTTAAGTATAATATTCTCTTTAATAAAATCATTAGTTAACATTCTAGCATATTCTCTATCATAACCATGTAAATCCAAATGAGGATACCTATCAAGAAATATATCATTCATTTTACCACGCCCTTAATATTGGTAAAGTAATAATACAAGTTGTACCAACATTTAAAGAAGAATCATATTCTAATACTCCACCATGTAGATTAATTATTTCCATAGATAAAGAAACACCTATACCAGTACCATTCTTTTTAGTAGTATAAAATATATCCTTTATATGTTCTAATTCTTCTTTACTCATGCCCCTACCATTATCAATAATTTTAATAATAACATTCTTCTTAACAATTAAAACATTACATTCTATTTTACCATTATTAGAAATAGATTCAACACTATTTTTAATAATATTAATAAATACTTGTTTTAATCTATCATAATCGCCATTCATATATATTTCTTCATAATCATTATGATAAGAAAAACTAATATTTTTACTATCTAATAACACATTTAAAACATCATATATATCTTCTAAAAGCATATTTAAATCAAATTCATTAATTTCTAATTTAATCTTACTATACTCCATAAAATCATTCATTATATTTAGTGATCTATCTATCTCTGTTCGAATAATAGGAATGTATTTGGATACTTTATCACTATCTTTTAAATCTATCATATC
>JAEEGL013897361.1_pt1 | contig 13892 bp, 10 predicted proteins | sample 9134231 | NCBI WGS metagenome assembly JAEEGL01 (sample SAMN16246548, study PRJNA631951) | gut metagenome | biome: gut microbiome; feature: rumen; material: fiber-attached | host: Bos | place: Iran: Karaj | collected 2018-10
AATTTTACCCGTTTCTTTGCCCAGAACTTTGAGCGGTTGGGTCTGAAGCGGCTCATAAGCACTTCCTACGCTGTTGAGAGCAAGAAGTACAAGGACTATGAGCCCACTCTCTTTGAGACGGAGAGTCCGCTGTTTGATGCCGATAAAACACGCATCAACGGCAAGATCTTCGAGCTCACCCGCGATACTAACGGCAGCGGCCGCATAGACATTGATGATCTGGAATGGCACTACCTCGACGGCGACGGCGACTTCCGCAGTCCGGAGGTCTGCGCGCTGCGGGATCAGGCCGATATTATTGTGACTAATCCGCCGAAATCATTCATTCCAAGAGTGTGTAACTATTCTATCGCTGTATAGAGGTACTACGTTACCCATATCCTCCATGGTTGGCACGGGGTAGGACCTGTCGGAGCGGCCCCTTCGTGGCGCGATTTTTTTACTCAGATGAAATTATTTTTATATTTTAACCAAATTGGTTATTGTTTTCCGATTTTTTGACTATATTTGCGGTGAAATATAGGTTTGAAATGGAACAGACAACAGCTTTGACACCGAAAGAGATTGGACGCAAGGTTGCCGCCTACTTCAAGGAGAAGAAGATTTCTCAGGAAGAAGTGGCCGCCCGACTCGGTTTTGCCTCGAAGCAGGTTGTCGCCAATCAGATGAGCGGGAAGAAGTTCGGCAGGATAGTCGCCGCAAAATATGCCCGTGAGTTTGGCTTCAACGAAATATTTCTCCTGACTGGGATGGGTGACCTTTTCAATCCTGAACCGGAGAATGAACTGCAACGGCTGAGAGTGGAGAACCAGGAGCTCCGTGCGGTTGTCTTATCGCAACAGGAAACAATCCACAATTTGATTTCTCGTCCTTAAAACACGAAGTATATATTTCAATTCCACAGGGGCCGGGCAACTACGTTGCTTCGGCCCCAACTGATTATTCTTGTTGTTCAGTGGGTGTTTCTGTTGGCTGGTTATCCGAATAGGCGTTTTTGATGACAAGAAGCTTCTTTTTAAACCGTTCCATTTCCGCATCGACATCAATAACCTCGCCCTGTGCAGCTCGTTGTTCGATTTGTACGAGTTCTTTCGCCGATTCAATTTCTGCTTTCCGGAAAAACTCCCTCATGTCGCGGAACGCCTTGGTTATCTTTGGATCGCTGGTTAGTACAGGGATGTCGTAGCAGAAATCTTTGACGAGGATGTCAATGAGCCGGTCGTATTCCTCCCATTCTTCACGATGTGCAGCTTCGAAGCATTCGATAGCAACCTTGTTATTGATAATCTTTAGAATATAATCCATTACGGAAAACAGCTTCATTTCCCGCATTATCGGGTCTTCGGAGTTCATCAGCATTTGCGGGAGTTCACCCTTCCCTGGGATGTACGCAATAAAGCCTGGCTTATATAGATTACCGGTTCCAAACAACAGGAAGTCGGCATTATATCCCAAGGCGTCGCTGAACTTTTGAGCCATGTTGGTGCTGAACCGTTTCTTCCCGGACAGCTGGTTGGCAACCGTCTGTCTGGAGGTTCCAATTTTCTCCGCGGCCTGCTGGTGCGTTATACGGCGGCGCTTGAAATCCGCAGACACTTCTGCGCAGATTTCCTTCAAGGTTAATGGCTCTTTTGTCATTGTGCTGTTTGCTTGCTTAACCAAATCGGTTATAGCTGCAAAGTTAACCTTTTTTTTATAAAGAGAATAATGAAGGAAATAAAAGCGTTTTTTAGATAAGTACGGTAATGGTGTTTTCCTTATTCTTAATAAACGCGTGTAGAGATACACCAGGGCTTATTTTAACCTAATATTTTACATTTGCGGTTAAAAGTTTCATCGGAAATGCTTGTATTGGTTATAATTTTGGTTATATTTGCAGTGGAATTGAAATTATATGGCCAGAGGACGAAAAATCATAGAAGAAGTCTCAAAGGGCCGGAGGTCAGTGTATAAAGTCTCCGAGATAGACGAGTTCAACCAGGTTATAGGTGAGCCCGTCCTTATAACCTGTCCTCTTGATTTCGTCCAGAAGGGTGATATTCTCTATATCCTTCCGCATGACAACAACATGCTGGTTATATCCGACGAATACCGATTCCTGAACTATCACCATCGCCATGAACAGGAGAATACAAGGCGGACCCTGGCAAGGGCATTGCGTTTCTATAATTGCTTCAAGGCGATTCACAACATAAGTGACGATGTACTTTCAGCCGACAGGATTGATATGCTTGTGGCGTTCCTGTGCGGATATGACTACGAGCCAAAAACATGGAGGCTGAATTCTACAAGGGACGCCGCGACCGTGAACAATTACCTTTCGGCTATCCGGACTTATCTTGAATACATAGATAAGCCGTGCGCGTTTCTTGAATCAACGAGAACCCGCACATCCGTGACCGAATACGAAGGATTCCGGGTTACCCACGAGCATAAGCAGTATAAGGTCAGTGTCGAACCTGATCCTCATAAGAACGACTATGCTCCCGAGCATATTCTTCCCGAAGATTTCGTGCATCTCCGTAATATCGCCCTTTCCAGGAATGACATCCAGGCTTTTATCTTGATATACCTGATGTATATCTGCGGTCTGCGTCTGGGCGAATGTCTTAGTCTTACTACGGAGGATATTGTTTTCATTCAAATCGGTGAAAAGCTGAAGCCCTTCATTATATTGCGAAAGAGAATCGGAGAGAAGAAGTGGGCATCACCGAAGAATCTCCATCCCGTTGACAGGAGGAAGGATTATGGCACGAAGAAGCAGAAGAAAGTCCTGGTTCCCATCACCGATGACATTTATCGTGCATTGGCCGCGTTTATTGCGGATGAGATGAAGATGGTAAAGGAGAAGTTCCCTTCAAAGCGCTGTGCGCTTGAGGCGGACATCTGTGAGCCCGCAGGATTCGAGGGAGAGAAGAACTATTACATTTTCATTAACCATAACCGTGGAACCCGTCTGGATGACCAGTCTTGGGGCCGTACCCTTAAGAAGATGTTTCTTGAAGCCGGGCTTGTTCTTGACAAGAACACCAGGGACTTGAATCTGAGCCATCGCCTGCGTCATGGATGTGCGATGCTCTATTATCGTTATATTGATGAAGAACACCGCCTGTCGCTTGACGACGTAAGAAAGATGATGCGTCATAACAGCATAAAGACGACTATGGTTTATACCAAACCTACGCTGGCCGATTCTGTGATGGTCAGGGAGCAATTCCAGAGCGACCTGTTTAAAATCTGTCCTTATTTGAAATAACCATGAGAAATAGTCCGCTCCAACTGAAACTCCCGATGACGAAGACCGGAAATGTCGTGAACTGTAAGACTAATAGAACCTTGCAGGTTGTCATTGATTTCCTCAAGCCGCTTCGTCACGATATGTATGATGTCCCGTCAGAAACGAAATTCTTCAACGAATTCAAGAGGAGTCTTGGCCCCTTCTGGGAACATATTGACGGTTACACTGGATACAGCGAGAATAGCCTGTTTGAGCAAGCCGGTTATTTTAGGTCATGTAGCTATGAGACTGGAAAACCGAAGGTTCTGGCCAGGCTTGTGGTGTCGTTTTATCGTTATCTTGCCTTGAATCATCCCGAGCAGGAGTATTTCAAGGATGCCGTCAAGATGCCGCTCAGGCTGCTGAATAATTATTATTGCCATAATTATCTGTACGAGGGTTGGTCGTTCGTACCTTTCTCTCCTTCAGTAAAATACAATAACGAAGAGAAGACCGTCGTCGTTTTGCATGGGTTTAACAGACATTCAACCCGTTTTGCCGAAGAAGACTTTGCACTGATCCATTTGGATAAGATTAAAGAGCCTTTCTTCCGGCGTCTTTTCTTTGAGTATATGATGTCTTCGGCAACGCATTTCATCGAATGCCTTTCGATGCATCCCGGCTCGCTGGCACCGATACTGAACGACATGACAAACATAAAGTCTGCCAACATGTCTTTTGATAGTTCTTTACAGCGCTGGACCATCCAGGAGGGTAAGCTTCTTAAACGTATTATTGATGGAGGCGTGTCGACCAGTAACCAAAGTCGGACGAAGCCAATTGCTATTGGCACCAAGAATAACAGAATTGGTTTCTTTCGTCGCTGGTTTCAGTGGGCTGAAGAACGGGGCGAAATGTCCTTTGAAAGGACTTTTTTTGATTGTTTCATACAATACGAGGAGCCCGCGAAGCGTTCTGCAAGACCTATTCCTTCAGAGGATGTGAACCGCATTATGGAACTGGCCAAGCGCAAGGGCGAAGCTGATCCTTATCGGCGATTGCTTTATATTGTTCTGAGGTTAATTCATCAAACTTATTTCAGACCCAGTGATATCCTTGGCTTGAAGACATCCTCTATCGAAGAATCCTTGTCACAGGGCATCTACATCCTGCGGCATAAGACCAAAACATCGAAGACCAACAAACAGGTTGACGGCATCACGAAATTCGATCATGCGCTCCTTTCAGAGGCAATAGCATTGACAAAGGAACTTCGTGAACAAACGACAAATCTTACATTGAAGGATAATATCTTCCTTTACCGTAGAAAGAGCGGTATCATAGATGTGATAAAATGTTACGCAATAACGAATCACATCACCTCTCTTAGCAAGGAACTCGGTTTGTCGAAAAACTATTCGGCATATAATCTTCGTTATACCTACATGACGAAGGTCTATGAAAATGCCGTCATTAACGATTTGTCTGAGGCTGAAATACAAGTCCAGACGAAGCATGTTAAGCTTTCTACGACCATGGTGTATGTCAAGAAAAAGCGTTCGGACTATTTCAAGGCCATGAACCAGGTCATGCTTGAAGACGTTCAGTTGGACGTGACACCGAAGGTTGTAGACGAGATGCCTGCGAATACGCAGGAACTCGGTGAAAGGGAGGGAGGCTGCGGCAGGTGTCGTGCTGCGAACTGCATGTATAAGACCATATTGCCCTGCATAACGTGTGACAATTTCGTTACCACACCGGAATACGAACCTTTCTTTGAACGAATGATTGAGGAGATTGACCTGCAGATGGAGGGAGTTCAGTTCCAACACGACCGCGAAGACCTTGTTACCATGAAGGAAATATACGTGGCGTTCCTTATTGAAATCGATAAACACAAAAACAATGGATAGTCATGGAAAGTTATCAGCCCCGCAACTATGAGGAATTCATCAGTCGCGTACCTTGGGAAAAGAATCCTATGGTGCGCACCAAGGAGAACATGGCGGCTTATTACGCTGCCGTTAAACTTCTTATGGGCGACAGGCCCATAACTGAGAGCATTGACTATTATAGCATCATTTGGGATTTTAATAAGGTCGCAGGCCGGGAAAAGAGAGATCCCGGAAACATGATATATTATGCAGATTGTCCTCGTGAAATCTATGATTATGCCAGGTTCTTTACGATTCATAAGTTGGAGATGAAGAAGAAACCGTCCACCATTGGGGTTCGCGTCTTAAACTTTGAAAGCATCTTGCAAGCTGTAATCAGCAAGACCAACCACAAGTCGCTGGGTGTTATTTGTACTGATGACCTGGTAGCAGAAGTACAAAGCCGGGACGTGACTTTTTCTCACATTCATGCGATGTATGAAAGCCTGTACCAGTTCTATTATTATCTGGAAGAGAACTGCGGCATGAGCCTTCCCGTAAATCTGAATACATTAAAAGAGCTCGGAAAGGCGGCCAGGCGGCAGGATAAAGCTCATATTGAAGAAAACAAATGGCCGGATATTCCGAAGGAATACTACAACAGGATATTTACGGTTGCATGTAAGGTTATGCGGAACCATAAATTCGATTCGCAGGACAAGATCATAGCTGCAAGTATTATCCTTCTGTCCCAGCTCGGTGTTCGTATCGGCGACCTTCTGAACTTCAGGATTGATTCGATGTATGATGAGGACGCCGAGGGCCTTACTATGCATTATATCAACTATTCAGTTGAGAAGCTGTGCAAGCCGCATGCACCGCAGGTTAGGTTTGACATATACGTCAGCCCTGTTGCTTTTGAGGCCTTCAATATCATTCTTAAGACCCGGACTCAGCTCCCGAATTATAGTTCTTTTGATAACCTGATTCTGTTTGCTGAAGAAGGCCGGTGGGGCCATGTGAAAACCTATGCTCCGCTTAAGTCTGCTTTTCGTACCCGTTACAAGGAATTCTTTGCGAAGTATCTGCCGAGTGAGTGCCATTACGCATGGAACGGGATACGGAAAACCGTTATTCAGAGATATGACGCCGTGGCAAAGGCGCAGTATATAGATAACGTCTATGTTCCGGCAACGCCGCAGTACCGGGTGCGCCTGTGTACTTACCTTTATGAACATGGAGTAAAATTGAGTTATATTGAAGAGCATTTGGCGCATCTTTCAGAAGCAATGTATGGTTATTATGCCCGTCCCAAAGATACCCGTCAGGAAAATACGGAGCAAGCTGAAAAGTTCATTACAAATATCGTTCTGGAGGATATGACACCTATCGGCTTGCACGGTGAACTGATTAAGGCCAATTTGCAAAGTTTCATTAAAAAGAAGAATCCTAACGTTAAGACAGATGTGAAAGCCATCTTGGCTGAAATAGACGACGAAGTGGCAATAAGGGCCAAAACTGGCGGTTTTTGTTTCCGTTCTTCTTCTTTGGCCTGCCCTGATGATCCTCATACGAAGAAGCTCCTTTGTGCGTATAACCATTGTCCCAACGTTTATACTTTTTATGATATGGCCGATGTTTCGTATTCGAAGTTCAAAGCCTGTCAGGAAGCCTATTATGCAAATCTGTCCCGGGGGCTGACTAACGCTGCCACAAAAGAACTGAACAACGCAAAAGATATCATCAACAGGGCCCTTGGCCCGCAGTTGTTCCAACTCGATAAGGAACTTGCGAAACAGGGAGTGGATGCAATAATTGCAAAGCATCCGACGATGGAACCTATTATCAACAGATTGGAAGAAATTAAACAGGAGGTCAATATATGGAAGAAAAAATGATGAATAAGGTCTGTGACTTTCTTCTAAAAGAAGGCATGACATGGGATTCTCTCAAAAAGAGCGAGCAGCGCCTTATTGAAAAGGTAATGCCGGAGATTGAACGTCGTATGGCTATGCAGGACGAGGCTCATAGGATTCTTAAGGAAAACGCTATCAATCAGAGCAGCATCGGCGCAGCTTTGGGTGTCACAAGGAAGACTCTCGGTTCAAACAATCCGATCGTCGGACGGCTTATCGATGCTTTTGCGGCCGGTGAGTCTAAGAACGTTTCCAGTAGTGTTGTTCCCGCCGAAAGGTTGGCCAATCTTCAGGAAGAGTTGAAAGAAACGCGTGAGCGCTTGGCAAAGGTGCTGGACCAGGAGATTGTCGCCGAAGAACTCAGGGTAGAATTGCACAAAGCACAGGAAATCATTGATGAGCGCGACAAGATGATTGCCAATTACACAAAAGAGAACACTGCCCTCCGTAAGGAATTGGAGTCTTATAGGAGGCAGGGCATAGCCGGAGGAAAGTCTTCCTCTGATACGGTTTCTATGCTCGAAACCTTGTCAAAAGTATCTGGTGGAATGAAAAACTAATGCAACTGATTATGTTGTTTGGTTTAATCAAACTTATTTTTTATATTTGCCTTGAAATATATGTTTGTGTTTTATGGCAAAGAATGGATATAAGACATTAAATCTTCCGGCTGCGTTGGTCGATGAACTGGGTGTTTGGAAGATGGCATTTGAAGCTGCTTACGGCAAGCCGGTCACCTATGGTGAAATGATTAAAGGCATGCTCGACTCCATTAAAGATACGAAACCAGGAGTTGTGGATGAAATTGGTATAATTATTAATAAGCATCCAGAACTTTTAGTGAAGTTGGGGGTGTATCGTGAATTAGTGGATAAAAACGTTATTTAATTGTCTAACGATGGAGTATAAGGAATACATTAAAGAATTGGATCGACTGTATAGTGTCGGAAACACCACTGAACACAGTTTTCGCGGGTCGTTGCAGAATTACCTTCAGTCTCTATTGCATGGTTTCGTCGTGACAAATGAGCCCCGCCGCTTTGAATGCGGAGCCCCGGATTATGTTATTACCCTCAAAAATGAGCCCATTGCATTCCTCGAGGCGAAGGATATTAACGATCCCGATCTCGACGGTCGCAAAGAACATAAAGAACAGTTCAATCGGTATAAGGAAGCATTGAACAGAGTCATCTTCACGGACTACCTGGATTTCCACCTTTATATCGACGGAGAGTTTGTGGATTCCGTCAGGATTGCCCAAACCCGTGGCGAGCATATCGTCGGCATTCAGGAAAATGAGCCTAAGTTCAATGAGATGATTATCTCCCTTGCTACAGGAGGACGGCAACGCATAACCTCGTCATCCAGGCTTGCCCGTCAGATGGCCGGGAAGGCCCACTTGCTTGCCGAGATTGTCAGAAAGACTCTCGACATGGAAGGTGAGGAAAGCGACGCCGAGATTGCTGCGCAACTGAGGGCATTCCGTGATGTCCTTATCCATGACCTAAAAGCTGAAGAATTTGCTGATATCTATGCCCAGACTATCGTCTATGGCATGTTTACAGCAAGGCTTAACGATGCGACACCGGAAGACTTCTCCAGGCAGGAAGCGGCGGAGCTTATCCCCAAAACCAACCCTTTCCTAAGACGCATCTTCCAGTCCATCGCCGGATATGATGTCGACAGCAATCTTGAATGGATTGTCGACGACCTGGCTTCGATGTTCGCCGCCACTGACGCGGTCAAGATAATGGCGCATTATGGCAGCAATAAGCGCCATAGTGACCCTCTCGTCCATTTCTATGAAGACTTCCTTGCCGAATATGATCCTAAGCTTCGCAAAGCACGCGGGGTATGGTACACGCCGGCGCCGGTGGTAAAATTCATAGTCAAATCCGTGGACGAGATACTTCAGAAGGAATTCGGCCTTCTGATGGGCCTCGCCGACAGCAGTACAATTAAGGTTTCCAGGGCCATTGAGCAGTCTAAGGACAAGCGGACGATAGATGGCATGAAGCACGAGGAGATAGAGGTTCCTCGTGTACAGATTCTTGATCCGGCGACTGGAACGGGTACGTTTCTGGCAGAAGTGATTGAACAGATAAGGGATAAGTTCAACGGGCTTGAGGGGATGTGGCCGTCCTACGTGGAGAAGAGTCTTATCCCCCGTATCAATGGCTTTGAGATTCTGATGGCTTCTTACACCATCGCTCACCTTAAGCTGTCTCTAACGCTCAAAAATACAGGCTATACAACGAAGATCAACCAGCGCCTCAATGTCTTTCTTACGAACTCGCTCGAGGAGGCAACGCCACGAGCGACCAATCTGTTCGCTAAATGGCTCTCTGATGAGGCTGATGCAGCGTCTAAGATTAAGAACGAGACTCCGGTTATGATTTGCCTTGGCAATCCACCTTACAACAATAGCAGCATGAATCTGAGCCCTTGGATTCTCGATAAGATACGAGTTTATAAAGAAGGGCTTAACGAGAAGAAACTTAATTTGGATGACGATTATGTGAAGTTTATCCGTCTTGCCCAGAATTATATCGATAAGAATAATCAAGGCATCATCGGTTATATAACCAATAACAACTATATTGATGCCGTGACATTCCGTCAGATGCGGTACGCACTCCTGAATAGCTTCGACGATATTTATATTTTGAACTTACATGGGAGTTTCAAAAAGAAAGAAGTCAGTCCGGACGGCAGTCCAGATGAGAATGTCTTCGATATTCAACAGGGCACTTCAATCGTCCTTATGGTTAAGAAGGCTTCCGCCAAAAAAGGCACACGCCCTGGAAATGTTTATTATGCTGAGTTATTTGGACTTAGGGATAATAAATACACATTCCTTGAAAGTCATTCGTGGGAGAACCTGAATTGGCAAAAAGTCAATTGCTCTGAGCCTTACTTTTTTTTCGTTCCTAAAGATGACTCAGCAAAAGAAGAATATGAAAAAGGTGTTCCTCTGAATCTACTTATGCCCACATTCGTATCTGGCTTTCAGACAAAACGCGATGCATTGACCATTCATTTTAATGAAAAAGAGCTTCTGGCCGTCGTGGATGATTTTAAGAACATGGACGAGCCACATCTGCGTACTAATTATTCAGCTGTCAAAGACGGCCGCGATTGGACTCTTGCTTTGGCTAAAGCCGATTTAGTAGGGAACGAAGGGCGCGTAGAAAAAGTATCTTATCGCCCCTTTGATGATAGATACACCTTTTATTCTGGGAAAAGTAAAGGATTTATAGCTTATCCTCGTAAAGAAATGCAGAGGAACCTCATTGATGGTAACATATCAATTATTACGTGTAGGCAACAGAGTTCTTTCCCTTTTCAACATATTTATGCCACGAAATTCATTTCAGATATGTGTTCGGTCTCATCACAAACAAAAGAGACGAGTTATATATTCCCTCTCTTAGTCAAAGTGGATAATATTGACGGCTCTTACAAAATGGTTCCGAACTTTTCAAAAGAATTGATAGAATCCTTCGAAAGGGAGTTAGGAAAGACAATTGTTCCTCAAGAGTTGTTTGACTATATTTATGCTGTTCTCCACAGCCCCATGTACCGAGAAACCTACAAGGAGTTTTTGAAAATCGACTTTCCTCGTATCCCTTATCCAAAGGATGCAGGCCTGTTTCATCATCTTTCCGCTAAAGGCGCCGAACTTCTTAAGCTACACCTGATGGAAGGCGTTGCCGGTTGGGCTACCAAAGTCTCCTTCCCAATAAATGGCGACAACATCGTAGACAAACCGGAATTCCAGGACGGCAAGGTCTATATTAATAAAGACCAGTATTTCGGTAACGTTTCAGAACTCGCTTGGAATTTCTTTATTGGAGGCTACCAACCGGCCCAGAAATGGCTTAAGGACCGCAAAGGCCGTAAGCTTGAATGGGAAGATCTGATGCACTATGGGCGCATTGTTTACGCCCTCCAAGAGACCGACAGGATAATGAAAGAGATTGACGAGGTTTTTCAGAAGTAAACCAATTGTTTAAAAATGCCAAGGAAACGCACACGTGAAGACTTTATTGAACGTGCTCGTGCCATTCATGGAGACAAGTATGATTACTCCATGGTGGTTTACAGGGGCGTTCACGAGAAAGTGTGCATAATCTGTCCAAAGCACGGAGAGTTCTGGCAAGAGCCCAGCAACCATATTTCCAGGCGGAGCATTTGCCCCAAGTGCTCCTATGAAATGATAGCCGATTTAAATCGCTCTGATACGGACTCTTTTATCAAGAAGGCCCGTAAGGTTCATGGCGACAAATATGACTATTCTCGAGTCGAATATCGACAATATGAGGAGAAGGTATGCATTATCTGCCCTGAGCATGGTGAATTCTGGCAGACACCCCATAATCACGTTAATGGAGCCGGATGCCCGAAGTGTGCCAATATGTACGTCCCTACGACCGAGGAGTTCATTGCTGCTTCAAAGGCCATCTTCGGAGATAAGTATGATTACTCAAAAACAGAATACAAAGGAAACAAGCATAAGGTATGCATCATCTGCCCTGAACATGGCGAGTTTTGGGTTACGCCGAATAACCATCTGACTCATCAAGTTGGATGCTCTCGTTGCACTGGTTATTACGGTTTAACACTGGAAGAGTTTATCGATGAGGCAAATAAGAGGTTTGATAACAAATACGACTATTCAAGAGTTGTTTGGAAAGGGTTCCAGAAGAAAGTCGAGATTATTTGCCCTGAGCACGGCGTTTTCGTTCAAACGCCTATGGCTCATTTGAAGAGTCAAGGGTGTGGGAAATGTAATGGGACCTATATGGATCAAGATTTCTTTATTCAGAAATCGAACATTATCCATAATGGGAAGTATGATTATTCCAAAGCGGAATACAAGGGCAACAAATATAAGGTCTGCATTATCTGTCCAGAGCACGGAGAATTCTGGCAGAAGCCCAATACCCATCTTCTTGGTGGCGGATGCCCAAAATGTGCAGGAGTTTATATGGACACTGAAATGTTCATAGGGAAAGCATCAAAGGTTCACGACAACAAATATGATTATTCCCTTGTTGAGTATACCGGTGGATTGGATAAGGTTAAAATTATATGTCCCATTCATGGAGTATATGAACAGGTAGCGTCCTATCATTTAGCTGGGAATGGTTGTCCTGCATGTAATGAAAGCCATATGGAGAAGGACATACGTCAATTGTTGAGAAGGAACCATCTCAAGTTTGAAACCCAGAAAACCTTTGACTGGCTTGTCTATGAGGGCAAGATGTTCCTGGACTTTTTCATCCCAGAATATGGGGTTGCTATTGAATGCCAGGGAGGTCAACACTTCAAGTCTGTGGAGTGGTATGGAGGTGATGCGATGTTCGAAAGAACTAAGGCCAGAGATCAAAGGAAAAAGCAATTATGTAACGCTCACGGCATTGAAGTTCTATACTATTCAGATATAGGGATTGATTTTCCATACCCAGTAATCGAGGATATGGCGATGCTTATAAACATCATTCATTCCCGAGGTGAAGTTGACCCTTCGCAATGGAAAGACCCGGAGCTTCCGTTTCCACACTAAACCCACTAACAAATGAATATTTTAAATGTGTTCAGTGTATTATTACCCACTTTTAAATAATGGTTTTGAGTTACTATTTAGGCAACAGGGCCGCCGAGTCGACTATTTGTAATAGAATTATTCCACGTTAGCAGCACGAGCATGTATAGAGAATTACCCACCTTGGAATGATTGATTTGAGAAACACAGCTATGTCTCACCTTCTCGGATAATTACCCATTTCCGAACGAAGGTTTTGAGCCACGAAGGAGGGCGGCGAGCCGCCGGCCCCGCGTCGCGAGTTACCCACTTCTTAATGAATGATATACATCTTCCTTCCTTTCAACGCGAGGACTATGTGGGTAATTCTTCCCTTTCAGAGACTGTGCACGGGCATATATATAAAGAGTTGTTATTCAATCAATTACGTACAGTTTCTAAAAATTACCCACCTGCAAACGAAGGATTCCCGCCGTTTTCGCTGTTTAGGGAGTTTGTGGCGTGGATTTTTGCTGCAAAGAAGGATTTCTTGTTTATTGGCCACCAAGGAAGTATCGGATACAATGAGGTTTTTCCTTTAATACAAGCCAATAAGATGTGGCTTGGCATGGGTTTCACGGGTGGAGCTGGCCATTTCCTCAGTCCATACGAAGACTATGCTGTAGCTGGTGACCATAAGAAAGGAATGATTCGCGTTTCAGGAGTTACATGGTTTACTAATCTAGAACATGGCAGACGCCATCAGCCATTGATTCTAATGACAATGAAAGACAATCTTCGATATAGCAAACACAAAGATCTTCGAGAGTCCGGATACCTGAAGTATGACAATTACGATGCTATTGAAGTGCCTTATTCTGATGCCATACCATCTGATTATGAGGGAACTATGGGCGTCCCCGTAACATTCCTTGATAAATACTGTCCAGAACAATTCGAAATTGTGGGTATTACCAAGACAAAGTTTAAACTAGCGTCAAAAATATACCCAGAACAGGTTCAGATTAATAAGAATGGATCACACCAACGTGTTAGCAAACTTAATGATGGACCTGTCATAAAGCTATCTGCTCCTCCTTCTAACCAAGTCTATTATATGGTTGGGAATGAATGTTTTGTACAGCTGTATACCCGCATCCTCATCCGCAAAAAACACTAAATTATGATAGCAACCCTCGTAACTAACTGGACCATAGGTGACATCTGCAAAGGATTCCAGTACAACGAATATGAAGGCAAAGGGCTCTATGGCCTGTCCGGAAAGCTGACTATCCAGCCGGAATTCCAGAGGCATTACCTGTATGCAGAGAATGGCGGAAAGAAGGAAGTGGACGTGA
>JAEEGL014517613.1_pt1 | contig 13892 bp, 12 predicted proteins | sample 9134231 | NCBI WGS metagenome assembly JAEEGL01 (sample SAMN16246548, study PRJNA631951) | gut metagenome | biome: gut microbiome; feature: rumen; material: fiber-attached | host: Bos | place: Iran: Karaj | collected 2018-10
ACCTTCAACGGGCACGCCCCGGCGGCGCAGGGCGTCGGCCAGCTCCACCGCGGCGGGTACGCCAAGACCCATGGCCTGCAGCTCCTCGCCGTGGGAGAAGACCACCTCCGGCGTGCCGGACAGGGCGATGCGGCCCCTGCTGAGCACGGTTATCTTCTTTGCGTATCTGGCGGCGTCGTCCATGGAGTGGGTGACCATGACTATGGCGGCGCCGGTGGACTCGTGGTAGGCGCGGATATTCTCCATGACCTCCTGGCGGCCCTGGGGGTCAAGACCAGCCATGGGCTCGTCCAGTACCAGCACCTCCGGGCGCATGGCGATTATTCCCGCGATGGCCACCCGCCGCTTCTGTCCGCCGGACAGGTCGAAGGGGGACTTGTCCATGTAGCGCTCGGGTATGCCGGTAAACCCGGCGGCCTCAGCCACCCGCGCGGCCACCTCCTCATCGGAAAGACCCATGTTTTTCGGGCCGAAGGCGATGTCCAGACGCACGGTGTCCTCGAAGAGCTGGTACTCCGGATACTGGAACACCAGCCCCACGTGAAATGCCGCCTGCCGCATGGACTTCTTCGAGGCGTACATATCCTCTCCGTGGAGGTACACCGAGCCCTCTGTAGGCCGGAGAAGGCCGTTGAGGTGCTGGAGAAGGGTGGATTTGCCGGAGCCGGTGTGGCCCACTATGGCGATAAAGTCCCCCCTGTATATCTCCAGGTCGATATCCTCGATGGCGGTGGTGGTGAAGGGCGTGCCGGGGGAATATACGTGTTTGAGTTTTACCGTTTTCAGAACGGGAGTTTCCATATCTATACCTCCGGTGCAGCTCCTCTTCGGAGAGGATGCCGCCCGTTTTTCAGGATCATTTCTTCAGCGCGGCCGCTATCTCGTCGGCGCACTCGTCTACGCTGAGGGCGTCGGTGCCCACGTCGAAGCCGCGGTCACGCAGCTCGTTGAGAAGCAGCGTCGTTGCGGGGACCTCAAGGCCCAGGGTGTCCAGCTCGCCCACCTTGGAGAATATCTCCCGGGGCGTGCCGTCCATGGCAATCCGGCCCTCGTTTATCACCACTATCCTGTCGGCCATGGCCGCCTCGGACATGTGGTGGGTTATGAGCACCACGGTGGTGCCGTTTTCCCGGCACAGCGCGTCGATGATGGACATTATCTCCAGCCGGCCCACAGGGTCGAGCATGGCGGTGGGCTCGTCGAACACCACGCATTTTGGACGCATGGCCAGCACTCCGGCGATGGCTATGCGCTGCTTCTGTCCGCCGGACAGCAGGTGAGGGGCTCTGTCGTGGTAGTCGTACATGCCCACCATGTTCAGCGCCTCGTCCACCCGTACGCGTATCTCCTCCGGGGGAACGCCCAGGTTTTCCGGGGCGAAGGCCACGTCCTCCTCCACCACGTTGGACACTATCTGGTTGTCCGGGTTCTGGAACACCATGCCCACGCTGCGGCGGATGTCCAGGAGCTTTTCCTCGTCCCGGGTATCCATGCCGAAGGCGGTGACGCTGCCGCCGGAGGGCAACAGTATGCCGTTGAAGTGGCGGGCCAGGGTGGATTTGCCGGAGCCGTTGCGGCCTATGACGGCCACGAAGGTGCCCTCCTCCACCTCCAGGTTCAGGTCCGAGAGGATGTTCCTGGGCTCGGCCTCCTCCCCGGAGGGGTAGTGGAAGGTGAGATTTTCCGTTTTTATCACGATGTTCATAGCTTTTACCGTTAAAATTCTATTCTGCATGAGGCGCCGCAGGGCAGGCACAGCCCGGAGGCGGTGACCTTAAGCCCCAGCTCCTCGGACTCGTACCGCCCGCCGTGACGGGGGGAGAATACGGAGGAGGCCACGTAGCCTATGGTGGAGGCGGACAGCCCCGTGGTGTAGGAATTTATCAGCACGAAGAGGGGATCGTCGGACAACACGCCCTCGCAAAGACTCACGAAGGGGAAGAGGTCGTTTTCCAGCTTCCACGTCTCGCCGCCCGGGCCCCGTCCGTAGGAGGGGGGATCCATTATTATGGCGTCGTACCTGCGGCCCCTGCGGATCTCCCGCTGCACGAACTTGGCGCAGTCGTCCACTATCCAGCGCACGCTGCGGTCCGCCACGCCGGAGGCGGCGGCGTTTTCCTTGGCCCAGGCCACCATGCCCTTGGCCGCGTCCACGTGGCACACGCCGGCCCCGGCCTCAAGGGCGGAGACGGTGGCGCCGCCGGTGTAGGCGAAGAGATTGAGCACGCTGATGGGCCGCTTTGCCTTGCGGATGAGGTTCCCCGCCCAGTCCCAGTTGGCGGCCTGTTCGGGGAAGATGCCCGTGTGCTTGAAGTTCATGGGCTTTACGTTGAACTTCAGATTCCCGTAACTTATGCTCCAGCTCTCGGGCAGGTTTCCCTTGTCCCAGCTTCCGCCGCCGGAGGAGGAGCGGGAGTAGCGGGCGTCGGGCCGGCTCCACAGAGGGGAACGGCGGGGGGAGGACCATATCACCTGGGGGTCCGGCCGCACCAGGATATACTTTCCCCAGCGCTCCAGCCGCTCCCCGTCGGAGCAGTCGATAAGCTCATAGTCCTTCCATTTATCTGACGTCCACATTTCAAAACTCCCGAAAAGGCATAATTACCTATTATATTAGAGTTTATTTATACCATTATAACGAAGGAATGTCAATAAAATAGGCGCGGGCCCGGGATAATTCCCGGGCCCGAAACGTTTTAAGTAAATGATCACTTCGCCGAGGGCAGCTTCTCCAGAGGCTTAATAAGCAGGAAGCAGACTATCACCGCAAGAATCATATTCACCACCATGTAGCTGCCGTTATAGACGATGGAGTACAGCACGGGATTTGAGTAGGTGGTGCCGGCAAAGGTTTCCGGCTCAAGGATTTTGTAGATGGTGACGCCGCTGATGAAGTGGATGATAAAGCGGCAGACGCTGCCCACCACGGCGCCGATGGGAAGGCCGTACTTCATATTGCGGGTAAGGCCGCCCAGACCCACGGCGGCGTAGGCGATGCTGTAATCAAGCAGAATGGACTGCCAGCCCCAGGCAAAGCCCCCCGCGAAGAAGCACTTGATGGTGCCGAAGATAAGACCGGCGGCAACGCCCCAGCCGACTCCCCGGCGCCAGGCGTAGATAAACAGCGGGACCATGACTATGTCGATGGAGCCGCCCTCCGGCCATATCTTGAACTTGACAAAGCTCAGCGCGTAGGCCATGGCGATGCACAGGGCACCCTCTACGATTGCCATAAGTTTTTGACGTTCTTTCATGTTTTTACCTGCCTTTCAAGGGGTAAAAAAATTGCGCCCGTTATAATAAACGGGCGCTGTGAGACTCGGTCAACTCATATTCCCTACGCCGGCATTACCCGGATCAGGTCAATGGGTACCACGGACTCCATTATCCGCGTCTCAGCCGGGAAATACCCAGCGCCCCTTAAGTTGGCTACATTATAGTGCGGGATGGGACATGTGTCAAGAGGGGATATGGGTCAGAGCGTTTCTCAATCCTCCAGCTTCAAGCTCTTCCAGAAGGGGATGAACATCAGCAGTGACGCCACCATGCCGGTGAAGTCGGCGATGGGGGTGGCCCAGACTATGCCATAGACGCCAACCAGCGCGTTCATAATGAGCATAATGGGGATGTCCAGCCCGCCCTTTCGCAGCATGGAAAGGATAAGGGGCTGCACCTTTTTGCCCACGGCCTGGAAGATGGTGATGCAGATGAGCGTCACGGAGATGCAGGGACCGGCGCAGCAGATTATGCGCTGGAATTTCTGGCCGTAGCCCACGGTCTCCGCGTCGGAGATGAAGGCCCGGACGATGGGGTGGGCGCAGGTCAGCAGGAAAACGGTGCACACCACCGCCACGGAGAGGCTGAGAATAAACGTGGTCTTGATGGATTTTTTCATGCGGTCAAAATTCTTCGCCGCGTAGTTGTAGCCGATGAGGGGCACCACGCCCTGGGAAATTCCGGTGGAGATGCCGAATATCATCATGTCCACCTTTTTGGCTATGCCCACGCCGGCGATGGCCGCGTTGGAGTAGGTGGACATGAGCTTGTTGAGGGTGATGTTGGAGAGGGTGCCCATAAGGTTCATAAAGGCGCTGGGCAGACCGGTCAGCAGTACCTCCTTCGGCACACCGTCGCCCAGGGAATAGTATTTCGGGTTCAGCTTCACCACGGTGGTGTCCTGACGGCGCACCAGGTCGGTGATGAAATAGATGGAGGCTATCACGTTGGATATCATGGTGGCCATGGCCGCGCCGGCCACCTGCAGGTCAAGGGCCAGGATGAAGACGGGGTCCAGCACTATGTTCAGGCCGGCGCCCAGCACCATGCCGAAGCTGGCCTTTTTCGCGTGGCCCTCCGCCCGCACCAGATGGGCAAGGCACGGGTTCATCACCGTGGGCACCGCGCCGATGCACACCGTCCAGAAAAGGTAGCGGGAACAGTGGTCGTAGGTGCCCTCGTTGGCGCCCACCGCGGGCAGCACCACGGGGCGAAGTACGTATATGGCGATACCGTAGACGAAGGCAAGACACACCGCGCTCCACAGACTGAAGGAGGCGGTCCGACGGGCCCGGTCCTCGTTCCCGGCGCCCAGGCTCCGGGATATCAGGCTGGAGCCGCCTATGCCGAAGAGATTGGCGATGCCGGTGAGGAAGATGAAAAGGGGCATGCACAGTCCCGCCGCCGCCACCTGGTTCGGGTCGCCGGTCTGGCCGACGAAGAAGGTGTCCGCCATGTTGTAGACCACGTGCACCAGCTGGCTTATCACGGTGGGCACCACCAAAGCCAGAACGGCGCTGAATACCGGTCGCCGCTCGAATAATTCTGTCTCTTTATCAGTCATTTTCCACGCCTCCCGATCATCTGCCCAGATTAAGGCCGCCGGACAGCTGGGTCGTCTGCCCGGTGATGTAGCCGGATTCCTCGCTGGCGTAAAAGCAGATTATGCCCGCCATGTCCTCCGCCGTGCCGAGACGGCCGAGAGGTATGGAGTCAAGTCTGTCCGCCGGGTCCGGGGTGCCGGGTCTTACGCCCTCCACCCGGGGTATGGCGCCCTTTGACACGCAGTTTACCGTTATGCCGTACCTGGCCAGCCGCGCCGCCGCGTTCACCGTCAGAGACGCCACGGCACCCTTGGCCACGGCGTTCGAAAAACTCTCGTACGTGCCGCCGGAGACGCCCTCCACTGTGGTCATGAGTATTATCCGCGGCGCGGCACTCTTCTTGAGATAGGGCAGCGCCGCCTGTATGGACCTGAAGGCGCCCACGGCCAGATGCTCAAAGCTTTTGGTGAGATTTTCCGGAGGGAGCGTTTCGATGTCGTCGATCTCCCCGTTGTCGCCGATATTGGAGATGACCACGTCGATTCCGCCGAACGTCTCCGCCGCCTTTTTATACGCGGCGGCCAGGTCGCGCCCGCTGTCCGTGAAATATACGCACCGGCCGGGGCACCCGGCGGCCTCGATCTCCGCCGCAAGGGTCTCGGCCTGGGGCACGTTGTGGGTCATGAGCACCACGTTCATGCCGCCGGCGCACAGCGCCGTCGCCGCCGCGCGGCCGTCCCCCGCAGTGGCCCCGGCGAATACCGCCGTTCTGCCTGAAAGAGTCTGCATCTGCCGTACCTCCCGTTATCTTTTTCACTGTCTGGAATTCTACCACACTCCCGGCCCCGCCGCAACAGCCCCGGGACCCGAAAGGGACGAAAACAGCGCACGTAACGCCCCGGATTGTTGACGGATTCATCTTTTGAATGTATTATGGGAATGAATAATCCACAGGAGGATGAATATGCTGCTGTCACAGGTATATCCCGGCGGCTGGAGCCTGAGCCGGGATGACGACACGATAATAGACCACTCCGCCGCCCGCCCCTTCGTCACGGCGGTGCGCCGGGAAAAGACCTATACCGCCAGCCGCGGCACCGTGAAGACCGTGGTGACGGAGGCCGAGCGCGTCCCCCTGCGGGACGCGTCGGAGCGGGACGGGACCGTGGTGCTGTCCGGCGGCGGCCACGAGATAAGCATATCCGTAAGCGAGATGCCGGGCGGCGCGGAGCTGAAGTTCGGCGGGGAACCGGGCTGGGCCTATGAGTTCAGACTTCCCGCCGAGGACGGCGAGGCCGTTTTCGGCGGCGGCGAGCAGTACCGGCAGGTGAACCTGCGGGGCGAAAAGGTGGTCAACTTCGTGTCCGAGCACATAAAGGCCTCCACCATAATCGAAAAAGCGCTGCTGCCCCGGGCGCTGTACAGGGAAAAGCCCCACAGTCAGATAGGCAGTTACTCGCCCATGCCCGTTTTCATCACGGACAGGGGCCGGCTCATAATGTTCGACACCGGGGCCGACGGCACGTCCGACTTCACCGGCGGCGATTACGTTTTTTCCTTCGACGCCTGCCCCGAACGGCTCGTCATATGCCGGGGAGGCAGCTTCCCGGAACTGACCCGGACGCTGGCGGCCATCATCCCCAACCGGCAGTATATACCCGACTGGTGCCGGGAGGGCATGATCCTGGGCGTGCAGGGCGGCACGGAAACGGTGCTGAAAAAGGCCTTTGCCATGCAGGACGCCGGGGCGAAGATATGCGGCGTGTGGTGCCAGGACTGGTCCGGCGAGAACCGCACCGTGATGGGCAAACAGGTGTGGTGGAACTGGGAGGCGGACGAAAAGCTCTACACTGACCTTAAAAACGCCGTAAAAAAGCTGAACGACCGGGGAATAAGATTCCTGGCGTACATAAACCCCTATCTCGTGAAGGACGGGCGCCTTTACGATTACTGCAGGGAAAAGGGATGGCTCATAACCCGCGCCGACGGCACCGTGTACCATATCAAGTCCACAACCTTCGACGCGGGGATGCTGGACCTGACGAATCCCGAGGCGGCATCCTATCTCAAGGACGTGCTGATAAAAAAGAACATGCTGGACCTGGGCGTCTCCGGCTGGATGGCCGATTTCGGCGAGTATCTCCCCACGGACTGCGTTCTTCACGACGGGGACCCCGCGCAGCTGCACAACCGCTGGCCCGTCATGTGGGCCCGGCTCAACCGTGAGGCCATAGAGGAGTACGGGGCGAAGGACGCTTTCTTCTTCACCCGCTCCGGCTATCTGGGCATACAGACTTACGCCCCCGTCATGTGGAACGGGGACCAGCATACCGACACCACCCGGGACTACGGCATGCCCTGCGTCATGCCCGCCAGCTTCTCCCTGGGCTTTTCCGGGGCGGGGATGGTCCACTGCGACGTGGGCGGCTTCTTCTCCTTCGGAAAGATGAAGCGGGACGCCGAACTGTTCACCCGCTGGATGGAGATGGGGGCCTTCTCCCTTCTCATGCGGTCCCACGAGTCCATCCGCCCCTGGGCCAACGCCCAGTTCGACGCGCCGGAGGTGGTAAGGCACACGGTGCGCCTCACCGGCATCCACGCGGCCCTGGCGCCCTATCTGAAAAAGTGCGCCGAGGACGTGACGGCGGGCGTCCCCGCCATCCGGCCCGATTTCTGGGAGGCGATGGACCGCGCCGCCGGTCACGACGAGTACAGCTATTTCCTGGGTGACGACCTGTTCGTGTGCCCCGTTATCGACAAGAGCGCCGTGACCCGGCGGGTATGGCTCCCAGCGGGGGAATGGAAGGACTTCTGGACCGGCGAGGTCCTGGAGGGCGGCAGGGCTTACGACGCCCCGGCACCGCTGGGCCGGATACCGGTATATTACAGAAAAAGCAGCAAATTTGCGGATCTTTTCCGCCGGGCGGCGGAGGAAAATAAATAAAAAGAGGGAAGGAACATGGATAATTCGTACATCTCCCGCACCAGCGGCATAGGCATGAAGGACAAGCTGGGCTACGCCTTCGGCGATATGGCCTCCTGTCTGGTCTTCGGCCTTACCCAGAGCGTGCTGAACAAGTTCTACACCGACGTGCTGGAAATAAGCGTGCTGAGCGTGATGATAATGACCATCATCGCCCGCGTCTGGGACGCGGTTAACGATCCCATCTGGGGCCGCCTCATCGACGGGGCGAAGGTGTATCCCGACGGGCGCTACCGCCACTGGATAAAGGTTTTCGCCGTCCCCGTGGCGGCCGCGGCGGTGCTGATGATGGTGAACGTGAAGGGCATGGCCCCCGCGGGACGGCTGGTGTGGATATACTTCACCTACATCCTCTTCGGCATGCTCTACACCTGCATCAACATCCCCTACGGCTCTCTGGCCCAGGTCATAACCTCCGACGATAAGGAGCGCTCAAGCCTTTCCGTGTTCCGCTCCATCGGCTCTACCTTCGGAGCCATGCCCGCCATGGTGCTGGCCAGCATGTGCTATGTGACGCTGGCCGACGGCACCAAGGCCATGGACGCGGGCAAGGTGCTTGTCGGGGCCGCGGTCATAGCGGTGCTGAGCGTTCTGTTCTATCTGCTGTGCTACGGCTGGTCGAAGGAGCGGGTGCAGACCCGTCCCGAGCCCCGGCAGAAGGGACAGGCGGCAAAGGTCATCAGGACCCTTCTCAAGAGCCGCCCCTTCATGGCCGTGAGCCTTGCCAGCATGCTCTTCCTGGCGGCCCAGATGTTCGGACAGGGCTACAACACCTACCTCTTCCACCACTATTTCAACAAACCGGGCCTGACCATGCTGCCCACCGTGTTCCAGTATCTGCCCGTGGCGGTGGTGATGTTCTTCGCCACCCGGCTGGGCAATAAATTCGGCCGGCGGGAGGTCTGCTCCTGGGGCATACTGCTGGCGGCGGCGTTCTACGCAGTGCTGTTCCTGCTGGCGCTGGCGGGGATAACCAACGTGTGGCTGTATCTCCTGGCCTGCCTTATGAGCGGCATCGGCACTGCCTTCATCTTCCTCCTCGTGTGGGTCATGGCCAACGACGCCATCGACTACAACAAGGTGACCTACGGCCTTAACGACGAGGCCACCAGCTACTCCGTCTACACCTTCATGCGCAAGCTGGGTCAGACGGTGGCCACCATCCTCATAAACGTGCCCCTCCTGCGCATCGGCTACAACGGCAGCGAGCTGAAGACCGAGGGACTGTCCGCCGCGGCGCTGAAGACCATGTACAACTTCTCCGTGATGATCCCGGCGGTGCTGTTCCTGCTGGTGTTCGTGATACTGCGGTTCATGTATCCTCTTGGCAGGAAGCAGATAGAGGAGCTGCAGGTGAAGAAAAACGAGCTTCTGGGCAAGTGATCCCGAAAATAAAAGAAAAACCGGCAGCGGTCATCCGCTGCCGGCTTTTTGTTTTATCTGTACCTGGGGGGCTTCGCCGCGAACAGCCCGTGGCGGTTGCAGCAGGCGTACAGCGCCGTGACCCGCTCTATCCGGAAGCGGGCCTGGGCCGGGCCCTCCGGGTACAGCTTTACGAACTGCACGGCGTTGTCCGACACGGCGGCGAGGAAGGATATATAATGCTCCCGTGTCATGGGGTGATCCACGGTGACGAAGTACTCGTCATCGGATATCTCCGCGCGGATCGCGTGCTCGCCGTCCTCGTCTTCGGGCTGGCAGGGGGGCAGAGTTATGCCGCAGCAGCTCACCACGGCCTCGCCCACGGTGCGGATCACGTTTCCGCATACGGGGCAGACGTAGAAGTGCCCTCTCGCCATGTTTGAGGACGGGTTCTCGTTGCGCACGTCCTCGCCGGAGAGCAGCTCCAGCACGGATATGCCCAGGGCGGCGGCCAGCGGCTCCAGCAGACTTATGTCGGGGAAGCCCTGCCCCGTCTCCCACTTGCTCACCGCCTTGCTGCTCACGTGTATCTTCCGGGCCAGCTCCTCCTGAGTAAGCCTGCCCTTTTCCCGCAGCCTGCGGATGACGGCGCCGGTAACGTATCTGTCCATATGACGACCTCCTTTCGGGAGGATGTTAACACGTCCCGCCCGGAGAGGCAACCTACGCGTCGTGGGATCAGCCGTCCCCCAGCACCTGGTCAAGACGGGCGCTGAGCTCGTCGTCGATGCCCTTCCGGTCGATGCGGCCCACGATGGGCTCGCCCACGATCCTGCCCTCGCCGTCCACCACGTAGGAGGTGGGGAAGACGGTGACGCTCATGGCGAAGAAATGGGCGTCGCTGTCGGCGTCGGGGATGACGTTGCGGTGGGACGCGCCCTTGTCGGCCATGATGGAGCGGGCCGCGGCTATCTCCTTTTCGTCGCCGGAGAGGGTGTCCACGTTTATGGCCACGACCTGCCCGCCCCGCTCCCGCAGGGACTCGTCCAGCGCCGTCAGGGCGGCCAGCTCGCTCAGGCAGGGGCCGCAGGTGCTGTACCAGAAGTTCACCACCGTCACCTTATTGCCGGTGAAAAGCGTCTTGCTGTCCACGCTTTCGCCGTCGAAGTCCACGCCGGTGAAGGCGGGGAAGTACTCCGCGTCCGTCTCGTCGGGCGGCGGGGGGGACGCCTCCTGCGAAGGCGCGGCGCAGCCGGTCAGCAGAAGGAGCGCCGCCAGCGCCAGGGCCGTAAATGGCAGTTTTTTCACTGTTTTCACCTCACCGCGTGAACAGCGGGTCAAGTATTCGTTATCACCCGAACCGGCCGTCCCCGGATCCGAAGAAGAAAAAACGCGAAAGGGTGCCGTCACGCGGGTTTTTCCGGTTTTTATTATATGAAACGGCGGCGCGGATTACAAGAGCGTTTTCCCGCCCGGCGGCGCGGAAAAAGCGCCTGCCCCGGAGGACAGGCGCTTTTTGTTTTTCGCTTCAGTTGGGCACGTACATCTGCCGGTAGGGGTTCGAGCTGTCCGGCGTCACCACCGTGAAGGGGGAGGACAGCACCTCCTCCGTGTCAAGACCGAAGATGGAGCAGTAGTCGAGAAGATGACCCCGCAGCTCCGAAAGGTCCTCCGGTCCGGCGGGCCTTGCCGTCACCTGCCGGGGGAACTCCACCCCGCGGCAGTCGGAGCGGAGGAACATCTTTCCCCCGTGCATGCCGGTGCAGGGGAAAAGACCCACGCACCTCTCCTCCGGCCGGTCCAGGTTGAGCACTATTATCACGCCCCCGGCCTGATATTCCCCGAGAAAACTGCCGGCCTTCCCGCCGATTATCATCAGGGGGGACTTTTCCTTATAGGCCTTCATGTGGATGCCGGCCCGGTAGCCGGCGCTGCCTCTTACGAATATCCTGCCGCCCCGCATGGCGTAGCCGGCGGCGTCGCCTATGCTGCCGTGGACTATCACCGTCCCGGCGTTCATGGTGTCCCCCACGGCGTCCTGGGCGCTGCCCAGCACGGTGAGGGTGCCGCCGTTGAGGTACGCGCCCAGGGCGTTGCCGGGCGTGCCGCGGACGGTCACGTCCCGTCCGCTCATCCCCGCGGCGATGAACCGCTGGCCGCAGCAGCCCTCCACGGTGCACCCGCCGGGGGCCTGCCGTATGGCGTCGTTCAGGGCCCTGTGGTCAAGACCCTCGGCGTTTATCAGCATGCTCATACAGCACCTCCAAACTTTTTTCTGCGTATCTCTGGAGAGAAGGCCGCCGTGGTGGCGGCTTTTTTGAGCGCTTCGAAGTCAATCGAGGACAGCGGCGTTTTTTCCCGGATAAGGGAGGTATATATCCCCGCCCGCTCGTCCCGGCCGATGAGGATGAAGCCCTTGAGAAGGTCGTCCTTCGTGAAAAGCCGCTTGACGGAATCCCCCGTGCGCTCCTCGTACACGTCCCCCTCGTAGGAGCCGGCCGTCATGGCGTGCAGACCGAAGAAGCCGATGGAGTTCATTGGGATGCCCTTGTCGTAGACCCGGCTGCCGCCGGCCATGTTTACGCCCGCGGCGTGGCCCTGCATATACGCGCCGGGCAGGATGGCAAGCACCCTTCGCTGCCCCGCGGAGATATCCATGCCCTCGGCGCAGTCCCCGGCGGCGAAAACGCCGGGCAGGGAGGTGCGCATATACTCGTCCACCGTTATGCCCCGGCCCGTCTCGCCCCCCGCGTCCTTCACCAGGGAGGAGTTGGCCCGTACGCCCACCGCCAGCACCAGCACGTCGAAATCCACGACGGCGCCGCTTTTCATGTACGCTCTGCCGCCGTCGAACCTGACGGCGCTGTCGCCCAGGAGGAAGCTTATCCCGTGCTCCTCCAGGCGGCGCTGCATTATCCCGGCGCATTCCGCGTCCAGAATGCTCGACAGCACCCGGTCGGCCAGGTCGCACACCGTGACGGAGCCCGAGCGCCCGGCGATGCCCTCGGCGCATTTCAGCCCAATGAGGCCCGCGCCGACGATGAGTACGCGGCTTGACTTATCAACAGCCTTTTCCAGCGCCAGCGCGTCGTCAAGGGTCATGAAGGAGAACTTCTTTTCCACCGTATCGAGCCCCTCGAAGCCGGGCACGAAGGGCGCAGACCCCGCCGCGACGCACAGCGCGTCGTACTCAACGGCGGCGCCGTCGTCCAGGGTGACGGTGCGGGAGACAGGGTCCAGTTTCACGGCGGTGCGGCCCCACAGGACGGCGCAGCCGTTTTTTTCGTAGAAATCGTCGGGGCGGTATCCCATGCGGGACAGGTCCGTCTTCCCCTCCAGATAGTAGGAGATGAGGGGGCGGCAGTAAACGCCGCGCTTTTCCGCGGAGACCACCGTTATGCTGCCCCCGCCGTCCGTGCTGCGGATGCCCTCGATGCACCCGGCGGCGGCTATGCCGTTTCCGATGATGACGTATCTTTTCACAGCGCGGCGCCCCTTTCCTCGTATACTATGGCGTTGTTGGGGCAGCCCTTCACGCAGGCGGGCTCTCCCGACGCGTTCTGAAGACACAGCTCGCACTTCTGCATCACGCCCGTCTCGCCCGGGGCCAGAGCGCCGTAGGGACACACCAGCACGCAGGTGAAGCACCCCACGCACCGGTCGGAGTCGATGCGGATGACCCCGTCCTCCTTTGACAGTGCCCCGGCGATGCAGCTTTTGACGCATATGGGGTCCTCACAGTGGCGGCAGGATACGGCGTAGGATATCTTCTCCCCCTCCTCCACGCGGATGCGGGGGTAGATGGGCCTGCCCTTGAGAGCCAGGGCCATGTCGGAAAGCCCGGAGTTGGCGAAGGCGCAGTTGTACTCGCACAGGTGACAGCCCAGGCACCATTCCTCGTTTACGTAGACTCTTTTCATCGTCTTATTCTCCAGCGTGGGAGATCCCCAGGATCTCCAGTTCCTTCTCCGTCAGGCCCACGCCCCGGAGCATGAGCCGGTTGCCCCGCAGGGCCTCAATGGAGTTTATGCCCATGCCGCCCATCATCTCCATTATCTCGTTGCGCCAGGCGGTCATGAGATTTACGAGCCGCCTGCTGCCTATGTCGGGGTTGAGGCGCTTTACCAGCTCCGGCCGCTGGGTGGCTATGCCCCAGTTGCAGTTGCCCGTCTGGCAGGTCCTGCACAGATGGCACCCCAGCGCCAGCAGGGCCGCGGTGGCTATGTAGCAGGCGTCGGCTCCCAGGGCCACGGCCTTTATAACGTCCGCCGCGCTGCGGATGGAGCCGCCCGCCACCAGGGAGACGCTGTTTCGTATGCCCTCGTCCCGGAGCCGCTGATCCACGGCGGCCAGGGCCAGCTCTATGGGTATGCCCACGTTGTCCCGTATCCTGGTGGGAGCGGCGCCGGTGCCGCCGCGGAAGCCGTCGATGGCGATGATGTCGGCGCCGGAGCGGGCGATGCCGCTGGCGATGGCCGCTATGTTGTGCACCGCCGCCACCTTCACGATGACGGGCTTGCGGTACTCGGTGGCCTCCTTCAGGGACAGGACGAGCTGCCGCAGGTCCTCGATGGAATAGATGTCGTGATGGGGGGCGGCGGATATGGCGTCGGAGCCCTCGGGTATCATCCTCGTGCGGGACACGTCCCCCACTATCTTGGCCCCGGGCAGATGGCCGCCGATGCCGGGCTTGGCGCCCTGGCCCATCTTTATCTCTATGGCGGCCC
>JAEEGL014725075.1_pt1 | contig 13892 bp, 10 predicted proteins | sample 9134231 | NCBI WGS metagenome assembly JAEEGL01 (sample SAMN16246548, study PRJNA631951) | gut metagenome | biome: gut microbiome; feature: rumen; material: fiber-attached | host: Bos | place: Iran: Karaj | collected 2018-10
ATTTTTTTTTTATTTTTTTTTTATTTATGTTTTTTTGAAAAATGGTATTTTTTTTTTATATATATATTTATTATGATACATAAAATTCATTTCAAATTTATTTTTTTTTCTGTATATTTGTTTAAAAACATATAATAATAGAAAGTATTTAACATTTAGGTGTATTATATAATTTTTTTTTAATATTTATTCTGATTTTTTACTAAAAAATTTATTTATATATAATATATTTTTTATCAAATTATAATATTTAATATAATATAATATATTTTTTACTAATCATTAATTAAAATTACAGAGTATTTGATATCAATTTAAATAATAATTTATATAATAATTAATTTAATATATAATAGAAAAATGTTTTTTAAAAAATTTGATTTACTTTCATATCCATTAACACTTTATTTCAATAATCACAGTTCTCATAGAAGTATAATAAGTGGAATAATAACAATAATAACATATTTAATTTGTATCATATTAACAGCATATTTAAGTTTAGATTTTATTTTTAAAAAAAATCCAAATTCATATACATATAATAGAGTAATAAAAGATGCAGGATTATTTCCTTTTAATGAATCATCAATGTTTCATTTTGTATTTATATCCCCAAAAGATATACCAGAAGGATATTTTGAAGTCATTGGAATAATAAATAATTATGTAAATATATATAATAATGATGGTAATAGATCAAATTTTGATCATTGGGTATATAAACCATGTAAAAATATCAAAATAAAAGAACAAAAAATAATAAATTTAATTGATTATGAAATATATAATTTATCATTATGTATTTCATCTTTTTATAATTCGACATCAAATACATTTTTATCAATTAATGATAGTAATTTTAATTATCCAATATTAGCTCATGGAACATCTCATCCAAATAAAACATTCTACGGAATTTTTTTTCAAAAATGTATAAATTCAACATTAAATAAAAACAACTGTAAATCAGAAGAAGAAATAAATCATTATATATCACAACATACAAGTATAGGAATAAATCTTTTAAATCACGAAATCGAAGTTTTAAATTATAAATCACCATTTATATCATCATTATATACTTTAAATAGTGGTTTTTCAGATGGTTTTAGTGCAAATCATTTAAATTTCCAACCTTTAGTAATAAAAACACATGATAAATTATTTTTAAGTAATAAAGAATATCAAGAAATATCATATTTATTTGAACAAAATGAAATACAAGAATGGAAGAGTGAAGTTGGAATTAAAGGATGTATTTATTTTTGGATGCAAAATAAAGCAATAGTTTATGAAAGATATTATAAAAGATTAGAAAATGTTTTAGCTGATGCTGGAGGAATTATTAAAATTGTTATTACTTTTGGTACTTGGATTAATCATTTTTTTGCTAAGTATGTTACTTATAAAGATATTAATTTAATTATTAGAAAATATATTGATATTAATGAAAATATTAGAGCTACACAATTAGTTAAATTAAAAAATAAAGTTGATATTTTTTCTACTGCAAATAGAAATTTAGGAATTAGTCAATTTAGTCATTTTTCACAATTTGCTAATAAAAATAAATATATAAGTAATAATAATGATATTATTGTTAATGTTATTGATAATGATAATGATGATAATAATGAATCTATTTGTATGAAAAATATTATTAATAAAACTAATATAAATAAGAATTCAAATAAAAATATAAATTTAAATTGTTCTTCATTAAAATTAAATCATTATTCTAATAATTCTTTTAGTGTTTTAAAAGAGAAAAAAAAAAGTACAGATAAACAGAGTAATTTTGTAGTTGATAGTCCTTCAAATATAAATTTTAGAAAAACAAAAAATTATAATTCATTTTATGAAAAAACAAAATTTAAATTTAAAGATTATCTTATGTATATTTTAAATATTAATAAATGCTCAAAAAAATTAAGAAAAAGAAAACAAGTAAATTATGTTTTTATAATTGAAAAATATTATAAAAAAATAATTAGTGAAGAAGAAATGTTTTATTTAGCTTATGAAGTAAATTCTTTAAGAAATTATATAGATAATGAAAAAAATAAAAGAGTAAAAATTAATAAAAATCGTAGCGCTTATTCAAATAAAATTATTGATGTTTTCTCAAATATTTTTAAATTAAATTAAATAAGTTTTAAACTGGTGTGTTCTTTTAATTAATAAAAATAAAAAAATTTACTATATTTATAATATAATGTTATTACAAATTAAAAACTAAATGTAATTTTATTATTAATTTTTATTTAATTTATATTAATATAGTAATAATTGATTTTAATTAAAAAATTTAAAAATGGAAAATGAAAAAAAAGAATCAAAAAGTAATAAAACTTTAGAGAATTTAGATAAATTATATTCTCAAATAAATGTCTTATCATCATTAACAACACAAAATAAAGATATCAATTTTTTTGCAGGAAACTTAGAATCAATAAATATAGTCAAACATGAAAGTGATAAAAATCCAAATGATAAAAAAGGAAAAAAAATATCTGAAGAAATGATTTTATCAAATATTAATAAACATAAAAAATTAAATGAAATTGATTCTATTGATTTATCAAATCAAAAATTACTCATATTTAATAATAAATATGAAATTGATTTTGAAAAAATATCACAAATTAAAAATATAAATGTATCATTTAATTTAATAAAATCATTTGATGATTTAAAATATTTTAAAAATTTAAAAATAGTAATATTAAATGATAATCAAATAATAAATATAGATTTTTGTTTATCATTACCAAATTTAGAAGAATTATTCTTACAAAATAATAAAATAACATCTATATATTCATTAAGAAAAAATATTGAATTAAAAAAATTAAATATCTCAAATAATAAATTAACAGATGAAAATGAGACATTAAATTCATTAAAAAATTTAACAATATTAGAAGAATTAGAAATAAAAGATAATCCATTTTTATCAGAAATATTTGCATATAAACAATTATTTATATTTAAATTACCAAGTTTATTAATATTTGATTCAGAAAAAGTTGATGATGTTGATAGAGATGTTGCAAGAAGATTTTTTAATGATAAAAATCAATCAGAAAGAAAAGATGATAATATTAATAATGATAATAATAATAATATTAATAATAATAATAATAATAAATTTGAAAAAATATCACATACTCAATTTAGAGTTGGAAATACAATAATAACAAAACAAAATTATATTCCTCATAAATCACATATTGAAAAAGAAAATAAGAATAATATTCCAATAATTAAAAAAACTCTTCCTCAAATTGTTAATAATTCATCAAAAGAAATTCAAGAACTTCAAAAACATAATAGAAATTTAATGGAATTAATTGAAAGACAAAGAAGTGAAATTGAACAAAAAAATGTTGAAATTGAAAATATAAAATTAGAATTAGAAAATAGTATTCAATTAAATAAAGAATATGAAGACATTATTGAAAAATTAAAATTAGAAAATGAAAATAATAATACAAATATAAAAAATGAAGAAATTATAAAATTAAAAAATGAATTAGAAAATTGGAAAAGAGAATATTTTGATTTATTAGAAAAAAATATGACAACATCACTTTATAAAAAAGACAAAGAAAAAGAAAAAAGAATAAATAATAATAATAATAAAAATTTATCTAAAAGTGTTGCAATAAAAAGGCCTCAAACTGCAAAATTAAAACCATATAAATCTAATTTTTTTCAAAAAATACAAGAATTACATCAAGGATATGAAATTATGAAAAGAAAAAATTGTTTAGATGAATCAATTGAAGATGAAGAAGAAAGTGAAAGTGATAATAATAAAAATAATGATAATGAAAATGAAGAAAGTGAATCAAGTGAAAATGAAAGTGAAGAAAATGAAAAAGAAAATGGAAATAATATTGAACCTCAAATTGATGATTTATTAAGAAAAAGTTATCAAAAATTAGAAATGGTACAATCAAATATTAAAAAATTAAATGAAAATGATTTTTATAAAAATGATAATGATGATATTATTGATACTAGTAAAAAAAATATTAAAGAAAAAAAATTAATTAGAGAAAATATAGATGCAAGTTTAAAAAAATAAAAAAAAATAAAAATAAAATAAAAATAAAAACTAATATAATTAAATTATTTTATACCTGTTATAATTTCATAAAAAAATGATTAAATATTTTTATATTAATATCTTATATAAAAAAAGAAAAAAAAATAAATATTCAAAAATAAATTGTAAATAAATGTTATTTAAGAAATTAGATACATTATCTTCTCAATTAACATTACATTATCATCAATATCATTCTCATCCATCATTTTTATCAGGAATTTTAACAATAATTTCAATAATACTTTGTTTTATATCATCAGTATATTTTTGTTTAGAATTATTAAATCACCAAAATCCAACAGCATATTATTACTATAAAACAGAAGAAGATATAGGTCATTTTCCAGTTAATGAATCAGGAATGTTTCACTTTATAAATATTGTAGGAGGAAAAAATGAAAATAAATCAAAAATTTTTCAAATAATTGGAATAATGAATACATTTATAACAACATATGATTTGATTGGAAATAGAAGTTTAATTAATCATTATACATATGGTCCATGTAAAAATAAATCTGAAAAATATAAATTAAATGATATTAATTATGCAATTAATATAATGACTCAAAGTTCAATGGATTATTGTATAAATGGTTTTTATAATGCTACAAATAAGAAAATTATTAAGATTGAAAATGAAGAATTTATTTATCCTATTATAAGTCATGGTCAATCACATCCTAATCATACTCATTATATGATTGTTATACAAATTTGTCAAAATGATTCTATTTTAAATAATAATGAATGTGAAAGTATAGAATATATTAATAATTATTTATTATATAATCAAATTGATTCAGTTATTGGTATTTTAAATCAAGAAATAAATGTTGGTAATTATACAAATCCTATGATGCATAAATTTTATACTATTAATTTCTCATTTACAAGAGGTGTTTATTCAGAAGGTAATTTAAATTTTCATCCTTTAAAAGTTAAAACACATAATGGTTTTTTTTTTGAACATATTATTTCTGAGTATTCATATTTATTTGAACAAAATGAAATTAAGAATTTAGACAGTTTAAGTGATATTTTTACTTGTTATCATTTTTGGATGCAGAATAAAGTTGAAATATATGAAAGAAATTATAAAAGAATTCAAGATGTTATTGCTAATATTGGTGGTGTTACTAAAGCTATTATGACTTGTGCTTTTATTATTAATATTCCTATTAATAATTATAAAACTTTTCATGATATTGAAAAAATTTTAGTTGATAATGTTGATAGAAAAAAAAAAAAAATGGATTGTTCACTTATAAATATGAATGATATTTCTAAATCAAATCAATATTTAACTCCTAAATCTTCAAAAAATTATGATTCAAAAAGAGTTTCTAGAAATAATAAACTTGGAATTTCTATTTTTCCTTCTTCAAATAATTCAAAAAATAATCCTTCTTTGAATAATTTTATTAATTCTTCTATTATTCAGAGTGGCAATTCGACTTTAATAGCTTCTAAACAATTAAAAAATTTGCTGTATATAAGACTTAATGAATCAATTGCAAAAAATTTAAACACTTTTAAATTTTTTATTTTTGAGTTAACAAAATATTTTAAACAAAATGATAAAAGGTGTATATATATTTCGAAAATTAAATGGTTTTATAGATTTATTGTTAGTGAAACTTTATTATTTGATTTATATTTAACAAATAATGTTTTTAAAAAAGCTATGACTACTTTTACATCTACAAGAAAGAAAACTGATTTTATTTGATTTATATTAAATTGTAAATATGGGTTATAAAATAGCATCTTATAATCAATTTTATGTAATAAATTAAAGAGTTTTTGTCTTTTATTAATAGATTCATTAATTTATATATATAAATATATATCCATATATAAATAAAATTTTTGTTAAAATTATAAATTTAACTATTATTTTTTTTTTATATATTTAAATATATCATAATATGACATCATATTACAGAATTTAACCTTCCAAAAAAACACATTAAAAACATTAAATTTATTAGAAATTTCCCTTAAAAAACTCCTAAACACAAAAAAAACAGATATAAAAACCTTAATCAAAATATAATTCTCAAACTTAATAAAAACTCTCTTGAAAAAACGATTAAAAAACCTAAAATTTAAAGAAAAACCAATACAAAAAAATAAATAAAAAAATAAAAAAATAACATGATATTCATAAAAAAAAATAAAAAAAAAAACAAAAAAAAAGAAAAATGTACAACCAAAATTTATTTACCTCTGGTTCCCGTACATACACAAATGGAAAATACGTAGGTGAATTTTACGACAACATCCGTCATGGAAAAGGAGTATTCTACTTTAACACAGGAGACAAATATGATGGTGATTGGTTCAACGGTGCACCAAGTGGAAAAGGTTCATTCATATATAAAAGTGGTTCCCGTTACGATGGTGATTGGTTAAATGGAAACATGTCAGGAAGAGGAATCTTTTATTCTAAAACAGGAGATAAATATGATGGTGAATGGAAAAATGATTTAAAAGAAGGAAAAGGAATTATGTATTATGAAGGAGGTGATAAATATGATGGTGAATGGAAAGATGGATTTATTAATGGAAAAGGTACTTTTTATTATGTTAGTGGAAGTAAATATGATGGTTACTGGAAAAAAGGAAAAAAAGATGGAAAAGGAATTTTTTATTATAATGATGGTGGTGTTTATAATGGTGATTGGAAAAATGATAAAAGAGATGGAAAAGGGATTATGCTTTTTAATAATGGTGAAAAATATGATGGAGAATGGAAAAGTGATTTAATGAATGGAAGAGGTGTTTATTATTTTTTAAATGGAGATCAATTTGATGGAATTTGGATTTATGGAAGAGCTGATAATTGTTTGAAAGAAAATGAAAGAAATGAAGGTAATGAATATGGAAGTGATTTTTGGAGTATGGAACAATTTGGGAATATGATGGATTAATTATGAAAGAGGTTTTTTATACTTTTTTTATTTCTTTTTTTTATATTTATTTTTTTTATATAGAAAAATAAATTTTGGGTTTCATTTTTTTTTTTATTTGTTTTTTTTATAATTATTCTTTTTAATTATCTATATAATTTTTTTTATTTTTTTTTAATATTCTTGTTTAAATAAGAAATTGTTTTCTACTTCAAACATGAAATATTCTATTATATATTTTAGGTAATCAATTAATTCATTTAATATATCATAAAGTTGTTTTTTATCTTTAAAATTTAATTGTTCTTTTAAATCTATTATTGATTCAAATGTTTCACAAATTTTTTCATAGTATGTTACGTTTAATAATCCTAAATTTATTTGACGTGTTAATTTTTCTACTTCTTGTCTTAAATAATTTAAATAATATTCTTCCATATTTTTTCCATTCCTTAAATCTATAATGAATTCATTTATATCTTTGATTATTTTTAAATATTCTTTTTCTTGTTGTTCTAAATTAATCATATTTATTTATTTTTTAAATTATTTTAAAAAAAAATTAAAATAAAAAAATTATAAAAAATATTAATAATTTATATTTTTACCTCAATTTCTCAATTTTTTAAAGATAAAAGGATTATTATTTTCTATAGTTAATAATAAAAATAATAATCTCATAAATTTAAAATATAAATTTCTCAAAAAAGATAAAATATTCATTTAAAATTTAAAAATGTCAGATGACTTAGCAATAGGAATTGACTTAGGAACAACATATTCATGTGTAGCAGTATGGCGTAATGGAAAAGTAGACATAATCCCAAATGATTTAGGAGAAAGAACAACACCATCAGTAGTTACATTCACAGATAATGAAAGATTAGTAGGTCAAGCAGCAAAAAATCAGATAACTCGAAATTATGAAAATACAGTATATGATGCTAAAAGATTAATAGGAAGAAGATATGATGAACCAGAAGTACAAAAAGATATAAAAGCATGGCCATTTAAAGTAGTGAAAGATACAAAGAAAAATAGACCATTAATAAGGGTAAAATATAAAAATGAAGAAAAAACTTTTTTACCTGAAGAAATATCAGCAATGGTATTAGAAAAAATGAAAAAATATGCTGAAGATTTTTTAGGACATAAAATTAATGATGCTGTTGTTACAGTTCCTGCATATTTTAATGATGGTCAAAGACAAGCTACTAAAGATGCAGGAAAAATTGCAGGATTAAATGTATTGAGAATTATAAATGAACCAACTGCTGCTGCTGTTGCTTATGGTTTAGATAATAATAATCAAACTGAGAAAAATATTTTAATTTTTGATTTGGGAGGAGGAACTTTTGATGTATCTGTTTTAAGTTTAGATGGTAAATTATTTGAAGTAAGAGCAACAAGAGGTGATACTCATTTAGGTGGTGAAGATTTTGATAATGCTTTGTTGCACTATTGTATTGATGAGTTTAAAAATGAAAGTGGTGTTGATATTTCTAATAATCAAAAAGCTTTAAGAAGATTAAAAGTTGTTTGTGAAAAAGCAAAAAGAGATTTATCAGCTGCTCAACAAACTAATATTGATGTTGCTGCATTAGCTGAAGGTGAAGATTTTAATATTCTTATTACTAGAGTTCAATTTGAAGATATGTGTAATGATTTATTTAATAGATGTATTCAACCTGTGAAAGATGCATTAAAAGATGCTAATTTGAATGTGAATGATATTAATGATATTGTATTAGTTGGCGGTTCTACAAGAATACCAAAAATACAAGAAATTATTAGTAAAATGTTTGGAGGAAAAGAATTAAGTAAAGCAATAAATCCTGATGAAGCAGTAGCTTATGGTGCTGCAGTCCAAGCAGCAATTGTTAATAATGTAGAAGATGATGATGGTTTAGAAAGATTAGTTTTAATTGATGTAGCTCCTTTAAGTTTAGGAATTGAAACAGCAGATAAAAAAATGAATGTTCTTATTAATAGAAATACATCAATTCCAGCAGCTCAAACAAAAAGATTCTGTACTGCAGAAGATTATCAAACTGGGTTTTTAATTCAAGTTTTTCAAGGTGAAAGGATATTAGCAAAAGAAAATCATTTACTTGGTAAATTTTCAATTAATGGTATTAGAAAAGCTAAAAAAGGAGAAGTTGAATGTGATATTTCATTTAATTTAGATATTAATAATATTCTACATGTTACTGCTGAAGAAGTTGGTGGAAAAAATGTAAAAGATCATTTAGATATTAAATGTGACAATGAAAATTTAACTGAAGATGAAATTAAGAAATATATTAAAATTGCTGAAGAATTTAGAAAAGATGATGAATTAAAACTAGAAAGAATTAAAGCAAGGAGTGATTTAGAAAGTTATATTTATAATATGAAAAGTAAATATTCATCAAATAATAAAATTATGACATTATTAACAGACACTCAAAAATGGATTAAAACAAATTCAAATTTAGATTCTTCAATATACATTAATAAATTAAATGAAATTAAAAAATTCATATCAAATAATTCTTAAAAATAAGACAAAAATTCAAAAATTAATTATATAAAAATATAATAATTATGAAAAATAAATATTAATTTTTTTTATATAATATATTCATTATCATAAATCATAGAAACAATATTATTTTCAACAATTAAAAATCCTTTATCTTCAGAATCTTCACCTTCAAATCTAACTTTTCCATTAAGAATTAAATTTTCATAATTAAAAAAATGTTCAATTAAATATTTTAACCAAATATCATAATTATAAAATTTTTCTACACCATTCCAACATAAATTACCACATTCATTAATAATCCAATCACACCATAATCCTGGTTGTTCTGTAGGAGGTGAATTAAAATTTAAAATTGAATCATCATTTTCTATATTTTCTTTTATGTAATATGATCCCTCTTTTCCTAATTTACCATTAAAACAATTTTCTTTCCAATTTAAATCATTTTTTATTATTATTTCAGGGTCTCTTTTCATATGTCTTGTTTTTGAAAATGAATTTATATAAGTTTTTAATTTTTCAGATGGACATTTGTTAAAGTAAAAACTACCTTTAAATATTGTTTCATAACCCATTATTTTATATTTTTACATTTTTTTTAAATTTAAATGTTTTGTTTTTAAAGTTTTAAATTTTGGAAAATTGTTATTAATTTTATATTAGTATATTATATTTTATAAATAATTTTAGGAAAGATTTTTATTTTTTAAATGGGAAAAATATAATTTATTAAATTATTATTATTTTAATTAATTATTTTATTATAAATTAAATAAATAAAAAATAATTATTAATGAGTAACTACATATCAGAAGACTTTCCATTACCAAGAGCAAAATATGAAAAAATAAAAATTAACCATCAAAATGTTCCAGTAAAAATAAGAAAAAATTTATCAAATTTTTACAATAATGAATTACCAGATTTATTTAAATTAGATACAATGGTAGAAAATAAAAATGGATACAATAACCCATATTTAAATGAAGTAATTAAATTAGATAGAAGTGAAGAATTCAAAAAAATGAATTTTAACAGAAAACAAATTAAAATAATAGACTTTATAAAAAGTAGAAGAGAATACAGTCAAAATCCAGATATATTAAAATATATAAGAAGTGATTTTGATATTGAAATGCAAAATAAAAGAGAAAGAGTTTTAAAAGAAAAAGATGAAGAAAAACCAATATATAAATATACATTAACAGAAGAAAATGAACCAAGAAAAGGTTTATATATTCAAACATTAAAAAAATTAAATCAATTAACACCAAAATTAAATGTTATTCATAAAAGAGATATTATAAAAGAAAATGTAATTCCAATATCAAAAAGTGTAAATGTATCAGTTCATGATTTAGAAAAAGTAAAAAGTTTAAATTGTGATATTGAACCTATGAAAAGTTCATATATTGCAAATAAGAATGATTTTAAAATTTCAGAAGCTGAAAAATTTAATATTAATGATAGATATTTTTTCTTTGATAGAAAACCTTTAATTGAATATAATCCTATAAAAGATAAAGAAGAAATTAAAAATAGACCTCCTTTAATGAATAATAAATGGGAAGCTTTTAATGAAAATTTTCTTATGTTAATGAATAGAGAAAATGGTTATCAAAGAAAAGGAGGATTATTTTCAGAATTTAGTAATAAGAATATTAGAAATATTAATTTTCAAAAAGAAAATGATAAGGAAAATAGATTAATTTTAGAACAAAAAGGAATTGTTAAGGAATTAAATAAAATTAGTAAAAAACCTTCTGTTTCTGAAAAGAATAAAATACCAAAACCTATTAATGATAATCTAAAACAAATGCCAGAATCTCTTAAATAAAAAAATAAATTATGTTTGAGTTTTAAAAATTTTATGTTTATATATTAAAAAGTTTTAATTAAAAAAATAATTATTTTAATTTTTAAACTATTTTTTTTTTATGAAAATCTTTTACAAACTATTTCTTTTTAATTTTTTTTAAGAGATAAATTCTAATTATGTAAAAAAATAAATATTTATTTTTTAATATAAATCTATTTATTTTTTTATTGATTGAAAAGATACTGGAATAAAGTATTTATTTATTAATTTAATTTCAAAGATATTAATTAATAAATATTAATTTTAATTTTTGAAGATTTATTTTTAAAAATAACGCCAAATGATCCTTTTTTTTTTCTTTATTTTTATTAAATAAAAATATATAAAAAAATAATTTATTCATAAATCTTATAAAAATAAAAATGAAAAATAATCATGTTGCAAAAAAAATAACATAAAAATTATCTTTAAATATAAATAAAGATTTATTTACTTTCTTGATTAAATTAATTTTAACATTTATAAAATTTTTATGTATTGAAAATATATCTATAAAAAACAAAATTGAATAATAAAATAATGGATTTATTATTAATAATAAGGGAAACAAAAGAAAATCAAATAGAAAAAATTCCATTAAAACAAATAGTAGAAAATGAAAAAATAAATTCAAATAAAGAAATATTTTTAATACATAATGAAATAAATAAAAATAAAAATCTTCATGAATATGATAAAATCATAATAAAGAAAATTGCTAATAAGGAAAATTCAATAACAAAAAATAAAGCCAAAATATTCCATAATAATAAAAAAGAAATAAATACTACATTAGATTTTGATAAAATATTATACATTCTTCATAATAAAGAACCTAAAAAAAAAAATTTATTATCTCATAAAAGAATAAGAAAAAAAAAATCTCATAATTCAGAAAGTAAAATAAATTTATTTGATTTAAAATTTTTTTTCTAGAAAAGCATTTTAAAAAAAAAGGAAAACAAAACTCAAAACATTCAAATAATAGAAATATAAATGATATATATAACATTTCTAATTTTTGTTCTAATACTTATAAAATAGAAGAAAAAAGTATTCCTGTTAATGTAAAAATTCCTGAATATAATGAATTAGAAGATGATTATTTTAAAATGGATGATTTTGCTAATGAAGTAAATTAATTATTTTTTTATATATTTTTTTATTATTAGATTGAAGAAAATATTGAAGATAAATTATATAATAAATATCATGATAATTTTGAACAAAAAGAAATTGATTATAGACAAAAAATATTCTGTAATTATGAAAAGAAACAATCAAAAAAAATGAAAAAAAAATTAATTCTTGAAACTAAAAAATCATATGAACATTTATATTCTATTAATGAAGATAATGATAAAGAATCTGATAATAATGATTTGATTGTTAAAATTAATTTGGAATAATTTTTCTTATTATTTAGTTATCTGTGATGTTTGTAAATTAATTTAAAATTTATTACTATTTATTAAAAAGTTAAGCATAATTTTTATTTGAAAAAATGTATCAGAGTTTTATTTCTTAAAATATATTATTTTTATTTATTTTTTTGATTGAAATTTTTTTAAATTTGAAATTAAAATAATTTATTTTTTTTCTTTTTGAATTATGAAATTTTAATCTTTCGAAAGTGTTTGCTTTAACTTTCATATCCCTTTATTTTCAAATTCTAAAAACCTATTTTTAATTATAATTAATAATATTATTCGATTTTATAATACTTACTTTCCATTATTTTTTTAATATAATAAATATTTAATTAATAAATAAATTTAAAATATTTTTTATAAAACATAATAAAAATTTGTTTTTTAAAATGAAATAAAATAATTTTAAAAAGATTAACAATATAAAATAAAAATATTTTTAATAATTATATTTAATTCATTATCCTTTGACCATTTGCAGAGAGAATTTTCCTTTGTGGAATATTTCCATTATTAAAATTATCATAATTTTCATTATTATTAAAATTACCATTATTAAAATTTCCATTATTAAAATTTCCATTATTTAAATTTTGATTATTTAAATTTTGATTATTTAAATTTCCATTATTTAAATTTTGATTATTAAAATTATTATTATTAAAATTATTAATATTATTATTATTATTATAACTTTGGGTATTAGGATTATATCTTCCAACATTAAAATTATTCCCTTTATTATTTTCCTGATTAAAAACATCATTTCCAGAAGGAATTTCTGTAGCTTTTTTCATATTATTAACATATTTATTATAATAATAATCATTAACAGGACAGGTAATAGGATTATGTCTTAATTTAGAATCACCTAAATAACCACCAGATCTTTCATAATCAATTAAAGTAGAATGTTGAGAATCATATCTGAAAAATTTATTCATATCTTTATCAAAAAAATCTTGTTGATTTTTAGCAAATAATAAAGAATCTCTTGCTTTTTTATGTAAAGGAACTGGTCTATTTGGATAAAAATATG
>JAEEGL015613132.1_pt1 | contig 13892 bp, 15 predicted proteins | sample 9134231 | NCBI WGS metagenome assembly JAEEGL01 (sample SAMN16246548, study PRJNA631951) | gut metagenome | biome: gut microbiome; feature: rumen; material: fiber-attached | host: Bos | place: Iran: Karaj | collected 2018-10
TGAATTTAATTTTTTTTCTTACACTATTAAAATTAATTTTTGAGCCTCCAAGGAATTTTGTAATCGATTGAAGCTCACTCTTAAGGGTGTCAACCTCTTCTGATAGCTTTTCTTTAATTACATACTCCTCTAATTGTCCGTCAGTTATCAGCTCAATAGTAACTGACTTGAATTTTCTTTTTTCTTCGTCAGGTTCTTCAATAGCTGTACATCTAAACAGATGACCGCTAAGTTCGTCTACCATGTCAAATAACTCTGGTATACTATAAGCTTCGTAATTAAATAAACACTCTATGTAGTGCTCAAAAGTATTACACCTCTCTTTATCTGTATGAGGCGTTCGTTCAGCACTTACATATCCTGATTCATAGTAACCTAACTTACTATTTACTCTAGATATTAAATCTCTAATTATTAAATTACTGTTATTACACATAATTTATTTATTAATTAATAATATTGATTTAACTTTAATAAAATGAACATTCATAATAAGAACAACAAATAATACAAATTATGAATGCTCAATAGTAAGGAATTAACTTCTTTTAAAAAGAAAAAAGAGAAGTCAGAAATTTCTGACTTCTCTTTAAAATTAATTTAACTTCTTGAACTGAACAGTATATTTACTCTCATCCTTAACCATACTACATCCGCTTTCCTTTATGAATCTACTCATCGGATTTGTAACATAAGAAGGAACTATCTCTTCTCTAGGAATATTAGTTTCATAAACTAACTCACTATCCTCATTCATTCTATCAATAATCATTTGAAGAGCGTGAGCAGTTCCACTTAATTCAACTACATCATCAGAAACTTGTTTAAACTCACAAGCAGACTCATATCCAGAACCAACCATAAGATCAAACAACAACATAATGTTTGTATATTTTCTACAATAGTCTGTAAAGTTTTTATCATAATACTTCTTAATACCCCAAAGTTTATGACATGGAATAGAGCCTGTATTTGAATCGTGAACTGTAATGAAACTTGTAATAGCCCAACCTTGCTGTTTTGCGACTCTAATATCATTAAAGAATCCGCTGGTCATAGCTTCACTAGTTCCTCCCTGAATTGGAAGATTCACACCAAGTCTTTGAATCTTAGATGTCTGTGTATCAATTTGATGTCTACGTCCAGAATTTTGAGCAGCAACATAATCTTTCCATTCAAGTGGCTGTAACCAATCTCCAAAGAAAGTATTTACATAACCATTATGCTCTAGTGGAAAGTCTTGCTGTTTTGCTATGTATTCTCTAAGTTTAGGATATGCTTTATAAACAGTTTCAATAAGATTGCCTGCCTCTTCTGGAGTACAGTTCAATCTATCTGCAAGCATCTTCTTACCCATTCCATACATAATACCAAGGAAGATTGTCTTAAATGCCTTTCGTGCAGTCTTCTGATCCGCTTTAGACATTTTATCCCAATTCTTATAATATAGTTTTGCAGTAGCGATATAAACATCAATACCATTTTCAAACATACTTATAAGATTTGGATCTCCACTTTGGAAACCAGCACTCTTAACCTCAGCACTACTAATATCAAAGTAAGTTAATAGTTGACCTGGATATGCTCTTACAACATCCTTAATATCTGAGTGAGAAATAATGGTATGGAATCCAGATGACCATCTCTTACTAGATTTTTCCATAACTTGGAATCTAGCTGTCATCTTATTAACAGCCCCTGGTTCACCTGGTTTAGCATCTCTAAGCATTGTGTGTGTAACTGGATTTTCAATTACATACTTATCTTCACCCAGGAACATACCTACATTTTTCTCTTTCTTCTCATCATAAGTTCCAATATATGTAAACAGAACCTTTCTATATTTCTTAAACAATAGATAATTCAAGTTCAATTTTCTCATGAACTTAAACCCATCATTTACATCTCCAGGCTCAAATGGTTTACAATAATAGTCTAGATCAGAATTTATATTTGGGAAGAATTTCTCTTGAATCTTATACCCATCAAACTTACCCCAAATAGTCTTTAAGCTATCAGGTACGAGATTTTTATAAACATTCAATGCTAGGTCAAACATCTTATCTGGATATGTATAATTATAGCTAACATCTCCAGAATAATATTTTTCCCATTCAGTCATAAAATGATTATAACCATCTTCTATGTTTGTTATATTTTGACTAGAATAGAATTTATCATTATTAGTCAACTGCATAACACTTTCTGTCAATGCAAACAACCATGCAGTCTGATGTCTAAACATTAATGTAAATTCCAGACAGATTTTATCATTCTCCTCTGCACTTAAAGATTTGAAGTATTTGTCTGAAATCTCATCAGCCAAGACCTGAATATTATTCCAAGTTTTTCCAAATACATGTAGACTATCTGGAATATTATTCATATCATTAAGCTGAGTATCAGATAGTTTCTTTAGCTCATTATAACCATTAAGATAATACAAATATTTCTCAAGTTCTTCATGAGCTGGACCAAGACTGACTCTAGTATCTTTAGAACCCGGTTTAACAGGAACCATTTTCTTTGTAAACTTATCTAGACCAGAAATGACTTCAAACTTTTCTGTTAAAAGAGAAATGAGCTTCTTCTTTCTTTCTACGGATTCATCAATTTTGCCTTTGAATTTTATTTCAGTCATTACATCTTTCAATGCATTTGAAAATTCTTCTGCAAATTCGATTCCATATTTAACTGCAAGAGATCCATCATCTAGACCGGTTTCAGAAGCATCCATCTTGTCAATATTCTCAACAAGTAGATATTTTACAATCTTTGTAGAATCTCCATTAAAGAATGTATTATTCTTGAGTAGAGCCTGACAAATAGGAGAATATTTTTCCAATTTATTCATCTTCTTTGAGTGCTCACACATCTTAAGATAACATCTAGTTGTAGCACAGTAAACTATACCCCAAGTTAGTTGTTTCTTACAATAAGCCTCATATTCTTTTCTGAATTCCTCGTCCTTGTTAATACCTGTACTATGAAGAAAACATCCTAGTCTAAGATTATCTGAGAAGATATCCCAAGCCTGTTTAGAGAATAGATGCTTTGTTTTATCATAAAGTAACAATGTATAAAACGCATCAAGATTACAATAATGGCCCAGGATCTCACTAGGAATACACATATACTGACTCCAACCATATGTTTCTATAAGAGTTTCAAATTCTTTTTCATATGCTGGATATCTACTTATAAGTTCCTTCCATTCATCTGTTGTTTTGTAATCATCCTGTCTTCTTACTAGTGATTTCTTTTTCTTATCACCAGTATCCACATATAGCATCTTTTCAACCAAGTCTGAGATTCTATCAAATTCAGCATCCCAAACATCAGCAGATAAGACATACTGGCCTGTCCATTTCAATGACATCTTCTTATTCAAATGTTTTCCACATAGAATATTGATAACGCCAGCATCTCGAAGATTATACAAATCAACACCTAAGCATCTCATAGAAACTTGGTACTCATACTGCTGGTTATAAGTCCACACATTTGACATTCTCTTTTCGAGAAATTTACCAAGTCTATCTTTAAATAGTTTATATTTTGCTTCACGTTCTTCTATAGTATTCTCAGACAATGCCAAGTTAAACCTGATATCAGTGAAGCTTAGAAAGCAGACAAAGTCAAGAGTAGCAATTGATGCACCACTAATTTCAAATGTATAGTCTAGTGCATTACCTGATGTCTCATAGTCAAAACCAAACTGCTCATCTTCAGGACGCTCATCAAACATATCAATAGCAGCCATAGCATCATCAAATGTATGTAAACATCTGAATTCTACATTTTCTGCATAATTGATATGTGTTGTAATTTCGTCACTGAAGAAATATTCAACTTGTTCTTTTGTAGGAAGATCCAGCAAACATAATGCGAATGCTCCTCCATCCATTGCTAGTCTCTTTAAGCAAGTACAATCAGTAAAATTTTCATTTCTGATTCCAAAATGGAAATACTGTTTTAGAAAACTGAACGAATTACTACCAACTAGCATAACTGCATCACCGTCACCAAGACTTGTTACTTCTTTTAACTGGTCATCAGTAAGTGAATTAATTGAATAAAGCGAGCAGTTGTAATTAGGACTATTTAATACATACAATCCTGCATACTTACTAAATTGAGTTTCATCATACAATATTAGTCTTTTACTCATCTGTTAAAAAATTTAAAAATATTAATATACGTTAAGAAGAACCTATTTGAAATCTATAGATCCTTCCATAAATAAGAAATCTAAGCCATTTTAAATTACAATATTTGCCAGTGTTTTGACCTAATGTTCTTCTATATGAATGGTCAAAGTAAAATAAAGTAAAATGGAAGTTTTAACATTAGATGAGTTTATAAATTCATCAGGTGAAAAAATAATGGAAATACAAATTCCACACGACGATGAAAATTTTTTAGGAAGATTTCGTGTCATAGATAGATGTGATTGTGTTGAAGATAAGTCTTATTATTTTTATGCTTATGTCACATCTATAGGTCCTAGTATTGATGTCTTAAGGATAATGAGCATTTATTATGGTTCATTTTTGTTGTGTAAGCCATATGGATATGCTCTTAATCTATTAAGAACTGGTGAATTAAGAGATCCTTCCAACAGTGAGGTTCTTTTAATTAAGGCTGCAAAAAATAATATTGATACTCATTGGCAATTTTAAATAAGATGATAGATCCAAGTAAAAAATTTATTTTTATTGATTTCGATGGCACACTAGTAAAAACTGTTAGTGGCTATACTATGCAAACAGGTATTGTAGATTCACAACCTATTTGGAACACCTGGAACTCATTAAGAGACTGGGCGAAAGCTAGAATTGATAAAAAACAAGAAGGTTATATTATGATTGTTTCTAACCAAGGAGGTATTGAAGCAAGAAAAGGATCTTCAGAACACTTTTTAAAATCTAAGTTTGAATATTATAAGGACGGACTTCAGGAATACTTGGATAAGAAGATGACTTATATAAAGACTTCTTATATTTATTGTCCAAGTAATGATAAAAGTAATCCTAATAGAAAGCCAAATGCTGGAATGCTGTCTAGATCTTTAGTTAGATTTGGTTTTGATCCAGCAACCTGTAATAAGGCTGAGATGGTTATGATTGGTGATGCCTCTGGAATTAATTATGGAGGCAGAAGAGATTTCAGTGATTCAGATGCTAAAGCGGCTATGAATTTTGGAATTGAATATATTGATGTTGCTAGTGTTTAATAAATTTAATTATAAACTAAAATCAATTTAAAAAAATGAAAAAAGTATTTGTATTCATTTCTGCTTTGATGATGTCAACAAGTATGTTTGCTGATGGTGTAAAGGTTTCTGTTTTTACAAGAAATTATAGAAAGCCTAATACAATTTTTAAGCACTTTACTAAGGTACTTGATACAAATTCAAACAGTGAGAATATCGTAACTTTACCAACAGAAAAAAAAATAACTATTAGCCATAATGGACAGCAGTTTGTTGTAGATTATGACAGTATTAGAACTGAGGGTAATTCTATTTTCTATTACAAGGATAATCTAAAGGTTCTTATGAAGTCTTATGAAAATAACAAACTTTCTACAGTTACTTTCGATGATTACAGTTATTGGAAAGCAATTGCAGATGCTGGACATAAAAATCTAGCAAATAATTAAGCCTTTTAATCATTAAATAAACTTAATAAATGAAGAGCCTTTTAAGGCTCTTCATTTCTTTTTAAACCTTAAAACCTATGAAAAGAATATTATTATTTATTTTTATTTTTGCTATTAGTTTTGTATTTATCAATAAAACTGATGCATCTAAGGGAAAATCTGTTGTAGTTAACAGCAAAAGTACTATAAAGGTAGTTGAGAATATTGCACAGAGGCTTATTGCAAACTCCCATTCTCCGATGATCATATTTGATCAATGTAAAGATTATGACGAGTTAACTACAGAGCTAAATTCACCTGGATATCATTATATATTTATTAATGAAGAATTTTTAGAAATTTATAATGAAGACGATGAATCCATTGGATCTTTGCCTAAGTATCCTGATGGTATTGATAAACTTTTAAAATTTCTTGATAAGAATGTAGTATATCCAGAGGCTTGTCAGAATAGTGGAGAGTCTGGAAAGATGATTGTTGAGTTTGAGGTTGATACAGACGGATATATTATTAAAAAGTCTGTTACTATATATCCTTCAAGTAAACATCCAGAGTTCAAGGAAGAGATATTAAGAGTAATTAAGTTAATGCCAAAATGGATACCTGCAAGAAATAGCAAGGGAGAACCAATATGTGTTAAGTATAGAATTCCTGTAACGTTTAAATTAAAATAAATGTTAACTTCTAATATAGATGACAATATGTATAATGTTGATAAATTAATTTTCTGTGGTGATATTCATGGAGAGTTTTCTCGACTTATCTGGAATGCTACAAATCATAAGATAGCAAATGCTTGTATTATTATTTGTGGTGATTTTGGAATAGGTTTCAATAAAGAGAAAAAATTTACTATGGATAATAGTGCTAAAAAGAAGATGAAAGATTTTAACTTGTATATTAAAGCAATAAGAGGAAATCATGATGATCCTTCTTATTTTGATGGAAAACACAATGAAAATCGAGTTGAATTCTTACAAGATCATGTACCATTTGAGGTATTGGGAAAAACTATTTATCCAATTGGTGGTGCTACTTCTATTGATAAGTGGGATAGAATAGAAGCTAATAAGAAATCTGATAAGAAATGTTATTGGTGGGGAAACGAGAATATTGTTAAGAAAGATATTAATAGTTTACCAGATAGTGTTGATATTATTATTTCTCACGAGGCACCTCTATCTTTTGAGCCTGTATATAAAAGCACTAATAGATTTTCTAGTGATATATACGATGCAATAAGTGAAGATAGAAAATATTTGGATGAAGTAGAAAAGAAAATTAAATACAGTAAATGGTATTTTGGACATTATCATAAGTCTATAATAGGTCAAAATTATAGGTGTCTTGATATTCAAGAGATGCTACCATACTATGATTATGAAGACGAAGAAATAGAAGAATAAAAAAGAAAAAGGAGAGGGAAATTCCCTCTCCTTTTTTATTTATACAAAGTGTAACTCTTTCCATCTTTAGTTTTTAGAATATTGTTAACCTTTGTATAAGGTAAACTAACATGAACCCATTCAGGATTTGAATCAGTACCCTTTTCCCAAATAAGTTGTCCAACTTTAAGAGTTCCTTTATTGATCATATTTCTAATACAATCAAAGAGCTGCTTATTTGTTTTTCCTTTGCAAGCCTTAATATCAGCTGCTTCACATTTACAGTGTTGGCTTGTAGTACTACCCTTTACTAATTGGTTTAGTTTAGGACTTCTATAACCAGAAGATATCCAAATAGGAGAACCAAATTCTGATCTTATAGATTCCAACATATTAGCCAATGCTAAAAGTTTACTATCATTTGCACCAACAGAGTTATCAATCCCATACTTTGTTGCAGTATTAGATCTTAAAAATTCTTCTTTTGTAAAATGTTCAGTAAGTTTCATAATCTTTAAATTTTATATTAATAAGGAGACCGCTTAAATTTTTGAAAGTATAATGGGCTAATGTTCTTATTTATATAGTATTAACTAATAAATTTTTAAATGATTAGCGAAGTAAGAAGAAATTGGGAAGGAAAGAAATGTCTAGAGCTACTAAGTAGTTTTCTAGACAATCATAAGGATCTAAGATTAGAACAGCTTATCTATATCTTAGATGAGTCAAAAGATTATTTTTATGAAGAACCAGAACAAACCTTTAAGAGATGGCAAAATAAACTTGAAGAACTAGAAGAAGGAAACAAAAACGTATGATTATTAGTATACTGACATTTTTATTATATCTGTATTTAGCATTTATAATAATAAATCTTTCTATTAGTGTTATAGTTATTAGAAATCTATTTAAGGAAGATAAAGTAGGTAATAATAGCGTATTTATTTTCATTTTTTCTATTCTTATTGTTGTGTCTCTTTTTGGTGCTATAACAACAAGAATTTTATGGAAGATGAGATAATTGATATAGGTTTTCTAATAGAAAAGACATATCGAAATGAACATCAAAGGTGCGATTATGAAAGCTATAAACAAGGATTCATATCAGCACTTAATTTATTGAACTGCTGGAAGTTTACAGAGAATAATGAATTTCCAATAGCAGAGTCGTGGGTATTGACAGATGTTAACAATGAGTTTATAATTGTATCGTATGATCCAGAAAGTAGATTATGGATTGATAAGAATTTTAAACCAATAAAAGTTAACAAGTGGAAATACATACTATTACCAAATAATAAAGAATCAGAGCAAAAGTAAAAAAGCTCTGATTCTTTTTTTATCCTCTAAACCTCTAAAACTCTAGTAAATTGGGCTAATTGCCTAATATTTGAAGTATTCTTTATCAAATAAAATTATTTGTTGTGAAATTTGTTGTGATAATATAAAGAATACTTTATTTTTTGAATTTAATTAAATAATAATTTATAAACTTTAATTTTTATGAACGACGACGAGTATTTTATGATGGATGAAGACGAAGATCAGGATTCCGGTTATATCACGGATTACACGTCTGAAGAAGACTCTCAAACAGAGGGTGAAAATGAAGGAGATTCTGCGTTTGATGAAACGGAGGAAAGTGCAAATAAGTCATCAAATAAATCTCTCTCCGCGGATAAAGATGGAAATCTTAACTACGGAGATAAATTTACAAAATTTGATGCAGAATTACTACAGGGTTATGATGATATCGTAAAAGCATCGAAAGATAGAAATGGTGCAAAGGAGGTATTTAATATTACAGATGCAACAATTTGTATGATTACAGCCAATCCTAAGCACGTGTCTGGATTTATTAGATCTAAGATTGCTAGAAATTTGCTTAATCTTAATGGTAAGAATCGAATCGTTAGTACAGTTTACTCACCACAGGAATCAATGTCAGGTGAAGATTTGGAAGACGAACTCGAGGGTGGAGGAGATTATTCACTTAATAGAAAGTATTCTGAAGAGGCAAAGGAAACTATGACAAGATTCGTAGATTACTTGGCTAACAGAAAACTTGAGAATGATTCTCCTCTTGCTAGAAGATATAAGCAGATGGATATTCCAGCATTGATTATTTTCCTATTTACAAATAATATGTATAGTCTTATTATAGACTGTCCGACAATGCCAGAATATTATGCTAAACAGATTGAAGAAGCTTTCAATAAATTGTTAAAGTCTAAGTATGATATCGTTGAACAGCTAGCTTCTAAGTATGATAGTGTAGGTAGACCTCAGGTTGCTGAACGTGTACGAAAACTTAAATTTGCTTGGTTTGAAAGAGAACCTGCAGATCTTAGAGTTCGTAGAGAGTTTAGTGATCTTGGTATTACATACGATGATATTCAAATTTATCGAGAGTATAGAAGTAAGTTCTTGAATGTATCTAAATCTATTACACAGGAATCTATTTCTGATATGATTGAGGTAAAAATGGATAATGGTGTTTATAAGAAGCTCAAGGATAAAACAAGATTTTTGGCTATTACTAGAGTTAAGGATCTTTATAAGAATTGGGCTAAAGAATATAACGCAAATCCAGAAGTAGTAAAGGACGTAGTATTTAAACGATAATAATAATGGAAGAACTTAACAATGGAGTGTCATTGGAACTCTTGACCGACGATGCTATCTTGGATTATACTAAGATAGATGGTCAAGATATGGTACTAACAAATCACAAAGGATTCGATATCAGCTGTACACCTCCTAAAGCTTATGAGGGTGGTGTTTATGATGCTAATATTTTTGGATCTCCTATTATTGATAGATGCTTGTGCGGTAAAACAAAGAAGCAGACAAATGAACCTTGTCCGCATTGTGGTGTACGAGTATTTACAGAGAAAGAAGGTCTGAGAAGATTTGCTAGAATTGAACTAGGATTTAAGTATCTTAGTGTTTTGCGATTTGATGTATTCAAGGAAATCTTTAATGATATCTTTAAGGACACTACTATCGAATACGAAATGGTAAATGGTAGAACACTTAGAGATGGTGGTTATTCAGAAAGAGGAAATAAGAACCCGGGAATTAAACTATTTGATTCTTGTCAGTTTAATTATTTCCCAAAGACTAAGAAACTTGTCATTTCTGAGCTTATTGATGATGAATCAAAGTGTTCTTATGATGGTATCCTAAAAATTCTTGAGGAACATTTTCCAGATAGATACAAAGACATCAGAAATCTAGTTAATGAATACTATATTGTATTACCTTCTAGAATGAGACCTTATACTCTGAAAAGAGGTAAGGGCTTGAAGAAACAGCTTGTTGCTGGTCCATTGTCTAACTGGTATTCTGCTGTTATTGCATTTTGTAGTAAAGTAGATTACGGAGATGATGCATCAGAATGTAGCTATCCCCTTCAAATGGAAAAAATGAAAACGCCAGGACAACGAGTTCGATATACAGCAATGTGTCGAGCTTATATTAATTCTGGTAGAAAACTTGCGACAGAGCTTTTGGCATCTTCAAAGGAGAATTATGCACGTAATTTGTATAATGTCCGAACCAAGAACTCTGCCCGCTGTCCGATTGTCCCGGATACGGAGCATGCCGTAGATGAGCTAGTTGTACCAAAACATCTTGCTTATGAAATGTGCCGTGAAGGATTTATCGAATATTTGATGAAAGAGCTTAATTTCACAAAGAAAGAAGCTATTGAATCAACAAGGTTGGAAGCACTCAATGAAAATACACAAAAGTTATTCAAAGAGTATGCTGAAAAACAAGTAGTGCTAGAAGTATTACTGGTACTCTATAATCTTGAGTATTGCTGGAACGTCTAATTTAAAAGACAATCAGCAGCTTGATATATTAAGTTATAAAGGAATTTCAAATATAGATCTTTTTAAACCGTCAAATATTAAATATGTCAGTATTTAGATTAAAATTATTTAATGACCCAGGGACTGTTTGGAATAGATCTGAACATATGAAACTACTCCATCAACAGGGTAGATATGCAGGAACTTCCAAAATAGGTCTTTGGAACGTGTCTGATGAAAAAAGACAACACATGGCTGAAATTTATAAGAGAAATGCTCTTGATAAAACAAGTCATGGTTATGGCTCTGAATATTATCAGCGTCTAGCAAACAGAACTTTATTACATAATAAATTCCAAGGAGAAAACGGATATTTATATTTTCTCAAATTTCCAAAATCTATCAAAGTAGGATTTAGTAAGAATTGGGAAAGACGTATAAATTATGAAATTCTGGGAGGAACTGTTATATTAATCATATCTGGACCAACAAATGATTTGGCGGATCTAGAATACGATACCTTCCAAGAATTCCAAAAATACACGCAACTTGATTCTACTGGAACTAGATATACAGAATTCTTAGAGCTATCTCAAAAAAGAAAGGTCTATGATTATCTTATGTCTAGAGTGAAACAGAATAGAAAATTAAAAATAGAAATTAGTAATCCTTTATAAACTTAAATATTGAGTTCAACGACTATGTACAAGACTAAGATTTATTATCTTAGAAGATATAGTCTGGCCAGGTATGAAAATATCTGGGTTACCGAGTAAATCGTCAGCCTACGCTTCACGAGTATAGTATCTTTGCTATGAAGCTTAGACTAGGTGATGATTATGCTATTCATTATCCTATTGCATTGTGTGAACCTCTTAATGCCGATTTCGATGGTGACCAAGTTCAAGTTCAGCTTGTCCCTGAGGCATCTGCAGAAGAGACTCTACAAGAGCTTAGTCCACGATATGTTATTCGATATAAGAAGAATGGTCAAACTATTCTTCCTATCAATCACGAAACATTGAATGGTCTTGCTGTAGCTACAGAGTATACACCAGAGGATCCAGAGGATCTTATTGATCCAAAGCATATCTATACTGATTATGCTCAGTTGCTTAAGGATGTTGAAGTAGATAAAAAAATAAAGATAGGAACACCAATTGTATTTACGGGTACAATTGATGGAGAAGAGTATCACACAAAGGTTACATCTTATGGCCGTCTTAGACTAAGTAAGATTCTTGGTGGTGATATTGATAATATGGGATTTGCAAAGGATCCTAAAGCTAGATTCGGAGCTAAGGAAGCTGCAAAACTATCTACCTGGTTGAGTAATCACGAAAACGGAGTAGAGATGCGACAGAAGTTGCAGAAGTTCTGTTTGAGATGTGTTACTATTGCAGGTGTTGTTACATTCGATTATAAAACCCTGTATGCAAATACAAATACAGAAACTTATAAGAGAATTAGAGAAATTGCAGATTCTGATAAGTTAACCGATAAACAAAAGACCTTGCTTCTTACTGAGGAGTACGAGAAGTATGAGAAAGAAATCCAGAATAGTTATTCAGAAGACTTGAAGAATGAACTTTCTAGAGCTGCCAGAGTAAAAATGGATTCTATCTCTGCGATGTCTATGCCTCAGTTGATTATTTCAGGTATTGAAGAGAAGCCTATTATCACACATGGAACTCTTTTGGAGGGATATGGTGAAGAGGATTATATCTACCATGCTATTGAGAATAGAAGTTTGCAAGGTATTAAACAAAGTGGTGTATTAATTTTGGACTCCAGAACACAAAAGGTGCCCACTAAAAATCGTAGAAAAATGCTGGAAGAAACATTGTAATTTATAAAAATTATTTACTATTTTAATCAGCATCTTATTTAATTTAATTTTTATTATATGAAAAGTCTTATTGATTTGTTAAATGCAGTAAGTAATCTTTTGTCTGAGGTAAATCGTACTTATGAGAACTACGATGACTTTACTTCTAAACGTGAGAAAAGAAGAAAGGAAAATGAGGCAAAAGAAGTAGAAGATAAGAAAAAGAAATAAATAAGTTCAACGACTAAATACTACGACAGATATATTTATTATCTGATGGTATAGTCTAATCTTGGTATGAGAGTATCAAGCATTCGTTTCAAAGAATATTTAGGTTTAGCCTAAGAGCGCTCTCTTTGGAACGTCTGGCCTAGTTCTGGTTACATTAATAGACAGGTTGCTTTCCTTCTAAATAATTTCATTTATAGAGAGGGAGAGGATCCTGAGAATAAGGGAATCCTTATTCCACGATACAAGGCAGTTGGTCGTACAGCACCTAATGGAACTGTATACCCAGAATCTTCTACGGAGGATGAAACTGACCTTGTACCAGTTAGATCTATTGTTTCAAAACGAAAGGGAAATGTTTATGAGGTTACTCCTGATTTGCTAGGGCCTACTGTAAAAGACTTTACGGATGGTGCTGCATTAGGTATTTCATTTGGTACATCTCTTTCTGAGGGTTCTACACAGGGTGCTCTTGGTTTGAAGCATGGTGGTCACGAAAAGGTGTTGGATAAAGCTTCTATATTAAAGGCTCCAGATAAGTGTAAGTTCAAAGAGGAAGGAAACTGGATTGTTCTTACAACGGATCACGGAGATCTTTATTATCCAAGACCTATAAATTTGGTTAAAGTTGATAAAGATGAGTTTGAAAAGGGAGAAACTATTTGTAGTGCATACAATACAATTTCACCTATCAATGCTCTTAACTCATTTATTAAACTTATCAAAGCAATTGGTTCTAATGGTAAGCGTTATTATGAGAAGGATAATATTCTTGTCTCAGAATGTTTCGCTTATGAAGATGGTACAATTACTTACAAGGAGAATAAGAATGGAGAAATAGAAGTATTTATCGGTAAAAGACAGTACTACTATAATCCAGAGTGTATCTATGTTTTCCCAAATGGTTCTCAAGTAAGAAAGTTTGATAAGATTTGTAATGGTATTATTGATATGAGTCTAGCAACTAAA
>JAEEGL017038422.1_pt1 | contig 13892 bp, 5 predicted proteins | sample 9134231 | NCBI WGS metagenome assembly JAEEGL01 (sample SAMN16246548, study PRJNA631951) | gut metagenome | biome: gut microbiome; feature: rumen; material: fiber-attached | host: Bos | place: Iran: Karaj | collected 2018-10
AGCCGCTCAGCCCGACGTCTTTTTTCTTCTTCCCTGTGCTCTATTTCGGCAGCCTTTTCATCATCGAACCGTTGCCTTGCATCTTCCAGTATGCTTCTCAAAGAAGAAGCCTTGAAATAAACCTCTCCCCGTTGATCAATCCTATACTCTCGTAAGAATCCATCTGCAAAGACTTCTTCCTGCCAAAGCCCATCTACATCTTGGTCATAAAAAGCGGCCTTCATTTTAGCGGTTTCATAATCAGCGTCTTTTATTTCTAAGAGCAAACAGTAGCTCTGCCTATCCTGGACTTTCATCAAGCCTTCCGGATACTGTCCATCAGAGCCTCCATTCATATAGTCAACAACATGAATAATCTTTATCCCCTGACTGTTGTGTTCCAAGACAGATTGTTTTTCATCCGACAGATTTGCACGATTATGACAATAATCCAGTGCTATACTTTTGCTCTTTGAAATGAAGGTAAATTCATATCTTCTATCACTATTATCCACATCACAAATCGGAACACGTGATTCTAAATCTTCCGTATGTAAGTTATCATCTAACCAACATTTCAACACAATTTTAGAATCAACAGATGTTTTTCCTTCGGTTATAAATGAACAGTTATCAAATTGTTGCCCGTCCTTAATTCGGAAGTGTTGTTCCCGAAGGTTCTTATCTCCGGCTACAAGAACAAGATTCGCTCCGCATCTGCAGGGGCAGAATAGTTCGTTATTCTGACTTTTAGCTCGGAGTTTTTTAAGTTTTTCAGGTATATTGATCTGTTTACCGTCAATCACTGTAAAAATGGTTTCTATACCAATATACTTTCCGTTGCATAAAGCAACAGTTCTCTGCGCCATTTGCTACTAATCCTCCAGATACCTTACTTCCTTGCGCTTCAAAAGAGGTTATACATTAACCCCTTTTGCTGCCAGTTCCATCAATCTACCAAAATCATTGCTTTCATAACAATGTTTGAAAAACCAGCTGTCATGATAGCTGTATTCCACGTCATTTCCTAACTCCGCATCAAAAGTTTTCTTACTTACCAATCTGAAATGATAAGGTCCTTTCTTATGCGGACCGAAGCACATCAATTGCTTCTCATCTCTGTAAACCATGATAGCCTTTTTGTCATCCAGATGTTCAGATGAATATCTTTCCTTACCTGCGATCAGGCTTTCGACCAGTTCATACATTTCTTCCGGTGTTGTGGGGTTCTTGCAATTAATTCCTGTAAAATTGTTGTTCATGTTCTTCTCTCTCTTTCCGCCGTCAACTATTTCGTCGATATCAACGCCGTAAAAAGTCGCAAGTTGCTTCATCATGAGAATATCCGGCAGGGTATCCCCATTTTCCCATCGCGATACAGACCTTTGTGATACGCAAAACTTCTCGGCTAATTCTTCTTGTGTTAGTTTCCGTGCTTCTCTTAGTTTTTTCAGGTAGTTTCCTATAATCTCCTGAGTCATCTTGTTGTCTCCTTTCACCGAGATGGTATCATTTACCATGTTCAAAAAAACAGGTCATATCCTGAGTAAGAATCTTGTCGCAGGTAGACACATCTGTCTACTTTTCTTCTTTTTCCTCCCACCTGCACGGCTGGAGGTTCTCGTCAAACACCTGATCCAGGAAGTCAAGAACGTATCTTCTCTGGATGATGTTATGGTACCGCTGATTTGCGTAATTCCTTAAGCAGCTGTAACATGATGTATCTTTAGCGTCACCGCCGCAGTTACACATATTTACGATTCTGTAGGCTTCTTTAAGCGTTCTTTCGAAGACCGCTCCGTCATAAAGCCGTTTTACATGTCCGGCTCCGCCGGGTGTATCATCATAAAGGATGATCTTGTAACTACCGTGATGAGTGTCTTCATTCATAAAGTACTCGATAGTACCGGCGATATCGCTCTGCTCCAGATCAAGGACATTACATGCTCCTTTCATTATAGCATAAAGAACAGATAAAGCCTGATCAAATTCCGTAAGCTCCGGCCAGCAGAACTTTATCTGGATAACATCCGTAAGGAAACGATAGCCTAAGGAATACTTTTTCAGGATCTTATTCGGACACTTTGAACCCCCGGATGTTTCATGTTCCTTTTCAGTCACACGCTTAAGAGCATTTTCTGAGGTTCTCACATCCGTGTAGCCACAAGCTTCGCATACCATGAAATTCGCTTCATTCAGAACAGCCATTTCATCATTCTGACTGAACAACATTTCATATTTACGGTTTCCGTTTATGATTGGCTGACTCTCGGAATTGTTCCAATTTCCAACATAGGAAACTTCACTGTTATATGTTCTTTTCGGCTTAACAAGAGTGGCTTTCTCCACTTTATTTGCCTGGAAACCGAATTCCGGAACGATAAAAGTTCTTATCCTTCCCTGCTCCAATTCATTTCCGCATGTTCTGCATTTGCACAGATGCTCCGGATCCGAATACTCGATATGCTGATCTATGTTTAGCGTCTTGCAATCACACTTCACATAATCGTACATTCGCCAAGCCAAATTCGGAACCTTACGAATGAATCGGCTGGTTATGAGTTTTCCGTCCGCTACAACCTGCGATCCCGGAGCATACTCTGAAATAGCCATGCTCAGATCACGGGACAGGTCAAGATGATATATGATATCCTTGTTCTTAGTATTTTTACCCGTCTCATAGATACTCAAAGCAACGGTATCAACAGGGAAGCCGTACTTCGGCATAACATTCTTACGTGAAAGAAACGTTAAAATGCTTTCTTCTTCAAAATTCCGTTTACGCATGGCGATATAATTTGCATTTCCGCCATTGCCATTAAGCGCTTGTTTCAATGAGAAATCCAATTTCGATATCTCATCGTTATAATCCTGCACTGCCTTTGTCAGCGCACCTTCTTCTCCGATGAGCCCATCCGCCCATCCAAAACTGTTGATTTCGAACCTATCTATCAACGCTTCCGGTAAGAACTTGAGCAAGAATTCCTTAAGATTAGCCGGATGTCCAAGAATATAATTCTTAAACTCCTCAACACCATTTGTTTTCTTAACTTCATTCACTGTTACAAAATTCGCAACTGTTTTAAAGTACTCTGTATATACCTTCCAGAAAAAAGCAAACGCCGAAGCATAAACATGTCGTATAGCTATCTTCTCATTCTCAACCTTAAATATAGGTGGATTGATGCGCCCCCTTATCATTTCTTCAGGTTCATTGAAATACGAAAAATCATGATTTCCTTTCGTACAAAACGTAAGGGCATATGCAGATGACTTGATGCTTCTTCCCGCACGGCCTGCTCTCTGGGCATAATTTGCAGGTGAAGGCGGCATGTTTCTCATAAGAACAGTTTCCAAGCTACCAACATCAACACCCATTTCAAACGTTGTTGAGCAGCTCAGCACATCTATCTGCTTATTCTTAAACTTGTTCTGATATTCGTAAGCCTTTTCCTTATCCAACTGAGCAGTATGTTCAACAACCCTGAGTTTTCTGATCTCCATGTCCTGATACATGCGATAATAATGGTTATCGGCGTACTCTTTGGCCACATCTATTTCAACCAGTTCTCCAGTACATTTATTGGTCGGGCATACACCATATACGTTATACGGTGTAATCTTACTGCATTTTGGGCACCTGTAGAACTTGGCATTCGGAACTATCCTCAGTTTTTCAACGTCGACCTGATATCCTTTTTCACTTTTACCAAGAATGTTTTTTCCAAGAAAAACAGAGTTCCAAAAAGTAGCAAGGAACTTTTCCGCGTCTTTCCCGGGTGCTGCCTTTGTAAGCACACGCTTCGCATAATCCATGCGTCTGTTACTAAGTCCTGCTTTTGACGGTAAAAATGACTTCATCTTTTTTGATTTCGATGAATCAGAATAGTTAAACTCGCCCTCATGTCCGTTGTGCAAAAAGAAATCCTTATCATCGGCATTAAGCATGATCGGGTACTTGATTGCAGCATCGATCATCATTGTCATAAGAAGCACATTTGCTACATCGCTCATCTGCTCCTTTGTCAGATTCCAGCTTGCTGCCGCAGGGATCAATCTGTCATCGACCTCAACTTTAATAAAGCCCACATTTTGAAGTGCATTTCCGCTGTTTAGGTTGACCAGTTCGGCAAGAATGGCTTTCCATGCTTCCTTCTTTGCTTCCTTTTCTCCGTCTTCAGCGTCAATGACATGATACTTTTCAATATAACCCTGAAGATCCTGTACAAAATGCAATATAGTCGTTGTTTCTTTCCTGTTTTTCAACGCCTCGATAATGATCCTTCTGTAGAGGATTGCTTCGTATGTTTCGCTGAAATACGACGCAAAGTAAGCTGCGGCTTGTCTGCTATCGGAAAAGGCGATGAACTGCTTAGCTGTCTCCTCTTGCTCTTCAAGCGTTGTTTCTTCTTCGTCATCGAAATCAAAACCATCTTCATCATCAACGATCTTGATCTTTTGCCGGATCGTCTTATAAGCAGGCAGTTCTTCGAATAACGCAGTACCTATAACGCTCGTTACAGCTTCCTGTCCTGTAAAGAACTGTCTTGCAACGCCGCTGACCGTGCTTGTATTCCCACATGCAACGCATGTCTTGACTTCCTCAATGGGCTTTTTCAGATTGAATACTGTCACGAACGAAGAGCTGTCATGTTCACATTTTTCAACAGCAGAAGGATTCTTGCTCATAAGTTTGCCGCAATACGGGCAGATCATCATTTCTTCAACACTGTTGTCTTCATCTTCCGGTTCTATCTCATCGGAGATCTTATCTCCAAGGTATAAAGCTGTACTGATTCCCAGTCCGGTTTCAACCCCGGTCTGCTTAAAATATCCATTCTCATCTACCTTTCCAACCAGATATATATCGTGGCAATAACTACAAACAGCTGCTTCAAAAACAGCAAATTCCTTTCCATTATCAAAGATCTTGTTGTTTCGTGTAAGCATTAGTTTTTTTGAAGGCGCAAGCGTGATAAAAGCACTGTCCGTAGCTTTCAAAAACATATGATACTTGGCATCCAAGAGTTGTCCCATATCTTTTATGGCATAGGAAGCAACCGTAACAAGATTGACTATATCCTGTTCCGTACATTCAAGATCATATGCCAAGGAACTGACAGTCCTCGGTCTGTTCTGAAGTTCTCTTCTGATATCCCAATAATTACGGTCTTTTACAAGGTAATTATATATATCTTCTTTGACGTGCTCTTCATCGGATGAAAATCCACTTAGAATCTTGAACTCAGATGATATGCGATCAACATCCTCTTCCTTTATTGCTTCCGCAAGTTTTTCGTATGACTTCCATTCATTTTTAAATTCAACTTCGGTTTCTTCTCCGGGCTTTTGCCTATATGCTCTGATCACTGAATCCGCATCAAAGTCACTGTCACATAATCTGCTCGCAAAAGTAGCCACATCTTCATTTTGATCCTCGCTTCCCAATGTGGCACTGGTCAGCATATATTGGATTTTTCTAACCGGAAGAGAACTCGCTACACGACGAAGAAGCATAGAAACCTCTATGCCCGTTGATCCTTTATAAACATGTGCCTCATCCAGCACGATAAACTTCCAATACTTTGCATAATTCCCTGTGAAAAATCCTGCATCTGAAGGACGGACCATCAGATATTCAAGCATCGCATAGTTGGTGATCATAATATGCGGTGGATTCTTCTTCATGACCTCACGGCTTATGAGTTCGTTTTTCTTGGGAGATCTGCCTTTGTTCAGATTCTTGTAATCCGCAAGCGCCTCGTCCTGTTTTTCTTTCGTCTGTCCTGTATAACTGCCGTAAGTTATTTCCGGATAATCGTCCAAAAGTTCCCTGAGACGTTCTATCTGATCATTTGCCAGTGCATTCATCGGATAGATCAACAAGGCTCTTACTCCGGGGCATATCGTTCCCTTTTCCACTTCCTCAGACAAACTCGATAAGATCGGAAGCAAAAAGCTTTCCGTTTTACCGGAGCCTGTACCTGTTGAAACAACAAGATTCTTGCCTTCCTTTGACTTTCTTATAGCCTTTTCCTGATGCAAGTACAGGGTTCTGTCTTTAGGGAAGTTAAGTTTCTCCATCTTCCTCGAAACAAGCCCTTCATCCATCAACTGAGTCAGGGACTTCCCTTTTTTAAATGTGTCAACTGCATCCAGATAGGGTCCTTTAGCCAGAATATCCTTTTCGGCCAGTGCTTTTATGAACTGATTTTCATAATCCTCATCCGATATCTGAAATATCGTTTTAAGATATCTCTTATATTTTTCTGCTATAACCTTGGAAGTTTTGATAGGCGAAAACTTCATGTTCTTACCTCTCTACTATGGATTATTGTTCATCGTCGGAACGATTTTTCTTTGTCCATTCTTCAGCTGTCTTCTCCATTGCTTTGTTCGGTTCCGTGAACTCAACATTCCAAACATAATGTTCATCATCGTCTTCCGTCCAAAGGATCCTGTCAAAGCGCCTGTATCTCTCGTGTTTGCTGTATGTTTCGCTCCGTTCCGGAGACGCAACCACTTCAGCATAACTGTCATACAACAGATAATCGGTATCTCCGTATTCATCAGTAAAATCCACAAGAACGGCATTGGTTCTTGTGAGATCAGGTATAGTTATGCGTACACCTTTTGTTTCTATTATGCCTTTATCATGGAAAGCAGTAATCAGCATGCCTTCGTAAGTATGTCTGTCCATTTTCCCATTGATCTTTATATAGTTTCTGTACCTTGTGCTTAGAGCAACATTGCCAACAGTTTCATTGTTCCTCACCAAGGTCAGGCTCTTTATGCTCAATCGTTCTCCGGTTATGTCCGCAGGATTTCTAAGATTCTTATTGAATCGACCCACTTCATGATAGTTGATCTCATCAAAGGAATCTTCATCATCCTCACCCTCAAACAGTATTACCTCGTATTCTCCTGATGTAATAACCGCATCTATCGAAATGCGTCTGTTCTTGTCCAACGGTGCTTTTTCGCAAATATAACTGCCGTCGAACAATATATCCGCAAAATACACTCCTTTACCCAAAACATCAAAATCACCGATGATCTTGTTGTTCTCGGCATCTGCTATAAGTTCCACTCCCGCCAGATGACTGTGATTTATGACAGTAAGGAAATCATATTTTTTTTCTTCGTCGGTAAGTTTTATCACACTTACCATTTTCCGAGAATTAAACGGTCCTATATAAGAGCGGAGTTTTGTCAGATCGCATTCAAAAGTACCGTCAAGTCTTTTATCAAACGCAAATGAATCAACTTCACCATTGTCTTCCTTGATCTCAAGTTTTATCCTTTTGGCAGGATATTTCAAATATAATACCCTTGGTAAGTCGGCATACCAGTAATCTTCATGCTTTTCAAAGTTCCATCCGCCGTTGCCGGTACTGTAAAGTAAAAGCGGTACCTCAAACGCGATCCGATACTTTTTCTCAGGCATCTGCAACTGCAACATTAAAGTGTTTTCTTCCAGATTAGCAAATTCTATATCAACATATTCGTCTTCAGTGCCGATCTCCGATGAAATGCAAGTCTTACTTGTGAGTTGGTAATTAATCTTTAACGTACCACGTGTCTTGTTGACATACGGAGCATCCTCAAATGAGTACTCAAAATCAGGGAGGTAGACAAAGTCCAATTTCTTCCCTCTGCTGCTTCCCGGAACATCAATATCAACAGTATTAAAGCCCTTCTTTATCCCATTAACTCTGCTCAAGTCAAAACAATAATACTTCTGATCCAGGGTACTGCCGTTTTTAATATCAACAGCCTCCAGATCACTCGCTTTGATCTTTCTGTCGTTAACAATGATCGCAGTTCCGCCAAGTTTATCATCCTCGATATTTATAACAAGCGATGGTATCTTAGTATAAACCGCAATACTATCGTCTTCATCTCCGACGACCCATGCCTTTTCAAGCAAACCGTCATTTGAAAAGCCTCTTTCCTTAACAGCTCCCACATAATAATTTGCTTCGCCCGGAACAAAAATGATATTACCCGTCCTGAGCATAAACTGATAATAACTTAGTCCGGAGACCCTGTATGTATCAACGATCGCCGTGGATCTTACAATTACACCCAAAGGTGAAAAGCCGATATACTCACCCTGAGACAGATTCTTCGCACTGATATGATTTCCGTTTTCATCGAAAACAAGCAGGTTATGACTGTGCCATGTAAACCTTTTAAGCACATAATCATCGTCTGTCAGTTCAAATACCGACTCTCCGAAAATAAAGCGTTCATCAATAGCAATCTCTATTTCTTCCGTTTTTTGTCCAAAACGGGCATCTTTAACATTACAAAAATATTCCCTAACGGATCCTCCCGTGCTTACTCTCCAGTATACTTTTCTGAGCATATTACCATTGCTCTGTAGCAATTGTCTCGGCAAAACAACACTAAAACGCACATCGCCGTCATATCTGCAGATAAGCTGCGGTGTATTGAAGAATTTACGATATGATTCCGAATTCCTTGTGTTTGCGCTCTTTGCTTTTCTGAAATCACCCTTTTCATTATTCTTCCACTTGATAAAATCTCTGTACAGCCTGTCAGGAAGATCTTTCACATCTCCTGCTCCGTTCCAAAAGGCATTATCTATGGCTATTAAGGATGCCTTTATAACTCTCTTGCAATATTCAGCATCGACATAGATTGCCAAACCACTGTACTCTGATAGCATCTGCTGACGTTTTGAATTGGGATTTGTCAATGCGTCACAAATATAGTCAGCCTCAGATCCACAGTCATCCGAAATACTTCTTTCAAGGTCCAGGTTATAGAACTGGAAAAGGTACTCAAAAAATGATGGTGCATAATTATCTACGATAAAGGCATGCATAAGTATGTTTCTCACATACTCAGATTCACCGACAAATGATTTTCCGCAGTGTATCAGTGTCTTGGATACTATCTGTCCGATCTTTTTTTGCTGCATTGTCGTTAATGAGTCCAAGCCTATTTCATCAGCAATCCTTTTCCAGAAATTGCTGTCGTATGCTCTGATGGCCACTTGGATCATAGCCACCGTAAATAAAGGGGATATCGGAGGCTTTTTATCCAGTTCCCGAAGAATCGTGCGGCAACACGGAATGAAGTATTTCTTTATGAGAAGCACATATTCCTCGTCACTCAACTCAATCTGTCCGAGGAGATCACAATCTATAAACTCCCTGATCAATCTATCATGAAGCACTCCCCATTCCGAGTCATCATTTATATATGTCTGAGACAGTTTCTCGAGTATACTTGCATTAGGTTCATTTCGCTGTACTTTTACATCGCCTTCTCTGACTCTTGTCAAAACGGATTTTCCGGGATTTACAGCATTTTTCCGTATTTCCTCTCTGTCTTCGGCGTCAACTCGATAAAAAGGATCATCATAATAATACGAAATCTCTTTTAAATAAGCCTGGACGAATTCCTTGCTTGCACCATACTTTTCCGAATAAAAGTTGATAAGCTGAGGTTTTGTAATCTTACCGTATTTACTGATTATTCCAAGAAGCTGCCCCTGAACGGAGGCTTTTCCGAAACATATTTCGCGTTCTTCAAGGAAACTGATCTCTTCACAATACTTTCCGGCAAATTTTTTCAGATAATCATATACTTCATATATGCTGTCTTTAAGTTCGGCATTTGCCAACGCTGCTTGATTCTTTTTTCGTATAAGATCCGCAGATATCTCTTGATCTTTATACTGTCCCAGATCCATCCCTATAATAACAGCACCTGCGTTCCTGCCTCTGTTAGCATAGTAGCGAAATCTCTTATGTCCGCAATAAATGACATCTTTCCTTGCTAAAAAGGCATCCGCAAAGCCTTCATCGATCAGAAAATCTTCTTCCGTAACTTCAGCCTCGCGTACAAGCCCATTATAAACAGTTTGAAACTCCAAGTAAGTAATAGGCGAAATACAATGTTTACGAAGAGCGTGATCAAGCAGTTCTGCTCTGTTTCTCTTGATAAAGCAGCCTTCCACACGCATAAAAGCATCATTCTCTTTGCCCAGTTTCTTTAACTCTTCATACTCTGCATTTGTCGGATATAAAAAGAAAGCGATATGGTCAATGACCTTAACTATCGCATTCAAACTTTTCTTTCCATCTACGGTATACACCTTGATACCTGAATCCAGCTTCGGTGCATACGCATTTGTTTCTCTTTTAAAGGATACTCTTCTCTTGTCATCCGCGCACAAAGAGAGATATCCCGTCTTTCCAATATTTCTGACAGCTTTGCTCTTAACCGCACCGGCATATGTGCTCTTAGCAAACTCATGGCACATATCATTTGCCAGATTAGTTATCTGAGATCTCGAGAAGAAAAGGTCGCTGATCTCCTTCTTATTTCCATGTGCGTATGCATTGTACGTTAAAAGCGCAGTACTTGCCCATACAGCTTCTGCAGGAGATAAACCGTTGATTGTATTCTTCTCCGGCAAATGTCTCTTGATCCATGAATAATACTTCTTTAAAAACGTCTCTACATCAGCCTGATCATATCCCTCCAGGTAACCCCATCCCTGTTCAGATATAAGCAAACTTTCAGCGTAGTTCTCAAGTTCTCCCGGAAACGCAAGCCTATAAAGCCCGAGATCTTCCTCGTGAAAAGCATTAACAATAAGCTTGATCTTTTCGGACTTGGCATAACGCCCGGCAAGCGTCTTGTAAAACAAGTTTTTTATCAAAACCCGCCCGAACTTCAACGAATCAAACGATTCCTTCAGTTCTGCATACGTAAAGACAATAGAATTAAAGTCCATATTCCCATTGGACCTGCATCTGTCGTATATAGTTTTTACTGCCGCACAGAATACCCTTTCCCTATTGTTCATGTGTGCACCCTCTTATTGTAATCAGTTATATTGATTCACCAATACTAACCAAGTCTATGCAATATATATTAGTTGTTTTTATACATTTGTTTCGATTGATACACTATACCTCTGTGATAAAAGATTCGGTAAACCCTTATCTCTTTCTTTTAATGCCTTAAGCTGTTTATTTCTAAAGTACTCTGTGTTAAACTCGTATATTTCTCCCATATCAGCAGCGACACCCCTTAACTGATTAATGCAGTATGTTCGGTGTGGAAATCTAGGAGCAATCAAGAAGTCTTCAGAATATTTCAAGATAAGAAAGCTTAGAATTGCTAACTGCTCCTCATCGTTTTGTCTTGAGAATTGCTCAGCAAATATATCATACTCATGGTCTTCTTCATGATAAAACATCATCAAAACAGAAACACTTTCTAACGGAAATGCAACCACATGTATATGAGGCATTACAACATTTGGATCTTTATTATAAATATCTGCTACAACGTTTCCTTCTAAATCTCCAAATATGGTTATCATGCCTTGATACGCAATTGGTATCTTATATGGTAATTTTTTCCAATAGAAAAGTTTGAAACCTGTTTGGGGAGAATCATTTTCAAGCATCGCTTTAATTCTAGCATAATCTATTTCAAAGTCTCTAATGTCAATCGAATTTACTTCTTCTCTTTTCTCTAGTATTCCCTTATGCATGTGATTGCCTAATCCTTTTAGTATTTTAAACTGTTCCTGTTGAAAATACCGCTTATTAAGCATAAAAAGCATATTCTTCAGTGCAATTTCTTCCAACATTCGCTCTGAAGGTTCATTTGCTATTTTTTCCGGATCTTCATAATCTTTAAAAATACGGGCATCGCATTCTCGACATATCAACCTAAATGTACCTGCTTCTCCTTTGCCATTTGATTTGTCCACAAAAGGAATACAAACAAAATCATTAAAATTATTTACATTACCGTTTTCATCTATGTTCCGTAGAACAAATGCTGGAACAGAATGAGATTTGCAAAATTGAGTAATCCTTTTTTGGCAGAATAGACATTTCTCTTGTTTTGCATTTCTTTTTGCTTCCGCTACAATCTGATTATACTTTTTTCGAAAAGCTACAATCTGTTCGTTCATCAATGATTTCTTTACTATTCTTTACTATTCTTTACTATCCTTTACCTTTGCTTCACAGAATCTTATCGCTCTTGCTCCTATTGCATTTCCAGCAAAGTGTCTGCAGATTATCCTCCGTTGTGCATCCGCCTTTTGCAACAGGAAGAATATGGTCGATCTCAAGAAGAAGATTCGGCTCTGAAAAAGTCGAATTACCACACATTTTGCAAGTGTAATTATCTCGTTCCTTTATTTGTAATCGAAGTTTACTGGTCATAAGTGCTCGCTGTTCTTTTGCAAATGCATTAACCGAGAGTTTACTTTGAAGAATGTTAATCAACTCAATAACCGTTTCTTCGGTCATAGGAACACCAAAACTGCGCTGCGCCATTCCGCCATTTGATGTATATGAAAACTTATATTCAACAGTGAGAACACTTTTACTTATATTGGCAAAACCCAGTCTTGAATAGAAGCCATCTTCATCATTTTCCATAATAAATGCAGGCACATTGGTGATATACTGCTGATAATCTTTTTTGTAATTTTCAATGATTTGCTTGGCGTCTTTTAAGGTTTCAAGTTCTTCCACGAGTAACTGGAGCTTCTGAATCTGCTCCGGGTATTGATCCTTATTGGGATAAAAATACTTTACAACATAATCCATCGGATTGTTCTCAGCACTGGCAAATACCTGAGCGGAAACCTCTGCAGTAAAAGGCGTAATACTCTTCTTATATGGACGAATGTAATTGTACTCATCCTCAGCCACCGTTTCATTACGAATTACTCTTGTCCCAAACAATTCTGAAATTGACTGAGCCTTTTCGTTTATGTACTTGTTGAATTCCCTCTGAGAATCCATCAAGCTGTCACAAGTGGATTTAATCTTCGCAAAATCTTTCGATTCATAGTAGTCAATGATTTGTTGATTTCTTTGAGTAATCTTATTAACGTCTTGTTCAATAGTTGCAATAAATCCACCGATGACATCCCATTCTTCACTGTTCACATCTTTAATCTTTTTGATGCTGTTGACAGTTCTGTCAAACAGTGACGAAATCAGTTTATCAAGTTCATCCTTATCCCCATTTATAATAAGCCTTTCTCTGTACTTGTTTGCCTGATCAATCACTGTATTGACTTTTTCATAGAAATCATGGTGCTTTTTATCAAGCAATTCCTTGTTCTGCTCTTTTATCAGCTGGTTGTACTCGCTCTTGCTCATAATCGGTGAAGGATCTGCGATCAAGTCTTCGATTCTCTTTTTAGATACTTTCAACGTTCTATGGCTGGAGCTTTTTCCCGAAGGCGAAATGTATTGAACAAAAATAACATATGTGCCAAGTTCATTTATTCTTTTCTGAACATCCTGCTCAACCTTTGGATAAGCGTGTTTCTCTTTAAATTCATTATCTTGCAAGAAAAATCTTAACTTATCGGCAAATTCCTGCTTTTGAGCGATTACTGCAGTTGCTTTATCCAGTCTGCTTCTATCCTCTTTGAAAAACTTGATTTCATCATACTCTTTAACAGATTTTGCACTTTTAAGCGGTACCAAGACATCCGCCATCGAAAACGGCCAATTCTTCAGTCCCATCGATTTTAAGATATTGGATGTAAGCTTTTTGTAACGATGCCGATCAATCGCTCTTTTAATTGATAAGACAATATAAAATATCAGCGCCAATGGCAAGATTACAAAGAATAAAATGATAAAAAAGGTTTCCATATGTAACAATCCTTTCCCAGAAAGCAACTCATTTACTCACAAAACACTTCATCTATACCTTATTAAACAGCGGAGCATCGCAAGAGATTAGACTAATATTATCGAACAACAACATTTGAGGCTGTTTTTTTATTTATACAATGTCTTCCCATCCACCAAAATATAGTCCTTTATCTTCTTTGACGAGAAGCCTTCTACGCTGACAAATCCAACTCTATTAACATTTAT
>JAEEGL011353538.1_pt1 | contig 13891 bp, 14 predicted proteins | sample 9134231 | NCBI WGS metagenome assembly JAEEGL01 (sample SAMN16246548, study PRJNA631951) | gut metagenome | biome: gut microbiome; feature: rumen; material: fiber-attached | host: Bos | place: Iran: Karaj | collected 2018-10
GAGCGGCCGGCGAGGCGCTCAGAAGTCAGCGTTTCCGGTCGTTCTCGGGAACGGAAGCACGTCGCGGATGTTCGGGATGCCCGTCAAATACATGATCATGCGCTCGAAGCCGAGGCCGAAGCCCGCATGCTTCGTTCCGCCGAAGCGGCGAAGATCCATATACCAGGAATAATCCTTTTCGTTGAGGCCGAGCTCGGCAAGACGGGCAAGGAGAACGTCTTCGCGCTCCTCTCTCTGGCTGCCGCCGATCAGCTCGCCGATTCCCGGTACGAGCAGATCGACCGCGGCAACGGTTTTGCCGTCGTCGTTGAGACGCATATAGAACGCTTTGATCTCTTTCGGATAGTTCGTAACGAAGACCGGCCGTCCGAAGACCGTTTCGGTCAGATACCGCTCGTGCTCCGTCTGAAGATCGCAGCCCCATTCAACCTTATATTCGAAGTTTGCGTTGTTCTTTTTGAGCAGCTCGATCGCTTCGGTATAGGTAACCGTTGCAAAATCGGATTCCATCACGTGGGTAAGCTTCTCTTTCAGGCCCGGGTCGACGAACCGGTTGCAGAACTCGATATCCTGCGGGCAGGTTTCGAGCACGTAGCGGATGATGAATTTGACCATATCGCGCGCGAGCTCCATATCGTCCGCAAGATCGGCAAAGGCGATCTCCGGCTCGATCATCCAGAATTCCGCCGCGTGGCGCTGCGTATAGGAACGTTCGGCACGGAAGGTCGGCCCGAAGGTGTAGATCTTCCCGAACGCCATCGCCATACATTCGCCCTCGAGCTGGCCGGAAACAGTCAGGAACGTCGGCTTGCAGAAGAAATCCTGCGAAAAATCGACTTCGCCCTGCTCGGTCAGCGGCGGGGTTTTCGGGTCGAGCGTCGTTACGCGGAACATCGCGCCCGCGCCCTCGGCGTCGGAAGCCGTGATCAGCGGGGTGTGCGCGTAGACGAAGCCGCGCTCCTGGAAGAACTTGTGGATCGCGTAGGCAGCGGCGCTGCGGACACGGAACGCCGCGGAGAAAAGATTCGTACGCGGGCGCAAATGCGCGATCGTACGCAAAAATTCAACGGTATGGCGCTTTTTCTGCAAGGGGTAATCCGGCGTGGAGGCACCCTCCACTTCGATCTTCTCCGCGTGCAGCTCAAAAGGCTGGCGCGCTTCGGGCGTCAGAAGCAAGGAGCCCTCGATCACGAGCGCCGCGCCGACGTTCTGCTTTTCGATCTCGCTGAAATTCGCGATTTTTTCGTTCTCGAAAACGATCTGCAGCCCACTAAAGCAGGAGCCGTCGTTCAAATCTATAAAGCCGATATTCTTGGAAGAACGGATCGTTCTTGCCCAGCCGGCAACGGTGATTTCTTTTCCGGAAAATGCGGCGGGATCGGCGTAGATCTCGCGGATTTCGGTGCGTTTCATGCTAAAAAGCCTCCGATTCTGAAAAATAACAATGATTAGAGTTATTTTACCACAGTTTTCCTCAGTTGGAAAGAGTTTTTTTCGCCCGCGCGCAAAATTATTGATAAAAAAACCGCAGGCGTAAACCTGCGGCTTTCTTTGCCTATTCTTTATTACCACGCGCGAAGCGAAATCTCACTCGTATAAAGAACGAATATCACTGCGCAGCAATATAAGAACCTGCCCTGCGGGCAGAAGCTTGTTATTCGATTCGTTCATGTATAAGACCGCACAAGCGTACATATCTCGGGATAAGACCGCACAAACGTAACGCCATATCATCCCGACAGACCAGAAAGCTGTCTTTGCAATACCATTCTTGCAACAGTTGCTCCGATTTGAGACATTCCTTCATGACCATCAAAGCGAAACCCATAACGAGTATAAAAATCTATCGCTCGCCGATTACCTTTTATAACAAAAACAGCCGTTTGCGAATAATTACTCAAATGCTTCATAGCCTCTTGCATTAGCCTATATCCAATTCTTTTGCCATAATAATCAGCTAAAACATATAGCGCAATTATTTCCCCTGCATCTTCAAGATCTTCGTTGTTGTACTTTCCAAACTGTACAAATCCAATAACACGCTCGCCATCTTTAGCGATAATGGTGTTGTCCATAGCGTTCAGCGCCATTTCTTCACATTCATCAATTGTTCTTTCATCAAGAATTGATTGTCTAACGATTCCGGAATATGCTTCTTGCCATGATTTGAAATGAACAAAAGCTTTCCCCTTGATTTCTTTTTTAGTTTCCATCTTTTTAATGGTAATTTGCATAGGATTTTCCTCCAACAAACTGTCAGTTTGTTGAGATGATTATGCCCGAAAAATATGAACAGTTCAACCACACAGAGCAATAAAGCCCCCGCAAATCCGATGTTTCGGGGGTGTGCGGGGGTGAGGCTTATCATATTATAAAGCCGGGCTGACGCCCTAATGAAGTCAGCGCCAAAGGCGCATAATGAAGACGTTCGCTTCGCTCACGAATGAAGCGAAGTCGCCCATTGAGCATTAGCGAGCTTGCGAGCGCCTTCATTTCTTCATTAGCGAAGCGTCTTCATTAGCCTCGCAGGAGCGACTTCATTGAAAAAGCAGTGATTTGGTAGACAAATCACTGCTTTTTCATGGCGGAGAGGATGCGACTCGAACGCACAATGCCTAAGCGGCACACCACATTTCCAATGTGGCTCCTTACCATTAGAATACCTCTCCGTATCTTTCGGCTCTGTTATTATATCGGATCGCAGGAAAAAAATCAAGTCTTTTTCCAAAAATTTTCCGTTTCTCACTTGGCACAAACCGAATCGAATGAAAAAAGACAACTTCAACAAATTTTAAAGTCTCTTTCCGAAGAATCTGGGAGAATCGATCAGCGGCCGAAAAACGCGGCAAAAAACTTTGCCTGCGCGCTTTAAAAAAGCATTGACTTGCTTTCTTTATGATGATAAGATATCTTTGGTAAGTTTGGCGAATTGCCGAAGATAAGGCAATTTCTCAACATAGAACCACAAGATATAGGATCATCAACGAGAGGAAAGGAGGTTCGCTTCATGTCGAACGGTTTCGTTGTACTGATGGGTATGGGAACGGTTTTCTTCGGCCTTATCTGCATCGTTCTGCTCTGTTATCTCATGAGTCTGATCGTCAGAAAGACCGCCAAGGAAAAACCGGCTCCCGCGCAGGCCGCCCCTGCAAAAGCAGCCCCGGCGCCCCTGGCAAATAAAGGTGAGATCATCGCCGCAGTTGCCGCTGCGGTTGCGGAAGATCTCGGAACGGACGTTTCCGGAATCCGCATCCATTCGTTCAAACAGGTTTAAATTTTCATGAAAATAATGATAAGGTGGAAAGAATTATGAAAAAGTATCGTGTAAACGTAAACGGAACGGCTTATGAAGTAGAACTCGAGCTCGTAAGCGAAAACGAAGTAAAAGCGGCGGCTCCGGCAGCCCCGGCAGCAGCTCCTGCTCCCGCCCCCGCCCCCGCGACGGCTCCCGCCGGCGGCGAAACGGTGAAAGCTCCGATGCCCGGCAATATCCTCGCGGTCAACGTTGCCGCCGGTGATACGGTCAAAGAAGGCGACGTCCTGATGATCCTTGAAGCAATGAAGATGGAAAACGAAATCATGGCTCCGGTAGGCGGAAAGGTGCTTTCTGTCAATACCTCGAAGGGTGCAACGGTCGATTCCGGTGCGGTTCTCTGCGTGATCGGCTGATCCTCCCCGTTTATAGAAAGCAATCGATCAAATATTTGGAGGAATGATTAATCAATGGAAGCTATTCAGAATTTCATCAATCAGACGGGTTTCGCCTTGATCGCTCAGAACTGGCGGATCCTCGTGATGATTCTTATCTCGCTTTTCCTTGCATACCTCGCCATCGTCAAGAAGTTTGAGCCGCTGCTCCTTCTCCCGATCGCTTTCGGTATGCTCCTGACAAACCTGCCCGGCGCGGAAATGTATCATGAGATCCTCTACGCCGGAGGTCATCCGCAGTGGTCGCTCTTCGGCGGCGCTCCGATCACCCAGGAGGTCATCGACGCGTTCCGCGCGGATCCGGCCGTGAGCGAATCCGTTCTGGCGTTTGCCGAGGCAAACATCGGCAAAACGATCTCTGCAGGTCTGCTCGATATCCTTTATCTCGGCGTCAAGCTCGGAATTTATCCCTGCCTGATCTTCCTCGGCGTCGGCGCCATGACCGATTTCGGCCCGCTGATCGCCAACCCGAAGAGCCTTCTGCTCGGCGCTGCCGCGCAGCTCGGCATTTTCCTTACTTATATCGGCTCGCGTCTTTCCGGTCTCTTTACGGAGGCTCAGGCTTCCTCGATCGGCATCATCGGCGGCGCGGACGGCCCCACGGCGATCTTCGTTACCTCGAAGCTGGCGCCGGAGCTCCTCGGACCGATCGCCGTTGCGGCTTACAGCTATATGGCCCTCGTACCGGTCATCCAGCCCCCGATCATGAAGCTTCTGACCACGAAGAAAGAGCGCAAGATCGTAATGAAGCAGCTGCGCCCGGTATCGCGCACCGAGAAGATCATCTTCCCCTTCGTCGTTACCATTTTCGTAGCGATGCTCGTACCCTCCGCCGCTCCGCTGGTCGGCTGCCTGATGCTCGGCAACATCTTCAAGGAGACCGGCGTTGTGGAACGCCTCAACAAAACCGCGCAGAACGAACTGATGAATATCGTTACGATCTTCCTCGGCGTAACGGTCGGCGCAACGGCTACCGCCGCGACCTTCCTGAGCGTCAAGACGATCGCGATCATGCTCATGGGCGTTGTGGCCTTCAGCTTCGGTACGGCCGGCGGCGTTCTGCTCGCGAAGTTCATGAACCTCTTCCTGAAAGAAAAGATCAATCCGCTGATCGGCTCCGCCGGCGTATCCGCCGTTCCGATGGCAGCGCGCGTATCCCAGATGGTCGGTCAGAAGGAGAATCCTTCGAACTTCCTGCTGATGCACGCGATGGGCCCGAACGTAGCCGGTGTTATCGGCTCCGCGATCGCAGCCGGTACGCTGATCGCACTGTTTGGTTAAGGAGGTTTGAAACATGGCTCAAAATCCGCTTAAAATTACAGATACCATTCTCCGCGACGCGCATCAGTCCCAGGCCGCTACCCGCATGAAACTCGAGGATATGCTCCCCGCCTGCGAAATGCTCGACAACATGGGTTACTGGTCGCTCGAATGCTGGGGCGGCGCGACCTTCGACGTATGCATGCGCTACCTCAATGAAGATCCCTGGGAGCGTCTGCGCACCCTCAAGCAGCATATGCCGAAGACAAAGCTCCAGATGCTTCTTCGCGGCCAGAACCTGCTGGGATACAAACACTACGCCGACGACGTAGTGGAGCAGTTCTGCAAAAAGTCGATCGAAAACGGCATCGACGTTGTCCGTATCTTCGACGCGCTCAACGATCCGCGCAACGTCGCGGCCGCGATGAAATACGTCAAGGAATACGGCGGCTGGGTTGAGGCTGCTTTCTCCTATACGAAGAGCCCGGTCCACAGCGAGGATTATTTCGTGAATCTCGCGATGGAATACGAGAAGATGGGTGCTGACTCGATCTGCATCAAGGATATGGCCTGCCTGCTTCTCCCCTACGAGGCTTATTCGCTTGTAAAGAAGCTCAAAGAGAACGTTTCCGTTCCGATTCACCTTCACACCCACAATACGACCGGCACCGGCGATATGACGAACCTGCTTGCAGCGCAGGCCGGCGTCGACATCGTTGACTGCGCGCTTTCGCCGCTTGCGAACGGTACCTCTCAGCCGGCGACCGAATCGCTTGTTGCGACTCTTCAGGGAACCGAGCGCGACACCGGACTCGATCTTTCGAAGCTTTCCGACTGCGCGGCGCACTTCAGAACCGTTGCCGAAAAGCTCAAGGTCGACCCGAAGGTCCTCAAGGTTGATACCAACACGCTGCTCTATCAGGTTCCGGGCGGAATGCTTTCGAACATGATCTCCCAGCTCAAACAGGCCGGAAGAGAAGATCAGTACTACGAAGTTCTCGCCGAAGTTCCGCGCGTACGCGAAGACTTCGGTTTCCCGCCGCTGGTCACGCCGACCTCTCAGATCGTCGGTACCCAGGCGGTTATGAACGTTATCGCCGGCGAACGCTACAAGATGGTTCCGAAGGAATCGAAAGCGCTGCTGCGCGGCGAATACGGCAAGCTCCCCGGACAGGTCAACGAAGACGTCCGCAAAAAGTGCATCGGCAACGACGAAGTCATCACATGCCGTCCTGCGGATCTTCTGGAACCGGAGATGGAAAAATACAGAGAGGAATATAAAGACCTCGCAAAATCGGACGAAGACGTTCTTTCGCTGGCGCTCTTCCCCGCTGTTGCGCAGAAGTTCCTCGAGGAAAAATACAATCCGAAGCCCGTTGAGGAAGTTGCTCCCGCGCCGGCCGCCGTGCCCGCAAAAGCCGCTCCTGCCGACGGTGTTCGCGTGATTTACGTGGAAGATCTTTCCTGATCTGCTTTCAAACGAAAAAACCGGAGTTCTCTTTTCCGAGGACTCCGGTTTTCTTTATAGAATCAGATTGAGCAGCAGCATCGCCGTAACGCCTGGGACGCCGAGCACACCGGCGACGGAAACCGAAAAAACGCTCAGCGGCAAAGAAAAGCCGAGCAGTTTCCCGATCAGATGGACCGTAAACAGCGCGATTTCGCCGATCGCGATTCCAAGCAGCGTGCGAATAAACGGTCGGCGTGATTTGAGAAGGATCCGGATCACCGACAAAAGAAAAAACGCTGTCAGAGGCCAGAGAAACGCCCAGTTCACGCCTTTTCCCCCGCTTCGAGGAACGGTTCAAAGCTCGCGCCGAGCGACTGCGCTTTTTTGAGCAGATACCGGTAGCGCGCGCAGACCGCTTCGCGCTCGTAGATGCAGGCGTCGATCAAGTCTTCGTCGTCTTCGAGCGCAAACCAGCGGTCGATCCTCGTCAGCCGCTCTCGGGTATTGCGGATCTCTTCGATCAGCTCGAGTGTTTCGTCTTCGGGTTCTCTCGTTCGTTTCGAAAACTGCAGCATTTTATCTCTCCTCTCTTTTTTACGGGAAAATCCTTCCAGTTTCATATATACGGAAAGCTTTGTCCGATTATTCCCGCTTTATTCAAGGACGAAAAACCGCAGCAAAAAACCCGGAGGCGAATGCTCCGGGCAGATCAGGAAGTATTTGTGATTTTTAAAAAGGTGCAGCTTTATTGTTCGATTTCTTCAGTTAAACATTTTCCTCTGAAGTAGTATCGGTTTCAATCATCGGAATATTATTTTGCCCTCAATTGCTTTTATACACTTTATGATTGCCGAATACATCAGCGATAACGCTCCAGCGCGGATTCGAACCATTCGTTGAATCGACGGATCGCCGTTGCGCCCGGTTCGGACTCAGGCTTGTACAGATCGAAAGCGTGAATATTCGAGTGGTACACGTCCGCAGACGCTTCCACGCCGGCTGCTTTCAGGTCGCTGACATAGCGGAGCGTCTCTGAATAAAACGGCTCGCCGTCGCAGACAAAGGTATAGCACGGAGGCAGTCCGGTATAATCCGTCTGCCAGGACGGCGCCGCATACGGAGAGACCCGCTCTTTCGCGTGCTTTCTCAGATAGATCCGCCAGGCCAGGTGATTGCGCCTGGTGTTCCAGACCTTCCCGTGATTGTCTTTCGAGCTTTCGGTATCGACGTTGCTGATCATCGGATAAAGGGGCATCTGACAGGCGATGCGGATTCCTTTGTCGCGCGCCATCATGCAGACAGCAGCGCACAGGCCGCCTCCCGCGCTCTCCCCGCCCACCATGATCCTTTCAAAGCCGAGCTTCTCCCGGTTTTCTTCCATGTACGAGAGCACGGAAAAACAATCGTTCACGGCGGCCGGATACGGCTTTTGCCAGGACAGGCGGTAACCGGGCGAAAACACGGTCACGCCGAACCGCTTCACGAGATCCATCGCCCGGCTCATATAGACCATTTCCTTCATGCCGGTCATATAGCCGCCGCCGTGGATCCAAAGAACGCCGACCGGGATCCGTGGTGTCTTTGCCGCTCTGAGGATCAGTACCCTCACTTTTCCGATCTTTTTCTTTTCGACCCGGACATCATCGTCCGGTCTGAGCTGAATTTTCATATACACTCCATAAAATATCCCGCAGACCCGAAGACATCACCGAAGGAGTCTCTCCGGTCTGTGGGCGTAAAGAATCCGCTTCGGCTTCAAAGACAGGATCCGTTCCCAGTCTTTTTTCAGCGGACCGTTTTCCGGATATGCTTCCATATATTCGAAAGGATCAAGATCTCCGACGATGCAGTCGCCGTCATCCAGAACCACGCAGACGCCGTCCGCACTATGGCTTTCCGTATGGATGATCTCGCCGGAGATGCCGATCCGCAGAAGGAAGTCTCTGCTTTCCCCGCAGGTGATCACCGCCGCCGAAGACGCATCGATCGGCGTGTATGCGATCCCGTCTTTTCGAAACAATTCGTCCGAAAAATGCACATAATCCTTCTGTACGTCCGGCAGCAGCAAACGGACGCCCTGCTCCATCAGTTCGCTTACAAGTCCCATGTGATCCGGATGATAATGTGTTGCCAATACGTACGTAATGTCTTTTACCGTGATATGACGCTGCTTGATGGCTTTGTAAAACGCGGGAAGCGTCCCGGCGTAATCGGTATCGACAAGCAGACCTCCGCCGGTGCACGGTATATAAAATGTATTCGTATTTCCGTACTTCAGTTTGATCATAGGTTTTTCTCCGCAAACGGGAATTGATTCACTTTTTGCACAGCCCGACGCATACAGTAAACCTTGACCCGAAACGATTCGTTTCCGGGCAGAACCCCTTCTACAGCTTTTTCTGCTTTGAACCGGAACTTCTCATACAAACACCCGGCAGGTTCGCTGCCATACAGAATCTTCATGGAATTTATGTTCCGCACTCAAAGCGTTATTGATAACTGACGTTCGCCTATCCCTTTTTGGTGGAGGCAAGTGTTATTACGATCATTCGTGTATCGGAAGAACAGGTTGGGAACGTCCACTGACAATCCCAACCTGTTTCGCCTAAGCAATGCTGTATTATTTTGATTCCTTTTCCTTATAAAGGCGAAGTTCACCGCTTCCGGCTCTTCTGTTTTTTTGCGGATCAGGCCTTTTTGACGAAACGGAACACGTTCCAGGAAAGGCTCTGAAGCTGAGCGGAGACCTTGCCGCCTTCGCCCTTTGTCGCCGCGTTGATCTTCGGAACAACGGCGTTCGGGTTTTCGAAGGTGTTTTTCAGATTGAGTTCGTCGGAATAGAGCTCGATATGCTCTTTGAATTCGTACCCCTCGAATCCGGAAAGATCGAGCTCTACGCTCATGCGCTCGAGCGGATTGCGGTTGACCGCGAAAACGGTCAGCTCGCCCGCTTTTTCGTTGTACGCGGTGGACGCGACGAGATACGGCACGGCTTCCTTGCGCGGATTGGCGGAGATATCGTCGCTGTCGTAAGCGGGGATCTCGTAGGTCTCAGAGGTGACCTGCGTCTTCATCGCGACGCCCTGGCCCCAGCGCATCAGCTGCGTATAGGGATAATAGCCGACCGGCGTCCAGACGTGGTCGTTATCGACGCCGCACAGCGCCATCAGGCTGCCGGTCATACAGGCGATCGAGATCCGGTCCGCGTGATTCATAAACGTAAGGAGCGGCAGGGTATTCGCGAGCGCCGAAACGACGTTGTCGCCGAAGAAGCCCATGCTGTCGTTGACGTGGTCGACGTCGTTCTTCATGAAGCCGCGTTCGCGCTTGAAGCGATAGTTCATATCGTACTGGTTATGGATCCCGCCGCCGGGATGAAGCTGCGCCGTGGGGCGCTGGACCATTGCGAATTCATCGAAGGAGAACTTCATCTTGCGCGGGGAACGCATCAGGGTCTGAACGTAATCGCAGACGCCCTCTTCGGTACGGATATAATCCTCGAAGTATTCCGTCCCGCCCAGAAGCGCGGTCAGATCGCCGGGAGGCGCCAGATGATAATGGTGCATCGAGATATAATCGACCGCTTCATAACATTCCTCGAGCGCCTCTACGTCCCACTTCGGGTAATGGTAGATATAGGGCGTTGAGGAGACGCAGGCGGCCGTTTCGATCGTCGGGTCGGTCCATTTGAGGACCTTCGAGATCTCGTTGGCCTTAAAGCCGTATTCCTTCGGATGGCGGTCGAACGAACCGATCTGCCAGGGGCCGTCGACTTCGTTGCCGAGATACCAGACCTTTACGCCGTAGGGCGCTTCGTGGCCGTTTTTGCGGCGAAGATCCGACCAGTAGGTGCCGCCTTCGAGGTTGGAGTATTCCACCAGGTCGATTGCGTCTTCGATCCCGCCGGTGCCGAGATTGATCGTATAGAGCGGTTCGGAATTGACTTTTTCCATCCAGCGCAGGTATTCGTCGTGGCCGAGGCCTACGGGAAGATCCTGGAACCAGGCGAGGTCGACGTGGGCTTTGCGCTCGCTGATCGGGCCGATCGAATCCTTCCATCTCCAGCCGGAAACGAGGTTGCCGCCCGGAAGGCGCGCCGCCGGCATGCCGCTTTCGCGGATCTGATCGATATAGTCGCGGCGGAAACCGAGCTCGTCGGCGGTTTTATGGGAGGGATTGTAGATCGAACCGTAGACGGTATCGCCGAACGGCTCCATATAGCCGGAATAGAGACGTTTCGAGATCTCGCCGATCGGGAACGCCGGATGCGCGGTGATTTTTGCGATTGCCAAGGGTATTTCCCCCTTTCATTTTGTTGCAGCCGCCCCGGATGCCGGAGCGGCCGCAGAACTCGGAATTGAAGTGATTATTTGCCGAAACGGAACATGTTGAAGGAGATGCTGTGGAGCTGCGACTTGACTTTTCCGTTTTCGCAGGTCGTCTTCTCGTTCTTCTTCGGGACGACGGCTTCGGGATCCTCGATCGTATTCTGTTTGTAGAGATCGTCGGAATAGAGCTCGATATGCTCGAGGAACTTGTAGCCTTCGAAGCCGGAAACGTCGAGCTCGAGCGATTCGTTGGCGTCGGCGTTGCGGTTGATGACGAAGACGGTCAGCTCGCCGGCTTTTTCGTTGAGCGCGGAGGAAGCGATCACGAACGGAACGCCTTCCTGGCGGTAGTTGACGGAGTTGTCGTCGCTCGCAAAGCCGGGGATATCGTAGGTATCGCAGGAAACGGAGGTCTGCATTGCGACGCCGCGGCCGTAACGCATGAGCATCGTATAGGGATAATAGGCAACGGATTTCCAGACGCCTTCGTTGTTGATCTGGGCAATCGCGCTGATGCCGCTCGTCATGCAGGCGATCTTGACGCGGTCGGCGTGATTCATGAAGGAAATCAGCAAACCGGAGCCGCACAGTGCGTTGACGATATGGCTGCCGAAGAATCCGCCGCCGCCCCGTTCTTCGATATGGTTCGGCGTATTGATGCGGAATTTCCGCGAAGGATCGAAGCGATAGTTCGCGCTGTACTGGTTATGAAGGCCGCCGCCGGGATTTAAGGGGCTGTTGGGCTTGCCGGCCATCATGTATTCGTCGACCGAAAGCATCATCTTGCGCGGGGAACGCATCAGCGTCTGGACGTAATCGCAGATGCCGATTTCGGTGCGGATATAGTCGTCGAAATAGGTCGTTCCGCCGAGGAGCGCGCCGAGATCGTCGGGCGGGGCGAAATGATAATGGTGCATCGAGATATAATCGACCGCTTCGTAGCATTCCTCGAGCGCTTCGATATCCCACTTCGGATAGTGATAGAGGTACGGCGTACAGGAGACGCAGGCGGCCGTTTCGATCGTCGGATCGGTCCATTTGAGCACCTTCGAGATCTCGTTCGCCTTGAAGCCGTATTCCTTCGGATGACGGTCGTAGGAGCCGATCTGCCAGGGGCCGTCGACTTCGTTGCCGAGGTACCAGACCTTTACGTCGTACGGCTTTTCGTGGCCGTATTTGCGGCGGAGATCCGACCAGTAAGTGCCGCCTTCGAGGTTGGTATACTCGACGATATCGATCGCGTCTTCAAAGCTCTCCGTTCCGAGATTGATCGTATAGAGCGGTTCGGACTGGATCTTCTCCATCCACTGGAGGTATTCGTCGTGGCCGACTTCGACGGGAATGTCCTGGAACCACGCGAGGTCAACGTGCTTTTTGCGCTCGTTCATCGGGCCGATCATATCCTTCCATCTCCAGCCGGAAACGAAGTTGCCGCCCGGAAGACGGACCGCGGGGATCTTGCCCTTGAGCGCTTCGATGTAGTCCTGGCGGAAGCCCTGCTCATCGGCAGTGGGATGGCCGGGATTATACATCGTACCGTAGACCATGGAGCCGATCGGCTCCAGGAACGCGCCGTAGAGACGGTCGCTGATCTCGCCGATCGGGAATGCCGGATGGACCGTAATTTTTGCGATTGACATTTTTCCTTACCCTTCCTTTTCTGTCAGATTTTATCGGAAAGCGGAGAAGGCGCACCTTCTCCGCTTTGTTTTGGAATCAGCGGAAGATCAGCTTGAGGAAATCGTGGGCCGCGTTTCTCCAGACGCGCCATTCGTGCTCTCCCTTATAGATCTTCTCAATGAAATTGACGCCCTTTTCGGTGAGCTTTTCGTGCTCGTATTTGAAGAGCGGGATCGAGGTTTCTTTGTCGCCCATCGCGCGGAAGAGGACCTTCAGCTCGCGGTTGAACTTCTCGTTGTCGTCGAACATCTCGTGCGGGAACGTTGCCGGATCCTTCTGCGGCCAGAGATAACCGGTGAAGAGGCCGGCGGCGCAGAAGAGGTCGAGACGGTTGAAAACGAGCTTTGCACACTGGAGCGAGCCCATCGAAAGGCCGGCGTAGGCGCGGTTCCATTTATCCGTTTTGACGCGGTACTTGCCCTCGATGAACGGGATCAGCTCCTCAACGAGGATATCGTTGTAGCGCGTATAATCCACGGTGCGAACGCCGTTTTCATCGGGGACCTGAACCATGCCGCAGCCCATGACGATCACGCAGGGATTCGCTTCCTTCGCGGCAAGAAGATTGTCCATGATGTAGTTGATCTTGCCCTGGTAGACCCAGCTGTTCTCGTTTTCGCCGCCGCCGTGCTGGAGATAGAGCACCGGATAGCTCTCGGTCGATTTCATATACTCCGGGGGCGTATAGACGAGGCAGGCTTCGTACTGCTTCGTGATGTTGGAATAGAAGATTTCCCTGGTAACGCTGCCGTGCGGCACGTCTTTGAGCAGAAGGAATTCACATTCCGTATCCGGAACTTCAACGTAGTTGAGCGGCTTGCTGCTGCCGAATCCGATCGGCGCCATATAGTTGAGGACGAGGTTTCCGTCTACGGAGAAGGAAAGCTGCTTGAAGCCGGGATCCTCGTACTTAAGCGCGCCGCGGAAGACGCCGTCTTCGCCTTTTTCGAGCGAAACAGTCGTTTTGAAATTGGTCGCGGTAACTTCGTTTGCGTTGGGCGCGTAGAACGATACGTTGACGGTACCGTCCGGGAGCACCTCGTACGCTTTCGGAACCGTAGGCGCATTGGGATTGCCAAACGCGCGGTACGGAACGATATCGTCAAACGCGATCAGATCGTTCTGGAAAGCCTGGTTCTGTAAGAATTTCTCGGGGATATTCATCGTTTACCTCCTGTGATTACCATTTGAAGAGAAGCTTCGCCATATCGAAGGCGCATCTTCTCCAAACGTTCCATTCGTGATATCCGGGGAAAGAATTGACCTTTACGTTCGCGCCTTTGGCGATCAGGCCGTCGGCGACCGGCTGCATCAGAGAAACGAGATATTCGTTTTCGTCCTTACCGTAGCCGATATAGAAAAGGTGCAGCGTGCGGTTGAGCTTTTCGATATCGCCGTAGAGCTCGCGGTAATCGAACGCGCCGAGGAACACGGGGCTCGATTCTTTTGAGGAATACGGCGAAGC
>JAEEGL013772452.1_pt1 | contig 13890 bp, 8 predicted proteins | sample 9134231 | NCBI WGS metagenome assembly JAEEGL01 (sample SAMN16246548, study PRJNA631951) | gut metagenome | biome: gut microbiome; feature: rumen; material: fiber-attached | host: Bos | place: Iran: Karaj | collected 2018-10
ATTCTGAAAGACATCGAGGGTATTTCCGTGATTGAATTGGACAATAGCGACGTGATACGTCACCGACTGGTGACCAGAATAATAAGAGCGTACGACGGTTGCGAGTCGTAGTCGTCAGATTTTGTACAACTTTATGAAAATCGATTCTTTAGTATGATTTGTAATCCCAACTGCAAGATTAATCTCGGACTGCACGTGATGCGGCGGCGCAGCGACGGCTACCACGACCTGGAGACCGTCTTTGTGCCTGTGCCGCTGTGCGACACGCTGGACATCTCCCCTGCCGAATCCTTCAACTTCATCCAAGACGGCATTGCGTTGGATGGCGACACTGAGAACAACCTCGTTGCCAAAGCCTATCGCCTTATGCAGCAAAAGTTTGGAGAGCGCATACCCGTTTGCTGCATCAGGCTTACCAAAAAGATACCCACAGGTGCGGGACTCGGCGGCGGCAGCAGTGACGCTGCTTTCACTATAAAGATGCTAAACACATTGGCTGGGCTTGGTCTGACCTCAACCGCTATGGAGGCATTGGCGGCACAATTGGGTGCCGACTGCGCCTTCTTTATCAACAATCAGGCTGCTTTTGCCACAGGTATCGGTGACCGACTTGCACCCTTGGGCTTCAATCCCCTGACTGGATACAAACTACTGATGGTCAAGCCCGACGAGGCTGTCAGCACCGCCGAAGCCTACGGCGGCATCACTCCACGCGAGCGTCGCAGCAATATACAACCTTGCGATTTGACCATCACCATAAAAAGACCCGCCGAGGAGTGGAAAAATCTGGTTGTAAACGACTTCGAAGAAACCGTCTTTACCAAGCATCCACACCTCGCGGAAATCAAGCAGACCCTCTACGACACTGGGGCGCTCTATGCGGCAATGAGCGGTTCGGGCTCCACTATGTATGGCATCTTCGGGTCTGACGCAAACATCGAACATATTTTCAACTGCAACACATACACTTTTAAACTCTGACGCTTATGATAAAAAAAATTATCCTTGCTTTTGTTTGTTTCTCAGTTATTGCAACTGCACAATCACAGAATGCGTTCCAGTTGCCCAACCCAGGCTTTGAGCAATGGGACGGAGGCAACACTTCCGAACCTACCCATTGGAACACTTTCTCATCGAGCGACGGCTCGTATGCCTCGTTAGCCTCGACAAACCACCACTACCGCCGTGCAGGTGGACGCCCCGGAAGCGATGGCTCCTTTTATCTTACCATCTACACCAAGTCGATTATGGGAATCAAAGCCAACGGAAACATGACCACTGGACGCATCCACGCAGGTGCCATGTCGGCGACAAGCAGTGAAAACTACAACTACACCCAACGTGGCAACAGTGAACACTGCCAACCTTTCACCGCTACTCCTGATTCAATGTATGTATGGGTCAGCTTTTATGCAGGTGACAGAACCTCGGTGGCACACGTAGAGGCCATCATCCATGGCGACCTTGACTTCAAAGCGCCCAACGACGTGAACAATCCCGACCGTTACAAAGGTCACGCTGTAGCCAGCACCTCACGCACATCCGACAATTCAACAGCGATGGAGTGGACTCTTCTCAAGGTACCTTTCATCTATGACGGCAACGCCGATGCTGCTTACATACTGGTCAACATCACCACCAACGAGATTCCCGGAGAAGGCAGCGCCAACGACTCCCTGTCGATAGACGACATTACATTCATCTATAGCGCATGGCTCAATGGTATCGATGTGCAGGGGACTCCGCTAACCGGTTTTAACAGAGGCTGTTTCTCATACGCTGTACACGTCGACGATCTTTCCGGTTTCTCGGCATCCGACATTTCCGTCACCCCACAGGCTAACGATGCCTCTGTCGACATCCAACTGGAGTCGATTAACGACAGTACACGTTTGGCCCGCATTACCGTAACCGCTGAAGACGGAGTGACCATCAAACAGTACCGCATTTATCTCTGCAGCGGCGAACCCGAAGTGCCTGTGGGCATTCAACATGCAGACAGGACATCGGTCCAAATCTACCCCAACCCCACACGTTCACAGTTTACCGTGGTCACCGATGTCACTGACGCGTTGATGACCATTCACAACATGAAAGGTGAACTGATTATGAAACAACACATCAACGGGTCTGAACAAATCGACGTCAGTCACCTGCCCCAAGGATGCTATGTCGTAAACGTTAACGGTGTAAAAAGGAAACTCTTGTTAACTCGTTAGCGCGAAATTTCCTATATTTGCAAAAGTAAACAATCCAAAAACAATCAAACAAATGTCTCATAATTATAGCATTGGAATAGATATCGGCGGCACGAACACCGATATGGGTCTGGTCCGAGACGACGGCACCATCACTGCCCGCAGCAATATCCCCACAAACATTTACACCGAGTTGGCACCCTATATTCATGACATCATGGAGTGCATCGACAAGTTGATGAAAGACAACGCTGTTGAAACAATTGAAGGCATCGGTATCGGCGCCCCCAACGGAAACTTCTACACCGGTTGTGTTGACAACGCCCCCAATCTGACCATTAAAGGCGTCCTCAATTTTGAAGAGGAAATGCACAAATACATGAATGTACCCGTAGTGCTCAGCAACGACGCCAATGCTGCCGCTTTCGGCGAGATGGTCTACGGCGGCGCCAAAGGGATGCAGCATTTCATCATGTTCACGCTGGGAACAGGCGTAGGCAGCGGCATCGTGGTGGATGGCAAACTGGTTCACGGCAGCACCGGAGGTGCCGGCGAACTAGGTCACAACATACTTATCCCCAACGGACGTCAGTGTAGCTGCGGTCGCCAAGGCTGTCTGGAAACCTACACCTCTGCTCGCGGCATTGTACAGACCTATTGTGAGTTGAAAGGCATTCCCGTTTCAGACGCTGTCAACAGCAAGATGATTGGCGACCTTGCCAATCAAGGTGACCCCATCGCACTGAAAACATGGGAAATTGTGGCCGACCAACTGGGTTTGGCCATGGCCAACAGCGTCACCTTCTCGGCTCCAGAAGCCATCTTCCTGATGGGCGGTCCTACCAAAGTGGGAGACCCACTGCTGAAACCGCTTCAGAAAGCTTTTGACAAATATCTCCTCAATATCTACGAAGGCAGTTGCCAAATCCGCATGTCCGAGCTTAAAGCCAACGAGGTTGCCATCCTCGGCGCCGCGGCACTCATCAAAATGAAAAGCTAAACACCCTCGACGTTAACTTTATCCTTAGTCGTAAGTTTCATCACCACTTCAATTCTTAAAGCGCTATCCTAATTCATGAAAAGACTGTTTGTTTCAACTATCGCTGCAGGAATGCTCCTGTTGACTGTTGCCTGCCAACACATCTTGACGTCGTACGTCAATCCACTTGTCGGAACCGACGGACACGGGCATACATTCCCTGGTGCCATTCTGCCTTTCGGTATGGTACAGGTAAGTCCTGACACACGACTGGACGGATGGGACGGGTGCAGTGGCTACCACTACAGCGACGATACTGTGTACGGCTTTTCGCATACCCACCTGAGCGGCACAGGCTGCAGCGACTACGGAGATTTGCTGATTATGCCTTTCTCTGCCGACAATGGAGATGTTCCTGACAGCTTAGACTACAATTTTTATCTGTCGACTTTCTCTCACCGCAATGAGGAGGCGCATCCGGGATATTACCGCGTCGTTTTGGACCGCAACCGAGTTATGGCAGAACTGACAGTCCTCAATCGCTGCGCCCTGCACAGATACACCTATCCTCATGCTGGAAAGAAAGGTGTGGTCATCGATTTGAAGCACCGCGATGTAGTAGTCAAGTCAGGTATCACTCTCCTGGAGACCACTCCTGATTTCGAAGGAGACCCAAGCGCTACTGTCATCACCGGACACCGTGTTTCAGCAGCATGGAATCCTAACCAGCATTTCTATTTTGCCATTGCCGCCGATAGCCCCATCGAAAAAGTGGTCTTCTACAAAAACGGGCGACCGGTAGAAGGTCTTGAACCGATGGAGGGTGAGGACTGCAAGGCATTGGTCTTTTTCAAAAACAACGACAAAGAGGTGACGCTATATGTCGGTGTCTCGGCGGTCGACGAGGGAGGTGCCTACAACAACCTTATCACCAGCGTTGGAGAACACTGCGAACGTTCTTTCGATGAAGCTCGTAAAGATGCCGATGCCACCTGGGAGAAAGCCTTGTCGCAATTCGAAGTGGAAGGTGGCAGCAAAGAAGACCGTGCCAATTTTTACACGGCACTGTACCACTGCATGACCTCACCTTATCAATACAGCGATGCCGACGGACGTTACCGTGTCATGGACGGGGAACGGAAGACGGAAGAGGGAGAACAGACAAAGAAAAGCAATCCTATTGATACCGTTGCACCGGAAAGTGACATTTTCACGGTCTTTTCAGTATGGGACACCTATCGTGCACTCCATCCACTGCTCAACCTTACCGACCCGAAACGAAGCCGTGACTTTGTACTCACCATGCTGGACCACTTCAAACACAGTGGCGAATTGACCATGTGGGAACTCTCTGGTCACGAAACACACTGCATGATAGGCTACCACAGTGCTTCGGTTATTCTCGATGCCTACCGCACCGGTGTCCTTGACGACCTATCGGAAGATACGCTTAACGAACTGCTTGAGGCCATGGTTGCCACATCCAATCTACCTATGCTAGGTCGTACCGAGTATGCCCGCGATAGATTCCTGAGCAGTGAATACGAAAACGAGTCGGTTAGCAAAACCCTTGAATACGCTTACGACGACTGGTGTATCGCACGAATGGCAATCCTTTTGGAGGATTTCGCAAGAAAGAACCATCCAGGGATATGCGTTAACGACTGGGCATGGACCCACGATGATTATATCCGTCGCTGTCAGTCGTGGAAAAATATCATGGACGACAAAGGGTTTATGCATCCGCGACGCAACGGTGCCTTCGTCACCCCCTTCGACCCCACCGAGGTCAACAACCACTTCACCGAAGCCAACAGCTGGCAATATAGCAGTTATGTGCCTCACGACATACAAGGATGGGTTGCGATGATTGGCGGTGACGACCAAGCCGCTCTGTTCCTCGACAGTCTCTTCTACGGCAATTCCAAGATGTCGGGTCGCGACCAAAGCGACATCACTGGGCTCATAGGCCAGTATGCTCACGGCAACGAGCCTTCCCACCATGCCGCCTATCTTTACGCCTATCTCGGACGACAATGGCAGACTGCCGAACTGGTGCGTCGCATCTGCCACGAACTTTACCACAACAGCCCTGATGGACTCTGTGGCAACGAAGACTGCGGACAGATGAGTGCATGGTACGTGATGAGCGCGATGGGCTTCTACCCCGTCTGCCCAGGAAGCGGACAGTACGTCATTGGTTCACCGCTGTTCGATAAAATGACCATTCATCTGCCCAACGGTAAAGATATCGTCATCAACGCCCATGGACAAGGAAAAAACAATTGCTATGTGCAGTCGTTGAAACTCAACGGAACGGACTACAACAAGTCGTTCGTCACTGTTGAACAACTGCTGGGCGGATGCACGCTGGATTTCGAAATGGGATCCAAACCCAACAAGGAATGGGCCTCTGGAAAGGATGCCCGTCCCACCAGCACCATCCCTGAAGATTACCTTATCACACCTGTTCCACGGTTTGACGACTGGCAACAAAGCTTCGACGGCAGCGTCCAGGTATCGTTGACTGCCGCTGGCGACAACAAGATTTATTACACCACCGATGGATCGGACCCTTACGAGAATTCGACGTTATACACCGCACCCTTCACGGTGGAGAACGATGCTCTGATTAAAGCCAGAGCATACAATCCAAAGACTGGATACAGTGCCATCATCGCACACCGCATGACCCGGACCCTCAACGACCGCAAACTCACCTATATAACCAAACCCGCTCCGCAATACTACGAGAACGGTGAGAAAGGTCTCATTGACCGACTCTATGGAACCTCCAATTTCCGCATTGGCGGATGGCAAGGATGGCAGGAGGACTGCAAGGTAGTGGTCGATTTGCTACGCCCACGTACCGTCTCCACCATAGGCGTTGACTGTCTGGAGAACATGAGAGCCTGGATTTTCTACCCCTCTGCAGTCTCTGTTGAGCTCTCACTTGACGGTCAAAACTACCGTCCCTTTGGAACCTATGCCAACACCGAGTTCCCCGCCACACTGGAGCGTCAAGAGAACGAGGGCACACACACCTTCACTGTCCGCAATACTCCTGACTCGGCACGCTATGTACGCATCACCGCCACAAATTTCGGTCCGTTGCCGCGCTGGCATGTAAGTGCCGGAGAAAAGTCATGGATCTTTGTCGACGAAATCACTGTTGAATAGCTATGAAAAATCGCTGCAAAGAAAGACCTACTCTTACAGTATTCATACTGATTCTGTTCATTACGCTAATGACAACAGCGTGCAATACACATTCGTGCCGCTGTTACCTGCTGGAACATTGGGGAAACGTGCCAATCGAAGAAACTCTTATCGACAGAGACACCCCCTGTTCCAAACTAGGATACGACACCCCACACCCTTTCGATTCCTCATTCCGATACTGCACCGACATCGATGAACCCATACTGGACACCATGGTTATTGTACGGATGTTTTGGGGAAAATGAATATGAGTGTCGAGGAGTAACATCGAACCATTCAAACCTTTAAAAACATACAAATCATTTATACCCTATCATGAAAAGAGATTCCATCAACACAAAGTTCATTGCCTTTGTAGCCTTTTTTGCCTTGGTAGCCATATTTGCCTCCTGCGATACCAAGTCCTGCCGCTGCTACATTTACGACGGTGTCAACACACCCTACAAGGAAATAGAATATGTTGCCGAAGGGACAAGTTGCTCGTCACTGGACTACCAACGCGGCAAACAATACCGCTATTGCACCGAGATGAGCGATCCTGACATCAATCCTGGTGAGATCGGCGAAGAATACAAGTAACCATTAGAGATATAACAGGGTACCCTTTACATTAGGATAGCCCATACGCGAAACAGCATTGACGTAATCCTCCACCTGTTGGAGGTATTCCTTATGTGTCTGTGGGTTATATGAACCTGTCTTGAAGTCGACAACCCAAGTCTCGTCGGGAGTAAAAACAATCCGGTCGGGACGGCGGACTGTTCCGTCGACAACGAGTGAAGCCTCACAAAGCACCCTATTCCCTGGTGCGAAAAACTTCTTATTATCCTCATTTGACATCATCTTTTGGATGCGTGCCATCAACGTTGCGACTACAGTTTCGTCAAAATCATGCAATTCACAGTATGTTCGCACCACTCGTTCTGTATCGTCACATGTCACCATATGCGCCAACAAGTCATGAATGACAATACCCCAGCGACGACTGTCATCCTCAAGTGGTGAAAGCACTGAGCGACTTTGTTCCGCAACCGCCACTCTTTTTTCCCACGACGGAAAAACAATATCTTCAATGTCAGAACTCCGAGTGGTCTCTGTTATCTCTGTTTTCGAAAGATTAGGGAAATCTTCACCAATTGTATAGATACCCGCCTCAGCAGAAACAAACTTAGACCCTTCTGTACTTGCATAGTCACGCAAAAGGGCAATACTACCATTACCCGCAGCATTGGTCTGTTCACAAAAGAGATGCAGTTTCTGTCGTGGTCGTGTGAGCGCCACATAGAGCAGGTTGACACGATCCATATCGGCCAATTGGCGTTCCTCTTCGAAAACAGAGGAAAAATGTGTCTCATTCTGTTGCATGTTGACATAGGCCACAGGAAGACGGGGGGCATTGCCACTTTCCAAAGGTTGTTTCAGATTGACCCACAATTGTGTTGCGTGCGTCTGGGGGGCAGGCAATGCCACCATCACAATGTTGCCTTCCAATCCTTTGGCTTTATGGATCGTCATCAACCGCAGCGCATTGGGGTCATCAGCCGTTGTCGAGGATAGTTTGTCGAGTTTAACTTCCAGCCAGCTATTGAAAGCCTGAAGGTCTGAATGGTGATGTTGCATAAAAGACAAGGCATAGTTGAGGAGCGATGCAACATAGGTGCTGTCATGTCCTTCCAAATGAAAATCCCGAATGATTGCTTCGCAGCAGTCGTAGAGCGAAAGTGCTCGCAGATAGGCTACATTGTAATGGACCGACCGGAAACAAGTCTCTTCGCCCAATGCAGCTCGCTGACGCTCCTGTTCAAAAAAACGCTGCAAGTCAAACTGGCATTGACGTAGCCGATGGAAACAGCAACTATCATACGACGCCGACATGATATCACTATAGAGACGTAGCACCGTAACCGCCGCCACTCGGTCGCTAGGGTTCTGCAAGTTACGCAGTACGGCCTGCACTAAAAGCACCACTCGACTGTTAGAAAGCAAAAACGACTCCGATGTCAGCAGCCTGAAATGGGGATCGTCGATATTTGCAACCAAATAATTGGATATTTCTGTCAGCGTAGCATTGTCACGTGCCAGAATCATAATATCACCATAACTGTAGTGCAGATGATCCACCTGATGTCGTACCGCTGTCAATATATTCTGACATATGTCCGTACGCTGCTGAAACTGAAGCCGGATGAAACCTCCTTCCTGTTGGGGTTCCTGTACCAGCGCTGCCTCCGAACGGCTGGGATCACCAATGTAGAGTCGCTCCAACCAAGGGTTTCCTGTGGAATTCGGATTTTCTTTATCCGACTTACAGAAACGGTTGCGCACCGCCCATTCGAAGAATCGGTTGTTGAAATTCACAATATTGGCAAGGGTTCGAAAGTTTTGATTTCGTTCTATGACAACCGTATTATCCGAGAGAATACGACTTTCGAAAGGATCATCGACCTGTGGCAGATTGATAAACTGGCGCACGTCACCCTGTCGGAAACGATAGATAGCCTGCTTCCCGTCTCCCACAATGAGGGACGAAAGTCCACCGCCCGTAGTACGCGACAACGCTTCGATGATAAGTGGCAGAAAATTGTTGAACTGCAAACGACTTGTATCTTGAAATTCATCAATGAGGTAACTCATATAACGATTGCCAACTCTTTCGTAGATAAACGGCGCAGGTTCTCCCATTATCTGGTCGGCAATACGTTTATTGAATTCAGAAATATGTACACTCTCGTTTCCACTGTAATAGTGTTCCTTTATTTTTCGCAAGGTACCCAGCAATGCCATTCCGTAAAGGTTGGCGAGCACAAGATTGCGTGTGTTGTAGTCTTTCTTCTCTTTTTGTATCAACTGCTGCATGCTTTCGTAAGCAGCCACCATGGCGGGCGTTACCGATGCCACTCGCTCCTTGATGTCGGGAGATGCTGTACGCGCATAAGCCACCCCCGAGGAGACAACAGCGTCGGCCCGGGCATAAGTCTTGTTGATTCCCTGCATGTCACCATAGGCAAAACGCAAGAAGTATCCATAAAAACCAGCCTCCTTATAAACGAAATCGTCGGCCGTGAGACCTGCAGACATACAGGCAGTCACCACCTCTTGTCCTTTTTGCATCAATGCCTGCTCCAAACGACGGTTTTCGTGGCTCAGCTGTCGGTGCATTTCGATGAATGCAGCAGGGGAGATTGAATCCAATTGATTGAGATAGACAGGCGTCTCCTCCTTAAGCACCTCCCTTGCCAATTTGAGAAGACTATTCTCAATATGGAAACTCTTGCCATCATCCATGCGGCTTTCTACATAGGCACAAAGCATGCGTGTCAATTCTGAGACATTGTCGATATCGGACAAAGCGTTCTGCGAACCCGCCATCGTCAACAATTCGTCGACACAACTCTGCAGCATCTCCTGGTCATCTATCAGCACATTGAAATTAAGCGGCAGACGCAGTTCGTAGGCAAATGTGCGTACCAAACGATAAACGAAACTGTCAATAGTGGAGACTGCAAAGTTTGAGTAGTTGTGTAGTATAGCCGATTGCAGTATATCACAGCGGTGTCGTACCTCATCGACTTCGACACTCAAATCCTCACAAAGGTCGGCAAGCATATTGTCGTACCTGCTGTCACCCATTGCAATACCGTGCAGGGTATTCATGATGCGCTCCTTCATCTCGTTGGCCGCCTTGTTGGTAAAAGTGATAGCCAATATAGCCTCAAAACGTTCTTGCAGATGATAAGGAGAACTTATCGCTGTCGCTATATAGTGACGCACCAGCGTATAGGTTTTGCCAGCTCCCGCAGAAGCCTTACAGATGACAAAGCGTTTTTTTTCAGTGGACACGGGATTCGTTTAAAAAAATGAGGATTCAATCTGTGATGCGCCATCCTGTTAAGGACAAAGTTAGCACTATAGTTTTTACTCTTCTATTGTTTGTCGGGCAATACCAGAACACAGTTTGACACACCGCGTTCTCCTTTGAAATCATATTTTCCATTGTCAGTTGGATGGTTCACCAATCCGTCGTTGGGATAACCTTTGACATACATGGTAGTTGAGCCTCCACCGTCAAGATTCAGTGCGTCGCGACAACCCAAATACCAAAGCAACTTGGTAAAATCCTGCAATGAAAAACCTTCCGACTCTTTCATACGTCCGTCGACAGTGACCAGTAACACCGTGCCGTCACGCTTGACACCGATGGCGGTGCGGTTGTGACGCGAAGTGACAAACGTTTTGTCATTGCGCATAGGCATCACCTTTCCACGATAGATAAGCAGTGGACCTGCCGTCATAATGTCGCGGTCAGGAAGGCTGCGTTCCGCCATTCGGGCACTATCGGGAATGAAAATGACAGGACGACCTTTGCGTAAAGCCATAGAGCCATACTGATAGTATTTACGATGAACCGGATCGACCTCCTGCGGGGTATTCTCTCCCAGCTCTTTTCCGTCAATACGAAGATAACAGATAGGATTGTGTTTGCCCATATCGAAGAAAGAACCATTGATAGCGGCAACAGCGTTATGACGCTTGGCGTGGACAGAGGTCGGTGTACGACGGGGTTCGTACGAGAAAGCTAGCTTGTAAGGCGCTTTGCGAGGTATCTCCAATATGCAAACAAACTGATTGGAGCCTATACAATTCTTTTGGTTGAAATGATATTGCTTCAAAACGAGTCCATTAAGACTGTCAATCTGCCATCGGGCGTTTACAACTATGAGAGAATCACGATTCTGCGCAACAGCCACTGTTGCTGTCAGGCAGAAGAGGATTGTGATGATTAGTTTGTTGTATCTTTTCATAACAGTATTGGAGTTGAAAGGTTAAAAAAGTTCGATAGCTTAAAAGATTCGACGTTTACGTTTAAATTAATTGTGCTCCGTTTCCCTTCTTTCATTTCCCATTTGATTGATTTGCTCTGCTATTTGTAGCCACGGGTGGTTGCTCATGCATTTATAGTGTTTCAGCGGACAATGTCGGCTTCCCATCCGACTACAAGGGTGACACCACAAGCTGTCACTAACATAGTCAGTATGGGGTATGCGGAATGCACTGAATCCGAAACGAGGGTCAGTAGCGCCCCACAGTGCCAGAGTAGGTCTGCGATAAGCGGCTGCCAGATGCATAATTCCTGTATCGGAAGTCACCACAACAGAAGCTTCCTTTACCAATGCAGCTGTCTGCATCAGGCTTGTTTCTCCACACAGGTTGACCACATGCGATGGAAACTGAAGTCCACTTTCGTCAATCCGAGCGTTGTCGCTCTTGTCGCCCAAAAGCAGTACACGGAACTGCACCGCACAACAGAGTTGATACAGTTTGTCAAGAGGTATACGCTTGGTTGCATGTTGGGCTCCACATGCCACCACAGCATAAGGGTTCCCGATAAGTTCCCCTATCTGTCTGTCGCCTATCTTCGCCATACGAAACGCCTCGCCTTCCATTTCAGGGGACAGATAGCATTCCAAACCTTCACCATCAAGGGTTACCCCCAACGGTGCGACAGCGTCAAAATAACGTTCTACCACATGCTTGCCTGACATTACATCGCATTTGGACAAGATAAAAAGGAATTTATGGAAGTTCTCCTTTCTGTAGGTCGCATATTGCACCTGCAGCGAATGTCTGACACGGCGGCTGCGTCGATTGTTGTGTAAATCAACAACAAAATCATATTGTTCCTCCCGGAGTCGTTGCAACAAACTCTCGTCACTTGACAAATAAGTGACTATTTTGTCAATATACAGATTGTGCTCCAGCAAAGGCACATTTGACGCTTTTGTCAGATAATGCACCTCCACATCCGGCAACTGTTTTTTTACACAGCGCAACAACGGTGTAGTCAACAGCACATCGCCTATCGAGCTCAATCGTATCACCAATAGCTTCATTGATCCAGAGTTGTTTGTTGTTTGTTTTTCCGACGGAACAATTCTCCCAAGTTGTCGAAATCACGTGTATATTTCAAACCCACGCCCTGCTTATAAGGCAAGTCGGACCGTGTATAGTCATTCGTATTGCTCCGATTGAAGACAAAAAGGTGCAGCCGCGGGTTTATCTTATATCCCACCAACATGTCACCCGTCATGTTGTTATTGTTGTTCACATTACTCATTTCGCGTGCTTCACCACCGAAACCCAGCGTGGTCTCGAAATAAAATTTGTTCCATTCCTTGCTGATGTCGACAGCATATTGGTCCGTTGTCAACGCGTTGCCAGCTTTGTATGCAAAGTTCACATCCACAAATTGCACCATGCCGCTCACCACATTTCCCAAACTGTTCGCCACAAGGCCGTACCCTTCGCTTGCCATCGAACTATTGGCAGTGGCTGATGCGGTAGAGGAAGAATTATAAAAACGTTTGAACAACAGCAGCGAAACCGTCTGTTCCAGCATGTCACGTTCATTGGTACGGTCTATGTAGGCAAAAACTTCCTCCTGCACACTCTGGTCGGCATTGGGCAATCGAATATCAAAATCCACATCCGGCTGACGCAACGTGCCACTTAGCGCTATAACATTCTCCACCAATATCTGCTTCTGCGATTCGGTAGCTGAAAGCGAGCCTGTCAGTGTCGACATATTGACACGCTGCGAATGGACTGCCTTGATATCGAAAACCGCATCGCCCACTGCTCCCGGGAAAGTGATACTGCTTCCTTCGTCAATTGAAAACTCACTGCTCATCAGTCCCAGTACATTCAGCATCATGGTACCTCTATCCAATACATAATCCCCCAATATCGAGAAAGGTCTTTCTGACGACACTGACAACTGGAGGTCACCGTCGCCGGTAGTCTTGATATCGGCATCTATCAGCGATGACCGCATCGGTATCATCAACTCCATGTCGGGAGTGGTCTCGACATTGATAGTGAGGCGCCATCTGTTCTTCTTCTCAACACCAGGGTATCCTTCCGTCCCCTTGCGGTCTCGCTCTGCCGTTCCACGCTCTCCAATCTCCATTCTCCGTTCCTCATTCTCATCCGCCATCGACCAAGCCGCCTGGTCTCCACCCCATTCGCCAAAGTGGATGTAACTGGCCGATTGCACCTGTTTCTCATCAGTTACCGGTATATGGAGCGATGAGCCATCCAAAGTTTTGGCATTCAACTCTATTTGCAAGTTTTCCACACGACCTGTCACTTCTCCTGTCACTTCTGCAACCACAGTCCCATAATACACTTCGTTACCCGTCGGCTGGGTATACAAACAAAGAAAACGATCGCTTTTCAATGCAATATCACATGCCATTTCTTTCAATCCTTTGTGTCGAACCACACCATCTACGATTGCTTCTCCGCCCCGTTCGTCAACAATATGCAAATCTTCCAGCCAGATGGCACCCGTATCAAGCACGATAGTGTCATTCAGCCGATAGGTGACATTCAAGAAATCCACATGGACACCTCCATCTTCTACATACAGGTTGCCCACCACTTTGGGATTCTTCAGCGTTCCTCCTATCTCCAAGTCAGCATTCACCCTTC
>JAEEGL016022106.1_pt1 | contig 13890 bp, 13 predicted proteins | sample 9134231 | NCBI WGS metagenome assembly JAEEGL01 (sample SAMN16246548, study PRJNA631951) | gut metagenome | biome: gut microbiome; feature: rumen; material: fiber-attached | host: Bos | place: Iran: Karaj | collected 2018-10
CTTTTAAGTATTGCGCAGGATTTTGCTTTGAAAGCGCTGGTTAAAAATCACGCGCATAGCGGGCTATGTAAGTGATTTTTGACCAGTGCTATCGAAGCAAAAGACAAGCAAGGCTAAAAGTTATTTATAAACAGATCCTAAGTATCTGCCGCATGTACGTATCAGGCATGCGGGTTTACTTTGTATTTGATTTTTATTGTAATGTCTAGTATAGTAGAAAAGGAAATGATCCGGTTCGAATGAAAACCGGAGCGGCACGAACATGTTCGCGCCAAAGCGTACAATCTTCAAAAAAGATTGGCGCTGATGATAATTGATTCGGGAAGGTTTTGAGATGGTTCGGATAGTGGTTGATGCCATGGGAGGGGATTATGCCCCCAGTGTTCCTGTCAGGGCAGCGGTCAATGCTGTAAGGGAGAATGCGGATATTAAGGTCTTTCTGGCAGGAAAGCAGGATCTGATCGAAAAGGAGCTGGTCGTACTGGAGCATGACAGCGACCGGATTGAGATAGTCGGCTGCGAGGAGGTTATTGAAACAGGCGAGCCTCCGGTGATGGCCATAAGAAAAAAGAAGGATTCCTCCATTGTAAAGGGCCTTTACATGGTAAAGAACGGAGAGGCCGACGCTTTTATATCGTCAGGAAGCTCCGGAGCCATCCTTGTAGGTGGTCAGGTGATAGTGGGAAGGCTTAAGGGAGTGGAGAGGCCGCCTCTTGCCCCGCTGATCCCTACCGAGAACGGGGCCTGCTGCCTCATAGACTGCGGCGCCAATGTGGATGCCAGGGCCTCTCATCTGGTACAGTTCGCCAAGATGGGGTCCCTGTATATGGAGCATGTTATGGGCGTTGCATCCCCGAAGGTGGCGATAGTAAACATCGGTGCGGAGGAGGAGAAGGGCAACATGCTCGTTAAGGAGACCTTCCCTCTGTTGAAGAGCTGCCCCGATATTAATTTCATCGGAAGCATAGAGTCAAGGGACATTCCCTTCGGGAAGGCCGATGTCGTTGTGTGCGAGGCCTTTGTAGGCAATGTGATCCTTAAGTTTTACGAGGGAACGGGGAGTATGATGCTTTCGGCCATCAAAAAGGGCCTGATGACAAACCTTCGCTCAAAGCTCGGGGCTCTTCTTATAAAGCCTGCCCTGAAATCATCCCTTAAGAAATTCGATCCCTCAGAGTATGGCGGGGCGCCGCTTCTCGGTCTTAACGGACTGGTGGTAAAGGCCCACGGGAGCGCTAAGGAAAAGGAGATATCCATTGCCATCAAGCAATGTGTTACTTTTAAGGAACAGAATATAAACGAAAAAATAGATGAGCAGATAAACGGATATGGCTCGATAGAGTTATAAGGTAATTATCCGATCCTAAAAAACGGATCGGATCGGCACGAACAGGTTCGCGCCGAAGCGCACGATCTGCTAAAGCAGATCGGCGTAGATAAGGAAATTATCCGATCCTAAAAAACGGATCGGATCGGCACGAACAGGTTCGTGCCGAAGCGCACGATCTGCTAAAGCAGATCGGCGCAGACAACGACAGCCGGAGGGTGTAAAATGGAATTTGAAAAGGTTCAGAAGATTATAGCGGAGGTTCTTAACGTCGACCCGGACGAGGTACAGGCGGACACAAAGTTCGTCGACGACCTGGGGGCGGATTCCCTTGATATCTTTCAGATCATAATGGGGATAGAGGAAGAGTTCGATATCGAGATCTCAACCGAGGACGCAGAGCAGATCGTTACGGTCGGAGACGCGGTTGAACAGATAAAGAATGCGATAAGCTGACAGAAAAAGCGCAGCTTTAAACAACAGGCAGGGGAGTTTATTTGCCCTATATGATCCGGCAGGGATGTTTACATTCTTGCTGTATTTCTGTGGGTTTTTGATAAGGAGCTGCGTGATCGCGGGATAAAATCCATGGCCCGGGATGGGTTTTGCCCATCGCAGCGGTTCCTCGTCAGAGGCCGCGTGAGATTTTTTTAAAAATCTCACATAGAAGAATCGCCGGGCGATTCTTCCTTAGCGAAGACGATTCATATTGGCAAAGCCCGTTACTATCACGGCTCCAAAGGCCGTGAACAGTAACTGGGAATGGTAGCGGTATTTATCGTAAATGGATCTGGATAGGAAATATGCAGTCGGAAGAGGTAATAATGAATTTTGAGGATGCGGGCAGGGAACTGGAAAAAAAGCTTGACTACTCATTCAAAAATCCGGAATATCTGCAAAAGGCGCTGACGCACAGTTCCTACGCAAACGAACAGAAGCTGGGAAAAACCGATGATTATGAGCGGTTGGAGTTTCTGGGGGATGCGGTGTTAGAACTGTCCGTGAGCGACTATCTTTTTAAGACCATGCCGGATCTCAGAGAGGGAGAGATGACAAAGCTCAGAGCTGCCCTTGTATGCGAACCCACCCTTGCCTTCTGCGCCAGAGCCCTTGATCTGAACACATATATCCATTTGGGCAAGGGCGAGGAAATGACCGGCGGAAGAACAAGGGACTCCATTGTATCGGACGTTTTTGAGGCCGTAATAGGAGCCATCTATCTGGATGGCGGTCTGGAAAGAGCTAAGGCCTTTATTTACGAGTATGTTCTGACTGACATGTATAATAAGATCGAGTTTGTGGACTCCAAGACCAATCTGCAGGAATATGTCCAGGATAAGGGACTTGAGCTCAGATATGAGCTGTTGTCCGAGAAGGGGCCTGCCCATGACAGGGAGTATGAGGCCGCGGTCATCGTGGATAATGAGGAGATAGCAAGAGGTACGGGAAAGTCAAAGAAGCATGCAGAGCAGGAGGCGGCTTATTCGGCTCTTTTAAAGCTGAACAGGCATAAGGGATAACTTCCGATGTATTTGAAAAGTATCGAGGTTCACGGCTTTAAGTCGTTTGCCAATAAGATAAGGTTTGAATTTCATAACGGAATAACGGGAATAGTGGGTCCTAACGGCTCGGGAAAGAGTAAAGTGGCGGACGCCGTAAGGTGGGTCCTGGGAGAACAGAGCGCCAAGCAGCTGCGAGGCGCCAGCATGCAGGATGTTATCTTTTCCGGAACCGAGCTGAGAAAGCCGATGGGTTCAGCCTATGTGGCCATAACCCTGGATAATTCCGATCATAAGCTTCCGGTTGAATACGATGAAATAACTGTTACCAGAAGGGTATACCGCTCTGGAGAGAGTGAGTACCTCATAAATTCCGTTCCCTGCAGGCTGAAGGACGTCTATGAGATGTTCTATGATACCGGAATAGGTAAGGAAGGCTATTCCATTATCGGGCAGGGGCAGATAGACCGGATCTTAAGCGGCAAGCCCGAGGAGAGGCGTGAGCTGTTCGATGAAGCCGCGGGTATCGTCAAGTTTAAAAGACGAAAGGCCGCGGCCATAAAGAAGCTCGATTCAGAAAAGCTGAATCTGGAAAAGGTGTCCATCACCCTTGACGAGCTGGAGAAGCAGGTAGGTCCTTTAAAGCAGCAGTCTGACGTTGCAAAGGAATATCTGGATAAGAAGGAAAAGCTTAAAAACCTGGATATTAATCTCTTCCTCCTCGATTCGGAAAGGATGAAGCAGGAGTTTAAGAGCTATGATGAAAAGCTTTCCATAGCCGGCGGAGAACTGCGGAGTGCCAGGGAGACCTACGATAAGACCAAGAGCGAGTATGTCGCCATAAGCGAGGCGGTCAAGGCTCTTGATGAGGAAATACAGGCCAAACAGAAGGCTCTCTCAGAAAGCGGGCTGATGAAGGAAAAGCTTGAGGGAGAGATAAAGCTTTCCGGAGAAAAGATCAATTCCTCCAGAAAGAATATTGAGCTTTTGGGGGAACAGAGGCTTTCGGCGCAGGATAAAAAATCTCTTCAGGAGAGAGAGCTTGAGCGGCTTACGGTAAAATATTCCGAGATATCGGAGGAGCTGGAAAAGGCAGAGCTGGAAAACAGCAGCAGAAAGACGTCGCTTTCCGGAATATCCAAAGAAATAGATGAGCTTAACGCGGCCTATACAAGAGATAACGAAGAGGTCGTAAGGCTTGTAAAGGAAAGAGCGACAGTCAAGGAGGAGGAAGGCCGTTTTGACAGCTTGCTTGAGCAGGCAAAGCTTAGAAGGGCGGATGTTCAATCACAGCTCATCAGGGCTAAAACCGAAGAGGAAGAACACGAAAAAGCAATGCAGCAGCTTCTTCAGGAGCTGAATGAGATAAGCGCGGAGATCCTGAAAGTGGACCAGGAGATACAGGAAAGGGAAAAAGGCCTGGCCTCCTTCAGACAGCAGCTGATAGACAGGGACAATGAAAGGCAGGAGGCCTACGTTAATTATAACCGCCAGAAATCAAAGTTGGACGCGGTAAGGAATATTGCCGAGAGGTATGAAGGCTACGGCGAGAGCATAAGGCGGATAATGGAAAAAAAAGAGAGCGGAAACCCGAAGGTCATCGGGGTAGTTGCCGACATACTCAACGTTGACAAAAAGTATGAGACCGCTATAGAGACTGCTCTCGGAGGAAATATCCAGAATATCATCACCGAGGATGACGCTACCGCAAAGGCGATGATTCAGTACCTTAAGGATAATAAATACGGAAGAGCCACCTTCATGCCGCTGACCACGGTGCAGGGAAGGGGAGAATACAAAAGACCCGAGGTCAGGGATGAAAAGGGTTTTTTGGGGATTGCTTCCGAGCTGGTCACCGTAAACGAAAGATATGACGAGGTAGTGAGCCAGCTGCTAGGCGAGATCGTAATAGTGGACAAATACGACAACGCCAGAAACATTGCGCGCAAATACAATCAGAGACTGAGGCTTGTAACTCTGGAAGGAGAGTATTTCACACCTGGAGGCTCGGTAGCGGGAGGTTCATTCCGCAATACATCCAATCTTCTGGGAAGGAAGAGAGAGATAGACAAACTTTCAGAGGACATAAAAAAGGCTCAGGCAGAGATCAGGGATGCCGAAGCGGCTATTGAGTCGATAAAGGCCGAAAGAACAAAGGAAAGAGGTGCCATAGAGGAACTCAGGGAAAAGCTTCAGGATCTTTCCATCAGGCAGAATACCGCGCAGGTCAACGTGGATACCGCCAATGAACGCAGGGAGGCTTATTCCTCTGATTTTGACAAGCTCAGCCTTTTAAGCGATGATCTGGATCGTCAGCTCAACGAGCTCTCCGGTAATAAAGAAAGTGTCAATCAGAGGATGCGCGAGTCGGAAAAACGTGAGAAGGAGCTGTACGCGGAACTGACCGCCCTTAGTGAAAAGCTCAACTCACTGAGAGATGAGCACGACACCGGAGTCCTGAGCTCTGCAGAGCTTGACAGAAAGCTTTTGAAGCTTTCCGGCGAAAAGGAATATACCCAAAGGGATATTGAAAGGGTAAAGACCGCGGCAGAGGGCTTCAACAGGGAAATAGAGGAGCTTTCCGGAAGGATCGAAAACGAACAGAAGGATATAGAAAACAGAGAGAAGGACATAGAGGAGCTTAAAAAGACACTGCAGGCCTCCGGAGATGTGAAGGATGACAGTGAGGAAGAGATCAGGGCCGCAAGGGAGAAAAAAGATGCCCTGACCGGACAGCAGGACGGGTTTTTTAAGCAGAGCGAAGAGCTTCAGAAAAGGATATCCTCCCTTGAAAGGGAAAACGACAGGCTGCTTGCGGGTAAGGAAAGGCTGGAGGAGGATCAGGAAAAGCAGATCAATTATATGTGGTCGGAATATGAGATCACCTTCAGTAAGGCCGCCGAATACAGAGATGCGGAGCTTAAGGACGCGGGAGCGGTAAAAAAGAATATTTTCTCCCTTAAGGATCAGATAAAGGCGTTGGGTGACGTTAACGTAAACGCCATTGAACAGTATAAGGATATCATGGAGCGCTATACCTTCTTAAAGCAGCAGCATGATGATCTTGTAAAGGCCGAGGAGGTTCTTGAGGGTATAATCGAGGATCTGGACACCTCGATGAGAAAGCAGTTTTCCGAGAAGTTTGAGGAGATAGCCGTTGAGTTTGACAAGGTGTTCAAGGAGCTTTTCGGAGGCGGTAAGGGCAGTCTTGAGCTTGCCGACAGCGAGGATATTCTGGAAGCGGGCATAAGGGTGATAGCTCAGCCCCCCGGAAAGAAACTTCAGAACATGATGCAGCTTTCGGGAGGAGAAAAGGCTCTTTCCGCCATCGCGCTTCTGTTTGCGATACAGAATCTGAAGCCGTCTCCCTTCTGTCTGCTGGATGAGATAGAGGCGGCTCTCGATGAGTCCAACGTGAGCAGGTTTGCAGGGTATCTCCATAAGCTTACTGAGCATACCCAGTTCATCGTCATCACGCACAGAAGAGGAACGATGGAGAAGGCAGACAGGCTGTACGGGATAACGATGCAGGAAAAGGGTGTATCAATTCTTGTCTCCGTTTCCCTGAGTGATAAGGAAATGGATGAGGAGATGGGGATAAAATAGTATTGCTGATCAAAAATGTGTTTTAACTACGGGTGACCAAAATGGCTTTTAAATGGTTTTGGCAGAAAAATAAAGATAAGGCAGAGGAGCCCGCTCTTACTGAGGAAATGACGTCAGGAGCGGAAAATGGCGGAGAGGAGTCCGGTTCGTCTGATGAAGGCGGTGCTGAAGCGGCGGCATCTGATGTCGCAAACGCAGGGAATGAAAGCGTTGAAGAGGCTTTCGCGACGACAGCTGCGGTTGAAGAGCGGTTTGAAACCGCGGCAACTGAAGGCGTGGCTGAGGAAAATACCGAAATCGCAGGTGCGATTGAGGAAAATGCCGGAATCGCCGGGACCGCTGAGATTACTGAAAACGCAGGCCCGGTTGATGGAAATGCCGAAACTGCCGTGATCGAAGGCCCGACTGCGGAAGCTGTCGAAACTGCCGAAACCGCAGAGAAAAAAGAAGGCGGCTTTTTTAAGAGGCTTTTCAAAGGTCTTACAAAGACCCGTGAATCCATAGCAAGCGGCCTTGATGCCATCTTTTCAACCTCTCATATAGATGAGGACTTTTATGAGGAGATGGAGGAGCTTCTCATAACCGGGGATATCGGAGTAAATACGACAGAGGAGATCATAGAGAAGCTCAGGGAGCAGGTAAAGCAAAAGCATGTCAAGGAGCCGAAGGAATGCAGGGAGCTGCTTATAGACATTATGACGGACATGCTGCTTGAAAATCCTCCGGATTACGATTATGAGGATAAGCGTTCCGTAGTGCTGGTGGTGGGCGTGAACGGAGCGGGAAAGACCACTACCATAGGAAAGCTTGCTTCCATTATGAAAAAGAAGGGCAGGACAGTAATGGTCGCCGCCGCGGATACCTTCAGGGCGGCAGCCGGAGAGCAGCTTGAGGTCTGGGTACAAAGAGCCGGCGCCGATTTTATAAGATGCACGGAAGGGCAGGACCCGGCATCGGTGGTATACGATGCGATGCAGTCGGCAAAGGCCAAAAGTACGGATATTGTTTTCTGTGATACCGCAGGAAGGCTCCATAACAAGAAAAACCTCATGCAGGAGCTTGAAAAGATAAGGCGGGTGATCTCCAGGGAAAACCCCGATGCTTTTGTGGAGACGCTCATCGTCCTGGACGGGACAACGGGACAGAACGCTCTTTCCCAGGCAAGGGAGTTCATGGCTGTATCCCAGGTTACCGGCGCGGTCATAACAAAGCTTGACGGTACGGCAAAGGGAGGGATTGCCATTGCTATACAGAACGAGCTGGGGATCCCGGTTAAATATATAGGTGTCGGAGAGGCGATAGAAGACCTTCAGAGGTTCGACGCCAGGGCTTTCGTGGAGGCATTGTTTGTTTCCGGGGGTGACAGTGAAGGCTCATGATCACTGCGTATCATAAATTGAGCCGATGATCTGTCGGCGCTCATAACACAATAACAGAACGGGCATGATAAGGAGAACGGGATGAGCAATTTAAGTAACATGTTAAGCAAGCAGGACAACAGACAGCAGTCGGGAGCCAAGAATCAGCAGGCTCAGAGAGGACAGAACAACCAGAGGAGGAACGAGCAGCGGAAGGTCGAGATCCCTCCGGAAACTCCGGTACAGCCTGATATGGGAATGCTGACCCTTGACAGCTTTGAGGAAGCCAGCGAGATCGTTAAAAGCGTAACAAGTGAAACCAAGCTTATCTTCAGTAATTATCTTTCGGCCCAGACCGGAAACAAGGTCTATCTGAAGCCCGAAAACATGCAGATGACCGGAGCCTATAAGGTGAGAGGAGCTTTTTATAAGGTAAGCACCCTGACCGATGAAGAAAAGGAGGCCGGTATCATAACCGCATCTGCAGGCAACCATGCCCAGGGTGTGGCCTATGCGGCGGCAGTGTATGGGATAAAGGCGGTGATCGTAATGCCTACCACGACGCCGCTCATTAAGGTCAACAGAACCAAGGAGTTCGGAGCCGAGGTGGTGCTCTACGGTGATGTTTATGATGATGCCGCAGAAAAAGCCCTGGAGCTTGCGGAGAAGGAACACTATACCTTTATCCATCCCTTTGACGATCTGGCGGTGGCTACAGGCCAGGGAACCATTGCGATGGAAATATTCAAGGAGCTTCCTCTGGTTGACATAATATTAGTGCCCATCGGGGGAGGCGGTCTTGCGGCAGGTGTTGCGACCCTCGCCAAGCTTTTAAACCCCAAAATAAGGGTTATCGGTGTAGAGCCTCAGGGAGCCGCGTGCATGAGCGAATCCATAAAGGCCGGGAAGGTGGTAACGCTTAAAAACATCAACACCATAGCAGACGGTACGGCAGTAAAGACTCCCGGCGAGCTTATATTCCCCTATATCCAGAGGAGCCTGGATGCTGTTATTACCGTGCCTGACGAGGAGCTGGTGGTTTCCTTCCTTGATATGGTGGAGAATCACAAGATGATAGTCGAGAATTCGGGGTTATTGACTGTTGCCGCCCTTAAGCAGCTTGATGAGCAGAACAAGAAGGTAGTGGCCATTTTGAGCGGCGGCAATATGGATGTCATAACCATGTCCTCAGTGGTCCAGCAGGGGCTGATCATGAGAGACCGCATATTTACCGTGTCTGTGCTGCTTCCGGATAAGCCGGGAGAGCTTTCAAGGGTGGCCGATGTCATCGCAAAGCAGAACGGAAATGTGATAAAGCTTGAGCATAATCAGTTCGTGAGCACCAACAGGAGCGCGGCTGTGGAGCTTCGGATCACTCTGGAGGCCTTCGGCAGCGATCATAAAAAGGAGATCATTGACGCTCTTGAGAAGGGAAAGTACCGCCCCAAGGTGGTAAGAACGTCAGTATGATATGGAAAGGATAGTAAGACAGAATCTATTATATGATTTTTACGGTGAGCTTCTGACCGGGCACCAGAGACAGATCTATGAGGACGCCATCTTCAACGATATGTCCCTTTCGGAGATTTCGGAGAATTACGGTATCACCAGGCAGGGGGTTCACGATATAATAAAGCGCTGCGATAAGGCTCTGCAGGGATATGAGGATAAGCTCCATCTGATCGAGCGTTTTGAAAGGGTGCGGGATTGCGCCTCCGAGCTCAGGGAGCTGATCGCTGATCGCGAAAACGAAAGCCTCTTTTCCACCGGAGAAACCAAAAAGAGAGCGCTTGAGCTGGCGGATGCCATTCTGAATGCGATATGATATTATAGCAATATAAAGTGTAAAGAAAAAATACTTGACACAGGCCTCGATATTATGTATATTGAGTCCTGTGTTCTTTTTTGAGTCTTAAATAAAAGATCCGGCCGGGGAAGCGAACCGGATCGGCAGAAGAGAAAATCATCCGGTTCGGGGAGCGGATCTTATCGGCAATAGAAGAAAAGATCCGGTTCGCAGCATGAACCGGCGCAGACGGGGACGGATATATGGCTTTTGAAAGCTTGACGGATAAACTGCAGAATGTATTTAAGAAGCTTCGCAGCAAGGGAAGGCTTACCGAGGAGGATGTTAAGGTTGCCCTGAAAGAGGTAAAGCTGGCTTTACTGGAAGCGGATGTTAACTTCAAGGTGGTAAAGCAGTTCATCAATTCCGTTCAGGAAAGGGCCGTGGGCCAGGATGTCATGAGCGGTCTTAATCCCGGACAGATGGTGGTCAAGATCGTTAACGAAGAGATGATAGCCCTTATGGGCTCCGAGACCACCGAGATAGCTTTGGAGCCCGGTAAGGCAACGACCACCATAATGATGTGCGGCCTTCAGGGCTCGGGTAAGACAACGACTGCCGCAAAGATCGCCGGAAAGCTTAAGCAGAAGGGAAAGAACTGTCTGCTGGTGGCCTGCGATGTATACAGGCCTGCCGCCATCGACCAGCTTAAGATAAATGCCGAAAAGACCGGTGTGGACTTCTTCTCGATCTCTGACAGCAGGGATGTGCCGGGAATAGTAAAGGCGGCCGCCGCTCATGCCGAGAAGAACGGGAATAATGTAATAATCATAGATACAGCCGGCCGTCTCCAGATCGACGAGGAGATGATGGAGGAGCTGCAGGAGATCAAACAGGCTGTAACTGTTAACCAGACTCTCCTGGTGGTGGATGCCATGACCGGACAGGAAGCGGTCAATGTCGCAAAGACCTTCGATGAAAAGATCGGCGTGGACGGTGTGATCCTTTCAAAGATGGACGGTGACGCCAGAGGCGGAGCCGCGCTTTCGGTCAAGGCTGTTACCGGAAAGCCCATACTTTTTGTAGGTATGGGGGAGAAGCTTTCCGATCTTGAGCAGTTCCATCCCGACAGGATGGCTGACCGTATCCTTGGAATGGGAGATATCCTGACGCTTATTGAAAAGGTTCAGGAAAACCTTGATATAGACGAGGATAAGGAAAGAGAGACCTTTAACAAGCTAAAGAAGGGTAAATTTGATTTTGAGGATTATCTGGACAGCATGTCCCAGATGAAGAAAATGGGCGGTCTTTCCGGTATTCTGAGCATGATGCCCGGGATGTTCGGGGGCCTTAAGAACAGCGATATTGAGGCTGCCATGGATGAAAGCAAGCTTTCAAGGATAGAGGCGATAGTGCTTTCGATGACACCGGCGGAGAGAAGGGACCCGGATCTTTTAAACCCTTCCAGAAAGAACAGGATCGCAAGAGGCGCGGGAGTGGATATATCCGAGGTCAACCGTTTCATCAAGCAGTTCGAGCAATCCAGAAAGATGATGAAGCAGATGCCTTCACTGCTGGGAGGCCCGGGAGGAAAGCTGGGGAAATTCAAGCTCCCCTTCGGATGACCTTCTGAAAGTGACATATCATATGGTTATCATTCACGGCCGAATTGCGCGCTTGCTGCGCGATTACCGGACAAAACAAATTATGCTGTTTTTCAGATACATGATATGATCCGGAAAACAAAGGCGCATTCATTTACAACGACGGAAGGGGGAGATCCCTTTCATATACAGGAAAGGTACTTTTCCGATCCCAAAAGCGGATCGGAACGGCACGAACAGATTCGTGCCGAAGCGCACGATCAGCAAACTGATCGGCGCAGTACGGCTCCAAAACCAATAAATCACAAAACGGATGGGGATGAGGATCCCCTTCCAATAAAGGAGGAAAAGAGAATGGCAGTAAAAATCAGGCTTAGAAGAATGGGACAGAAGAAATCACCCTTTTACAGAGTTATCGTAGCTGACGCCCGTTCACCCAGAGACGGAAGGTTCATAGAGGAGATCGGTACCTATGATCCCAGAACCGAGCCCAGCACGATAAAGATTGATGAGGAGCTTGCTAAAAAGTGGCTTCAGAACGGAGCTCAGCCTACGGAAACTGTTTCCAAGCTGCTTAAGATAGCCGGAATAGAAAAATAACAGGCAACGGAGGTAAAAAGATGAAGGAGTTAGTAGAGATTATTGCAAAGTCCCTCGTTGATAATCCGGATCAGGTAGTGGTCACCCAGAGGGAGGATGAGAGAGCAATTATCATCGAATTACGCGTTGCACAATCTGACATGGGCAAGGTCATCGGTAAACAGGGCAGGATCGCAAAGGCTATCCGTTCTGTTGTAAAGGCTGCGTCCTCAAAGGAAACAAAAAAGGTATTAGTGGATATAGTACAGGATTAAGAGATATTCTTTATGGAAGATTTTCTTAAGGTAGGCATCATTACATCAACCCACGGAGTGAGGGGAGAGGTTAAGGTCTTTCCTACGACCGATGATGCTAAGAGGTTTAAGAAGCTCAAAGAGGTACTTCTTTGGGATGACGGCGGATATATTCCCCTGAAGCTTCAGGGTGTCAAGTTCTTTAAACAGTTTGCCATAATAAAGTTTGAAGGCTTTGACAGCCCCGAGGCTATTGAAAAATACAGGAACAGAGAGCTCTTCGTAACAAGGGAGAATGCCGTAAAGCTCGATAAGGACGAGTATTATATAGCCGATCTTATCGGGATGAGGGTCGTAGACGAAAACGGAGAGGATATAGGGATCCTTAAGGATGTTATGGATAATAAGGCCAATGATGTCTATATTGTCGAAATGAAGGACAAAAAGGAGCTCCTGCTGCCTGCCATCAGGCAGTGCATTCTTGATGTGGATGTCGAAGGCATGGTCATGAAGGTACATGTGATGGAGGGACTGCTGTGATAAGCTTTCACGTGCTTACCCTCTTTCCGGATATGATCATGGATGCTGTTTCCACAAGCATTATCGGAAGGAGCATCGACAGGGGCTTTGTAAGCGTAGAAGCGGTCAATATCAGGGATTATGCCTTCAATAAGCATAATAAGGTAGATGATTACATCTATGGGGGCGGAGCCGGGATGCTGATGCAGGCGGAGCCCGTCTATTTAAGCTATAAGGCAGTAGAGGAGAGGATAAGGGAAGGCGGAAATACCGGGCCTTTAAGGTGCGTATACCTGACCCCTCAGGGAAAGGTCTTTAACCAGGAGATGGCTAAGGAGCTTTCTGAGGAGGAGGATCTCGTCCTTCTCTGCGGTCATTATGAAGGGATAGATGAGCGGGTGCTCGAGGAGATCGTCACCGACAATATCTCCATCGGGGATTATGTGCTGACAGGAGGTGAGCTTCCCGCCATGGTCCTGATCGATGCGATATCGAGGCTTACCCCGGGAGTGCTCAACAACGAAAGCTCCAGCGATACAGAATCCTTTGAGGACGGACTTCTGGAATATCCCCAGTATTCGCGTCCCGAGGTATGGAGAGGGAAAAGAGTCCCGGAGATCCTTCTTTCCGGTCATCATGAAAATATTGAAAAATGGAGGAAGGAGCAGTCGCTCTTAAGAACCCGGGAAAGAAGACCGGATCTTCTTGCCGGGGATTAAAGAAGATAAGGATGTTAGTAAACAAAATGCTTGCGTTTAAGCAAGGCACATGATAAAATATCTTTTGCTGTTGTGAACTGAAGGTTATATAACTGAAGTTCGCATCTGAGCATTCGATCTGTCAACAGATCGGCATAGAAAAAGAGACGGTCCTCTGAGCTGATGGGTTTAAGAACGTCCGATAATCATAAGGAGGTCGCTATGAACGACATTATTAAAAGTATTGAAGCCGGACAGCTCAAGGAAAACGTTCCGGTATTCCATGTTGGTGATACCGTAAGGGTACACGCCAAGATCAAGGAAGGTAACAGAGAAAGGATACAGGTCTTCGAGGGTACTGTTCTTAAGAGACAGAACGGCAGCAACAGAGAGACCTTTACCGTCAGAAAGAATTCAAACGGTGTCGGAGTTGAAAAGACCTGGCCGCTGCATTCTCCCGTGATCGATAAGATCGAGGTCATCAGAGAAGGTACGGTTAGAAGAGCTAAGCTGTTCTACTTAAGAGACCGTGTAGGTAAAAGAGCTAAGGTCAAGGAAAAGATTAGATAGTTATAACGATGATTTGCAGCGCGGTTTCAGAAGAGAAATCGCGCTGTTCATTTTTATTGTAATCTTCCGATCCAAAAAGCGGATCGGAAC